>Ga0082212_10011552_pt1 | contig 11196 bp, 11 predicted proteins | sample TergutNt197P3_FD_71548 | JGI IMG/M metagenome (GOLD analysis project Ga0082212, IMG submission 71548) | Neocapritermes taracua P3 segment gut microbial communities from Petit-Saut dam, French Guiana - Nt197 P3 | ecosystem: Host-associated > Arthropoda: Insects > Digestive system > Gut ... | reverse complement strand
GAATCTTTTTCTTCTTTAAGTTCTATTAATTTCAATTCTCCTAAATACCGATAACTTAGACCACGGTCATTGTAAGCGTCCGAATTATCCGGATTAAGATTTATTACTTCGGTAAAACTTGTTATTGCTTCATTATATTGTTTCAGTATATTATAAATTAACCCGAGATTATAATAAGCTTGCCAATATTTAGGGTCAAGTTCTATCGCTTTTTCATAATTTTCTATTGCTTCTATCCAATCATTACGGTCAAAGCAATCATTGCCACGGTCAAAATAATATTTATCAGATTTATTTGCAGTACTCATATGTAAATTCCTTTCAAATTATATATTTTATAACTTTGTTAAATAATGTTTTATATACTATCCATCAAAGTCTTAACATACGCGAGTTTTACGCACACGGACAAGGCGTCTACCGCCTGCGTCAGCTCGCTGACCGACGGAAAAGTCGGGGCGATTCTTATGTTGCTGTCGCGCGGGTCTTTTTTATACGGGTACGTCGAGCCTGCCGGAGTTAACGCGACGCCTAAATCTGCGGCGAGGTTTATTGTTCTTTTCGCACAGTTTTCAGGGACAAACAAACTTAAAAAATAACCGCCGTTCGGATTTGTCCACCCGGCAAGATTTGTCCCGCTGAAATTTTTCTCCAATCCTGCGTTTACCGCGTCAAATTTAGGCTTTAAGATTTCCCGGTGTTTATCCATGTGAGCTTTTACGCCCGCTTTGTCTTTTAAAAATAACGCGTGGCGCATCTGATTTATTTTATCCGGCCCTATTGTCTGTATAGATACTTTTGAACTTATATATTTTATATTTTTTTCGCTTGCGCAGAGCGCGGATATTCCGCCTCCCGCAAAAGTTATTTTTGAAGTTGACATGAATATATAAACCATGTCTTCTTTTTTGCTCTTTTTCAGCTCCGCGAAAATATCTAATAAATTATCCCCGTTTTCAGTTAAATCGTGAACCATATACGCATTATCCCAGTATATTCTGAAATCGTCCGCCGCCGGAGACAAATCCGCGAATCTTTTCACGACTTCGTCAGAATAAGTAAACCCGTCGGGATTAGAATATTTCGGCACGCACCATATGCCCTTGACAGACGGGTCTGTATTAACTAATTTTTCAACCTCGTCCATATCGGGACCGTCGGGGTTCATTTTTATGTTAATCATTTCAATACCGAACAATTCGCATATCGCAAAATGCCTGTCATATCCCGGAACGGGACATAAAAATTTTGCTTTCTTGCTGCCTTCAAGTTTACACCACGGAGTTGCGCCCTCGCAAACGCCCAAAATCATTGAGCGTGCTATTGAATCATACATGATATTAAGCGAAGCGTTGCCGAAAACCATGATTTCTTCTATGTTATCTGCTCCTGTTAAATCCCTGAATAATTCACGGGCTTCGAAAGTCCCCATCAGTCCGCCGTAGCTCCTGCAATCTCCGCCGTCTTTTGCGATAGAGTGAATCTCGTGAAAATCCATAGTAAGCATATCGTTTGATAAATCAAGCTGTTCTTTGCACGGAACGCCGCGCATCATGTTTAATTTCAGATTTTTCGCTTTAAATTCGTTATATTTTTCGGTCAGTTTTTGCTTTTCCTCAAGCAGTTGATTTTTGTCGAAACTTGAATATATATTTTTCTCCGGCATATTTTTCTCCTTAACTTTGTTAAAAAATAACTATATAAAATATATTATATAATATACAGAAAAAGATGTCAATAAAAATTTTTTATATCTTCCTGCCTTTGAGCAACTGGTCTTTTGTCCAGTTAATCATCGGGTCGCAGCATTTTTCAAGTTCTTTATATAATTTTATTCTGAGCTGCGGTATTAACTCTGATTTTGATTTATCATATATTATATTGTTTAATTCATACGGGTCTGCGGTTAAATCATAGAATTCGTCAATATCCGACAGATTCCATACATATTTATATCCGTCAATTTTAATACACCGCGACGAATATAATCCGAACTGCTGACCGTGATAACTCGACACGGCATAATCTCTCGTCCATGCTTCCCCATATATAAGAGCAGACGCGAGGCTTTCGCCGTGCAAGATATTTTCGGGTTTTTTTATACCGAGCAAATCGAGAACAGTAGGCACAACGTCAAGGCAATTATGCACATATCCCTTAAATACCTGCGGTTTTATAACACCGTCGCACCGGATTGCGAAAGGCACATGAACCAAATCTTCGTACATGACGTAATGCTTGTCTATCATTTTATGGCTGCCGCATAAATCGCCGTGGTCGCACGTATAAATTATAACTGTATTTTCGAGTTGTCCTATATCCTCGAGATTTTTTAAAATCCTGCCGATTGCGTCGTCGTACTGGCTTATATAGCCGTAATACAAAGCGACGGTCCTTGCCCATTCTTCCCATGTTCTGTCCTCGAGATTCCAGTTTATAACCTGCTGTTTGTGCATATACGGCTTGTTTATAAATTCGTCGTCAAACCCTCCCCATTTTTCTATATCTCCGGGTTTATACATAGTATCAAACGGAGCGGACGGACGGCACGGCAAGTGCGGCTCGCCGAAATCTATATTTACAAACCACGGCTTATTCTGACCCGCGAAATCATTTATAATTTTATTTGCTTCTTTTGCTAAAACATGGGTGTGGGAGTCCTCAAGTTCAACCGGGCACGGGTCGCCGAAAATTCCGTTCGGATATTTTATGTCCGGGTATTTTTTATTTATCCGGGCGTTAATTAAACTGTCGCTGACGGATATATCAAAGCCGTAATTTTCGGGCGGCAGTGAAGCCGACACGTTCCATTTGCCGCAGAAAGCCGTATTATATCCGCTGTCTTTTAAATGCTTCGGGTATAAATACCCGTCGGGCGGGACTTCGCATACGGGGTGGGTTATGTGAAAATTCCACAAAGCCCCGAAAGATTCGGGGCGTTTGCCGCTGATTAAAGCCTGCCTTGCGGGAGCGCATACGGGGATAGGCGTGTACGCGTTTTCAAACCACGCGCCGTTTTGCGCGATTTTATCTATATTCGGCGTTTTGACCGGACGGATTCCCGAAAAACCTACGCAGTCGTATCTTTGCTGGTCGCACATTATAAAAAGCAGGTTTTTGTTGTTCATGATTATACCTCTGATTTATATTTCAAAATTCTATAATTCTATAATTCAATGATATAATTTTATTATTATTTCCGTTGTTTGTCAATAGAAAAATTAACTGATACGTATGAGCATATAATAAGCGTCAATATCTATGCCGTACATATTTAATATTCTTTTTGACAAATCTATTTTATATTTACATCTTAAATCAAATTCGCCTTTTGAAATCTGCTCGCTCAAAAGTCCCGCGCTACCGCTGCCGTTTGCGTATGAGAAATCGTCAATGACGCAATTAACGATATGCAATATAAGGGTGTTTCCCGAAATCTTATATAAACCCTTGCAATGACTTGAATAATCGCTTTCTCCGTCAGGGTCGTACCATTCTTTCGTAAAACTGCCGTCAGAATCAAATTTATATGTATCGCCAAAACCGGACTTCCATTCGCCTACAATATTATCTTTATTTGTTTTTGTTAAATGATTGCGATACAATACGCAGGAAATAACAGCGGCAATTATTATTGTTGGAACAGCGATTATTACGATTATTTTGATATGTTTGCTTTTTTCCATTTTTATTATTCTCCTTTTCTTTTAACAATATAATATCACATGCGCAGTTAAAATGCAAGGCAAAATAAAGACATAATATCAAAAAAATTCGTGCATAAATATTGTGCCTTATATCGCATAATTATTGCAGGGGTGATAATTATGTTTAAGATACCAAAAGGGTATAATACAGTTTCAAAAACTTTCCGGTTACCTGAAAAATTAATTGAAGAAATGGAAACGTTGGCGCAGAAAAATAACATATCTCTGAATCGGCTTGTAAAAGAATGTATAGTATATGCAATGGAGAATATGGAAAAAGATGTAGAAAAATAAATGTAGGGACACGATATATCGTGTCCCTACAAATTATTCCCATGTCACATAAATTTATCCGGGAATTGTTTTATAATCCCGAGAGAAAAATAATCCGCCATTGATAACGCTTCCTGTTCGACTTTATCAAAGGCTTCTATATCGGCTTTGTAGTTTCCCGCAAGCCGCATTGCTACTTCCTGCGTTGTCAGGTTAAGATGTTCGTAAAGCATGTTATGTAATTCGCCGCGTTTATAATACGGATTTATACTGCTGAACGCGTCTGCCATTTTATCGGCGTTTGCGTACCATTCTTTGGTCAGTTTATCCGCTTCAGCCGTTATATTGTCGCGCAGGGCTGTGATTAATTCCGCCCCGATTTGTAAATGCTCGGTCAAAAGCTGCGCGATTATTATCGCGGTGTTTTCGCCGTAGTATTCTTCGTATATATCGGCTATGTCGTCGGGATTCTGCAAAAGCCGTTCGGTAACGTCTGACTGGTCTTTGAGCCTTTCGGCAATACTGATAAGCAGCATGCGCGTCCAATAGACGTGCTGTTCCCACAAAAGGCGCATACTGTTTAACAGAGCAAGCTGTTCATAAGATAACTGTCGTTTAGATTCCATAAAAAATATCTCCTTTTTATTTGATTTTTAATATTTTATTAATTATAAATATATAATTTATAATATGCGGTTAGCGTAAAATTTGTTATTTGTACATGAATTTTTACAACATTTGATTTATAATTAAATTAAGGGAGGATATAAGCTATGAAACCGCATAATTATACGAAATATCTTGAGGCTTTAAAGCCTGTGGACCTGATTACGACGTGCCATAACAAGCATGTTTATAACGCTGTAATACATACGATTGACGATTCAGGCAAAATTTACCTGAAATTGCCTTCGTTAAAAATAGATACGGGAGAAAAATTCAAAATAAAATCAATCTGCGAGCAGGGAATATATTTTGTAGACGTTGAGTTTGTAGAGGCGATTCTTGACAGAACCGTTTACTATGTTTTCCGGTGCGCCGACGACGGGGAGCTGCACCAGCGGCGCAATTCTTACAGGGTAGCCGTTGATTTTCCCGTAACTTTCAGAATAGCCGGCGATGATTCCAAAACTAATCATAACGCCGTAATGGCTGATTTATGCGAAGAAGGAGCGAGACTTTATACAAAAACCAAACTTGAAATAATGCAGTACATACATATTTGCTTTAAATTGGACGCTAAGTCAGAATTAATAATTATCAAAGCGGCGGTCAGGAATATCGCGGCTATGAACGAGTCGACGATACAATACGGCGTACAGTTTTCAAACATGCTCCCGCACGAAGCCAAATCAATCAATAAAATTATTATATCCGGGCAAATGCAGAAAAATAAAATAGCAAGGAGTCACAGGAAATGAAAATTTATAATAAAAGCGAAAGCCGTTATCCTCACGCGCCCGACGTTTTGGAGCGTGAATTCGCGGAAAACGGATTCGCCAAAGGCTGGGCAATGCACTGCAAGCCCGTGCCGAAATATTATTTTGACAGCCATATACATTACAGTGACGGCAAAGAAAATGTAGCCGAACATCTGCGTTTCCCAGCCGAAGCCGTTGAAAGCCTCGGAGTTAAACGTTTGCTTGTTATTTTTCAGGTTTACGGCAAAAAATGGAACTACGGCATGAAAACCGACAATATAATGGATAACTTCCCGTATTTTACGACAGACGAATTAAAAAAACAGCTCGGCGGTTTGTTCGCGAATAAAGATAACAACGGCAGATATTTCTGGTCGGCTTATATAAATTATCAGTCCTCTGAAAAAGAGCTTGTTCACACTGCCGCCGATATGGGCGCGCGCTGTATCAAACTGCACAACGCGCCGCAAATCGAGGAAAACGCGCCGTGCGATTTATGGCACTCGGACGAATGGCAAAGCGTTTTCGGGGCTATATCAGAACGCGGACTGCCGGTTTTGTGGCATGTCACGCAAAGACTGCCGGGCAACGCTTATACCGGCGGGAAACGCAACGCTTACTGGGAAAATGGTTGGAAAAACGGCGTTACTTATAACAACGAAGATTTGCTTCAGGTGCTCCTGACGTGCTGCCGCCGTAATCCGGATATAAATTTTATAGGGGCGCATCAGCTTCATATCGGCTGGGAGCGTTTAGACGGGCTTTTCACCGCTCATCATAATTTATATATAGATACGACAATAGGCTGTCAGCTAAAATTATATGACGATTTTTACCCGCACGATAAAGAATACCTGCGCTCTGTTTTTATCAAATGGGCTGACAGGATTTTATTCGGCACAGACAGCTTCGGGAGCTACAGCGAATTAAATTATTTGCAGCACATGAGATTTATTTCTATGCTCGATTTGCCGCAGGACGCGCTTGATAAAATCTGCCACGGCAATCTTGAGCGTTTGTGCAATATACCGGAGTTGCGCGATTCTGACGCGATTCCTACGTAGAATTTTTATCTTGAGCAAATCAGATTCACGCCTTGAATCCCGAGGATTATTACTACAAGCCCGCTTTCGTATATTATATCGTCGTCCTCGGACTGCGCGTTCCAGACAAGCCCGTTTATCCTGATTGTTCCCGTGTTTTTATAATTGTTGATTTCTTCCGTCACTAACGCGTTTCTGCCTATGAGCGAATCGTCGCGGGCGTTTGAGTTTTTGCGTTTTTTCGGTCTTTTGACAATTAATCCTGAAAAAATAAGCAATACTGATATTATGATAAAAAACGCGGCGGCCTGCAGCCATGTCTGCACGCCGAGCAGCGATAAAGCAAACGCCGTCAGCGCGGACGGAATAAACCAAACCGGAAAAATTTTAAACGTGTGAATTTTTAAAATAAACGCGAACACGATAACGCCTATCCATATATACGGCATAATTTCACTCATGTTTAATCCCCTCCCCTGTTATTATTGCCGCATAACAGAAAATTTATAAAATTTCAGGGAGATAAAATTTATTAAAAAAATAACCGTCAACAAAAACGACTCGAACCAGCGTCTCGACAAATTTCTGACAAAGGCTTTTGAAAACCTGCCGGTATCTATGCTCTATAAATTTATACGCACAAAAAAAATAAAAGTCAACGGCAAACGCTGTGAAATAAGTTATAAGCTTACAGAGGGCGATACTGTCGATTTATATATAAAAGACGAGTTTCTCACGGTTTCAGGCGATGTTCAGAGCTTCAAAAATATCGTCCCGAAGCTTAAAATTATATACGAGGACGAAAATATTTTACTGTGCGACAAAAAAGCCGGAGTTATAGTCCACCCCGACGAAAACGAAGAGATTAACACGCTTATAAATCATATAACGGCTTATCTTTATAAAAAAGGCGAATATAATCCGGACTTCGAAAATTCTTTCGCGCCCGCTTTGTGCAACAGAATAGACAGAAACACTGGGGGAATAGTAATCTGCGCGAAAAACGCGGAGACTTTAAGAATCATAAACGAAAAAATAAAAAACAACGAAATCGAAAAATCATATCTATGCCTGATTCACGGCATTTTAGATAAAAAAGAAGCTCTTATGACTGCCTATCACAGGAAAAATCCGGACGACAATATAGTTATAATAAATAAAAATAAGTTCGCAGGGTCAAAAATCATAAAGACAAAATATAAAATTTTAAAAGAAAAAAATAATATATCTCTTGCCGAAGTTATTTTAATAACGGGACGGACGCACCAGATACGGGCGCATTTCGCGTATATCGGTCACCCGCTTGTCGGCGACGGAAAATACGGCGGTGAACAAGAATATAAAGCCGACAGAAAAAACAAATTTTTCTATCAGGCTTTATATTCGTATAAAATAAAATTTAATTTTTTAAGCGATTCGGGGATATTAAATTATCTTGACGGTAAAGTTTTTGCTGTTGACGACGTGGATTTCGCGAGGGAATTTTAATTTATATTTGTTATTCTGTTCTGAGGGCGACTACAGGGTCTTTTTTCGCGGCGATTTTCGACGGTATAAATCCGGCAATCAGAGTTAAAACCATGCTGACAATTATTAATATTATGCCTCCGGATACCGGCAGAGCCGCAACGTTTGATATATCCGTAATAGCTTTTATAATAATATTCGCGGGTATGCACAGTAACACCGTTACAAGTATGCCTATTGCTCCCGCTGTGAATCCTACGATTAAAGTTTCAGCGTTGAACACCCTTGATATATCTTTTTTCGATGCGCCTATACTGCGCAGTATGCCGATTTCTTTCGTGCGTTCGAGAACCGATATATAAGTTATAATGCCTATCATGATTGACGAAACTACAAGCGCTATCGCTACAAAGGCTATTAAAACTAAACTTATCGTATTGATTATATTGCTCACGGAAGACATCATAAGTCCGACAAAGTCTGTATAATTTATTATATACTCGTCCTGTCCGCTGTCGGACATTTCTTTGTTAAACTCGTCGATAATTTTTATGATTTCGTCTTTAGCCGCGAAGTCTCCGGGATATATTTCTATGCTTCGCGGGCTGTCCCTGTCGGATACGCCCAGTGCGCGCATATTGCTCTCGTATGTCGCTTCGGACTTGTCGTTTTCCATATAATTTGCGATAAGCGCGGAGCGTTCGTCGTCGCTTAGCGTCGCCAGATACGCCTGCTGTTCTTCGGGCAGAACGCTGTAGTCAAAATCTTCGGGGGCGACTGCTTCGATTTCCTCGTCGCTGAACGGTTTTCCCGTGAATATATCGGTTGCGGGACTGTCTTTCTGGTCTTTAACTACCGCGCTTTGATTTACTTTATCTATTAAATGGCTCATAAGGCTTTTCGGGTAGCCTATAAATCCCGCGCCGTTCATGTTAGCTACTGAATTTTCGGTGGGGCGGAGTATTCCGACGATTTTGATTTCTTCCGCGTTGTCTATAACCTGCTTCATATATATGGCGTCGTCTCTCTTGTCTTCCCATATGCCGCCGTCTTTTTCAAAAAAATCTGTGTTCAGAATAAGTTTAAAGCTGAGCGACAGGATTTCGTCGTAAGTGAAAGTAAGCGTTTCTTTATTTTCTTCGTCTTTTGCTTTATTATCTTCTTCGTCTTCATCATCTTCGTCTCCGGAACTGAAAATATCGGCAAGTTGCGCGCGGTCTTTTAATCCCAGCGTATACAGCGTGAAGTCTGTGACTGCGTTGTTTTCGTCTACGATTAAAACGACTTCGTTATATTTCTCGGGCATTTTCCCCGCTATAACGTCAAACTGGGCTTTGAGAACGTCGTCGTTGTCCAGAAGCTCCTGCCAGACTTCCATTCCCGCCATGCTTCCCATCATGTTACCCATTCCCCTGATGTTCATAGAGCGCATTAAATTGCTGGGATTTACCTGCCAGTCGTCGAGCGTGCCTGTTGACGTGTCGGACTTGTATATATTCATAGTCGTCGAGTAGCCGTATTTTATATCGTTTGAAAAACTCGTGAGGCTTTTGTCGTCGTCTTTTGTCCTGTCAATAAATTTCTTGAAATTCGCGAGGTCGTTTTCGGACCTGCTTGCGGTCATTGTGTTAATCACTGTTTCCATTATGTCATTTGAGTAAACTTTGTCCAAATCCCTGTCTCCTGCGTCGTGCATAGCGTCGTGCATGCCCATTGAAGTTCCCAAAATAGCGGTCATATCCATTGAAGAACGCATTATAGTAATCGGGTAGCTTGACAGTGTGTCCTCCTCGACCCTTGAAATATATAATTGCACGCCGTTTGAAAGCGATAAAATCAAAGCTATGCCGATTATTCCTATGCTTCCGGCAAAAGCAGTCAGGAACGTCCGGGTTTTTTTCGTCATAAGATTAGTAAGGCTGAGCGATAAAGCTGTTATAAACGACATAGAGGTTTTAGAAGTCTTGGCGGATTTTTTCTTTTTTTCTTTTGACTTTCCGGACGGTTCTATTTCTATTTCGTTTTCTGAGTACGGGTTTGAATCGTTTATAACCGAGCCGTCAAGCAATCTTATAATTCTCGTTGCGTATTTATCGGCGAGGTCGGGGTTGTGCGTTACCATTATTACAAGCCTGTCCTTTGCTATTTCTTTTAAGATTTCCATGATTTGCACGCTTGTTTCAGAATCCAGAGCTCCGGTGGGTTCGTCTGCGAGAACGATTTCGGGGTCGTTGACAAGGGCGCGCGCTATCGCCACCCTCTGCATCTGACCGCCTGAAAGCTGATTGGGTTTTTTGTGTATCTGGTCTTCAAGACCGACTTTTCTCAGCACATCTATTGCCTGCTGCCTGCGCATGGACTTTGAAACTCCCGAAAGGGTCATTGCAAGTTCGACGTTTGATAAAACTGTCTGATGCGAGATTAAGTTATAAGTCTGAAATACGAAACCTATAGAATGATTTCTGTAAGAGTCCCAGTCGCCGTCTTTAAATTCTTTTGTCGAAGTTCCGTTTACTGATAAATCCCCGCTTGTGTAGCGGTCAAGGCCGCCGACGATATTTAACATAGTAGTTTTGCCGCAGCCGGAAGGTCCGAGAACCGCGACGAACTCACTCTTTCTGAATTCAAGATTTACTCCGCGCAGAGCCTGAATCAGGTTATCGCCGACAGTATAATGTTTAACGATATTTTTTAATAAAAGCATTTATAATAAATCTCCCGTTCTGTAATTTTATAAATTCAGTATAGACGCTTAATATAAACTCAATTTAAATTAAATTATGGAAAACAAAAAAATTTTTTTATTGCTGTTGTTTTTTTATTTGTTTTCTGGTATATTAATTTATATACAATTCAGAAGCCGAAAGGAGCGCATAAAAATGGTACAAGCACATAAAGGATATTTTCAAACTGACGGGCGGTTTATTTCTGACAATAGCTCATTAATAAAAATACCAACAGACAAGCCAATAACAATACTTTGGGACGAAGAATCAACCAAAACTGAAGTCAAAACAAAATCACAACGGCAAGGCGAGGCAATGAAAAAATTTATCGCGGAAATGAAATCCCTTGATGAGCAAGGTATCGAACCGCTTGATGATGAATTTTTCGAAATCATAAACAGCGGCGTAGGTATTGACAGCGGGGTGGAATTATGATTTACGCGTTAGACAGCAATACATAATAAAACAATTTTAGTGACATCAAATTCCGCTCCCCCAGTCACGGGACAAGCCCGCGACCGCCCCCCCAAAAAGGAGGCCTTAGGGTGGCAATTCCTTG
>Ga0082212_10011551_pt1 | contig 11196 bp, 11 predicted proteins | sample TergutNt197P3_FD_71548 | JGI IMG/M metagenome (GOLD analysis project Ga0082212, IMG submission 71548) | Neocapritermes taracua P3 segment gut microbial communities from Petit-Saut dam, French Guiana - Nt197 P3 | ecosystem: Host-associated > Arthropoda: Insects > Digestive system > Gut ... | reverse complement strand
GTGGTTGCACGTAAAACCAAGGGAAGGGGTAAGGAATTCTACGGCTGCACAAATTATCCGGATTGCGATTTTATCAGTCATTTCAAACCTATCAGCCAGGATTGCCCCAAATGCGGTCAATTTATGGTGGAAAAATACAACAAGAAAAACGGCAGCCACAAGGCATGCATCAACCCGAACTGCGATTATTTGCATACAGCGGATGAGGAAGAAGTAAAGGAATGAGCAAAGAGCAAAGAGCAAAGGTCAAAGAGCAGAGAGCAAAGGTCAAAGAGCAGAGAGCAGAGAGCAGAGAGCAGAGGGTATTTAATTCCTCACCGCTCACTGCTCATTCCTCATTGATACAAGAGTATTTATCTTATTTAAGATCGGTGCGGGGTCTTTCGGAAAAGACGCTCGAAGCATACGATCGTGATCTTTCCCGTTATGCGAATTATTGTAACAACCTTGGAATTGATCCTGAAAAGGCAAGCGCATATGAAGTACAGGGATTTATAGCCGATCTCAGCGCCGAACGGATGTCCCCTTCGAGCATCAACCGCCGTCTTTCATCCATTCGGGGGTTTTACCGCTGGATGGTACGTTTCGGCAAACGTAAGGACAATCCGTGCGACTCGGGCATCAGGCCTTTGAAAAATGTTAAAATTCCCAAAACCCTGCCCTCCGTGCTGTGGGAAAACGAAATGGCGGATTTTGCCGATTTACCGGATACCGGAAAAAACCTATGGCCCGTCAGGGATAAAGCGTTGATTTTGACTATGTATTCGTCCGGCTTGCGTATTTCTGAACTTGCATCGCTAACCGTAAAAATGTTAGGCGGTGCGAAAGCGGCGCATCCTTTGGAAAGTGCCAAAATAACCGGAAAAGGTGGCAAGGAACGGATCGTATTTTTTTCCGATGAAGCGCAAGATGCTATACGGGAGTACCTGCCGCACCGGGCCGCAAAACTCATGTCCGATGATAAATCATTTGAAAATGGTGTCTTATTCATAAGCATGAAGGGGAAGCCGCTATCGGTACCCGGTGTACGGTGGATCATTTCCCGTTATGCGCAATTGTCGGGGCTGGGGAAAAACATACACCCGCATACCCTGCGCCACAGTTTTGCCACCCATCTGGTAAATGCGGGTTGCGATGTGCGTATTGTTCAGGAAATGCTGGGTCATGCGAGTCTTTCAACCACCCAGCGTTACGCCCATGTAAATATCCAAAGCCTGAAAAGGGTTTATGCCAAAGCCCATCCGCATGGAAGAAATTAGGAATTAGGAATGAGAGAAGAGAAAAGAGGAGTGAGGTAGATGAGTAAAAAATCAGAATTCCACTCGACAACAATTGTTGCGGTGCGGAAGGACGGAAAAGTCGCTATGGCCGGCGACGGGCAGGTGACATTTGGGCAAACGGTGATGAAAAATAACGCCCGCAAGGTGCGCAGAATGGCGGACGGTAAAGTTCTTTGCGGTTTTTCCGGCTCTACCGCCGACGCTTTGAGTCTCTTTGACAGGTTTGAAGCAAAGATAAAAGAATACCCGGGCGATCTGGCACGGGCGGCGGTGGAACTTGCAAAAGAATGGCGCATGGACCGGAGCCTGCGGCGGCTGGAAGCCATGCTGCTCGTTGCCGATATTTCAAAAACCCTCCTCCTCTCCGGAACGGGCGATGTAATTGAGCCGGCGGAAAACGTCCTTGCAATAGGTTCCGGCGGTAATTACGCTTATGCCGCAGCTCTGGCCTTTCTTGAGGGCAGTGATTTTTCCGCCGCGCAGATAGCCGAGAAAAGTTTGAAAATTGCGGGTAATATCTGTATTTACACCAATGTGCATATAACCCTGGAGGAACTTTCATGATCGGTAAGACAAAAGACGATGAACTGAGCAGATTAACTCCGAGGGAAATTGTCGGTGAACTTGATAAATACATCATCGGGCAGAAAAAAGCAAAAAGAGCCGTGGCGGTGGCCCTGCGAAACCGAATCCGGCGGCTCAAACTGGAACCGGAACTGCGCGAGGATGTGGCCCCCAAAAATATTCTGATGATAGGCCCCACCGGTGTGGGAAAAACGGAGATAGCCCGGCGGCTTGCGAAACTTGCCGGTTCCCCTTTTGTTAAAGTTGAAGCCACCAAATACACCGAGGTGGGTTACGTGGGCCGTGATGTTGAATCCATGGTTCGGGACCTTATGGCGGCCGGGTTTCAGATGGTAAAACAGGAAATGCAGGAAGCCGTTACCGTTGAAGCGGAAAAACGTGCCGAAGAAGCCCTGCTGGATCTCCTCCTCCCGGGTACGGGGAAAAAAATCAAACCGAAAAAAAACGCCCCGGCCCCTATGGTAAGACCCATGGGTTCGTTTACAATCGGCCCCGAAGACGGCAGCGGAAGGGGCCTAATCGGGACGGCGATTCAGGTGGGTATACCCGCCTTTTTCAACCGTAACGGGGAACAAAAACAAACCGAAACGGAGGATGAAACCGCTTTTAACGAGGAATCTTTACCGGACGGGTCTTTACCGGACGAGCCTGTGCAAGACAATGCTGAATTGGATGCCGCCGAAAGTGAGAATGAAAAACTTAACACTTCAAACGGCACAGCTAACGGCACAGCCGACGGCACAGCCAACGGCACAGTCGGCACCGATGCAACCAGGGAAAAATTCAGAGCCATGCTGCGCGAAGGCAAGCTGGAAGAGCGGACTGTGGAACTTATGGTAAACCAAAGCCCCCAGATACCTTTCTTTGAAATGATGGGTGCGAACATGGAAGATATTGAATCGAGCCTTTCCGGTCTTGCCGGTTTCTTCGGTGGAAGCAAGAAGAAAAAGGTCGTAACTGTGGCACGCGCGAGGGAAATATTAAAGGCCGAGGAAGCTGAAAAACTAATCGACCACGACAGGGTAAGCGACGAAGCCAGACAGCGGGTCGAAGAAACCGGGATCATTTTCATCGATGAAATCGATAAAATTGCCGTTAAAGGCGAACGGGGGGGCGGGGGACCGGATGTATCCCGCGAAGGCGTGCAGCGTGATATTCTCCCCATTGTGGAAGGGGCGACGGTGAACACCAAATGGGGGCCGGTGAACACAGCCCACATCCTCTTTATTTCCGCCGGTGCCTTTACGGTAAGCAAGCCTTCGGATCTAATCCCCGAATTGCAGGGTCGTTTTCCCCTGCGGGTGGAATTGGATTCGCTGGGGAAGGATGATTTTCTCCGAATTCTCACCGAACCGAAAAACGCCCTTACCCGGCAGTATACGGAACTTCTCGCCACCGAAAACATCGAGATTGAATTTTCTCCGGAAGCCGTTGAGCGGCTGGCATTCCTCGCCGCCGAAGTCAACTCACGGCTGGAAAATATCGGGGCAAGACGGCTCCACACGATCATGGAAACCCTGCTGGAGGAGCTTTCCTTTGAAGCGCCGGATATCGCCCCGGCTAAAATCTCCGTTACCGTGGAGTATATCGACCAAAAACTGGCGGATATCGTAAAGGATCAGGACCTTGGCCGATACATTTTATAGAAGGATTCTATTTAACAACGGCCTGTAATTTGCCGATGCTTATAAGGAGGTAGTGTATGAACAGTTTTGCCAAAACAGTTGATATTTTGCATCGGTCAATGGGGGCCAGTCTGGTACGCCGGGCGGTTATTGCGGACAATATGACAAATGCCACCGTTCCGGGCTTTAAACGCACGATTGTGAACTTTGAAAGTGAACTGAAGCGGGCGCTGGAATCGGAAAAGCAAAGACCGGCTCTGGAACTGAAACTGACCAACCCCAAGCATATCCCCAATTTCCGGGAACGGGATTACCGGGACGTGCAGATACGGCGGGTACTGGATTATAACAGCACCTACAACAACAACGGGAGCAATGTCGATCCCGAGCAGGAAGTTGCGGCAGCTTTGGAAAACCAAATGACCTATTCCCTGCTTACCCGTTCCATGAATTTTCAGTTCAACCAGGTTAACCAGGCGTTACGGAGATAAAGGAATAAAATATGGGACTTTTCAATTCGATTAATATAGCCTCAACAGGCTTAAGTGCAAACAGGGTTCGGCTTGACGTTATCGCCGACAATATGGCCAATATTAACACCACACGGACATCCGAGGGCGGACCTTTCCGCCGCAGCCGTGTGATCATGCGCCCCAGGGCGCCGGGTCCGTACTGGCGTTCGCCTTTCCTTCCCAAATCCCTGGATAACGGAATAGGAAAAGGGGTGCGGGTTGCTGAAATCCAGAAAGACCATTCCAAGCCGAATCCGCTTCGCTGGGATCCGACCCACCCCGACGCAATTAAATCAGGTCCCCGGCAGGGTTATGTAGAGCTGCCGAATGTGGATATGGTTTCGGAGATGGTTGATATGATTTCCGCATCACGGGCTTACGAAGCAAACGCTTCAATTATTGAAGGTTCAAAGGCCATGTTTCAGCGGGCGCTTGATATTGGCAGTGGCAGATGAGCTTTTTCAAAGCTTTAGGGGGAATAAATGAGCTATGAAGTTACATTGGTCCGTACCCATTCCGGACACATGGGGCCGTGGCCCCAAGGGGCCGTAGACAGCCCATACGCGGGTAGCGGTAAAAACATCCTCGCACTGGAAGAAAAAATCGGCGCAGGGGCCGCGACAAGGGCGGGTACCTTTGAACAGGCAATGCTCCAGGCGCTGGATAAAGTGTCAGGCGCGCATAAATATGCCGAAAATCTTGCGCAGGAAGCGATTATCAACCCGGATGCGGTTGACGCGCATGATGTAACTGTTGCAGAATCAATGGCAAGCATGTCGTTTAATATAACGAGCAACATCCTCAGCCGCCTGGTACAGAGCTGGAGAGACATTATAAACACCAGATAGCGGAATAATCAGGGAGGGGATATGAATGATTTTTTAAAAAATTTTTTTGAACACGTTAAAAATCTCTGGGGCAAATGGACAATGTTCCAGCGGATTATTCTTCTCGGGATCGTTGTTGCGGTAATTGGGGGCGTTATCGCCCTGTTCGGCGTTTCATCTTCGCCCAGCCTGGTTTCGGTAATCGACTACCCCATAAGGGATCAGGAAGATCTTGACCGTATTGTCCTGCGGCTGAATCAGGAAGGCGTGAGAACCTTTGTAAATTCCGCAGGGCTTGTTCAGGTTTCCGATGAAAACACCGCCCGCCGCATGAGGGGTGTGTTAATCCGCGAGGATCTGATACCCAGGGGTGCGGATCCCTGGAATATTTTTGACAAAGATCGCTGGACCATCACCGATTTTGAACGGAACGTCAATCTTCAGCGCGCCCAAAGACAGATGATCACCGATCATATCAAGGCCCTGGACGATATTGACGATGTCAGCGTTATCATCACTTATCCCGAACGAACGCTTTTCATTTCGGAGCAAAACCCGGTATCGGCAAGTGTCAGAATAACCCCCAAGCACGGCAGCGACATCACCCAAAACATAAAAAAAATCGAAGGTATTCAAAAACTGCTTAAATATGCCGTTCCCGGGCTGCAGGACGAACATATTGCAATCACCGATAATGCCAGTAATGTCCTGAACGACTTTGCCGGCATGGCCGCCATGGACAGGTTAAATATCATTGAAAGGGAAAACAGGATGATACAATCCCTGGAATCCCAATACCGGGCCAAGGTATTAAACGCGTTACAGGAGACTTTTTCTTCCAACAGAGTCCGCGATCTTAACATCAAAATTGACATGGATATGTCCAAAAAGGCCGTTGAGTCCGAGGAATTTTTGCCCTATATCCGGAGGCCCCGTACCCCCGGCCTTGCCTATGACGACAGCGAAATTTTTGACTCGGTTACCCGTTCGACTTCAACTTCCAACACCACATGGGAAGGGCGCGGTTATAACCCCGAAGGTCCCGCCGGTGTTGAAGGCCAGGTTCCCCCGGCTTACAGGGATATGGACAATATGTTTGGCAAGATGGAACAGACAACGCTTACCAAAAATGAAGAGATCAGCCGCAGGGTTACGCAGGAAGACCGCAGTCCCCAAATAGACCGCGTAACGGTTTCGGTAAACATCGACGGTAAATGGAGCAAAAAACACGATGAGAAGGGAAATCCGGTAATTCTGTCCGATGGTTCCATTGAAAGGGAATATGACCCGGTACCGCCTGAACAACTCCGTGCCGCTGAATCGTTAATACGAAACGCCATCGGCTACAACGCCGGCAGGGGCGATTCGGTGACCGTGCAGAACATCCCCTTTGACCGCTCCAGGGAATTCGCCGAAGAGGATGCCGCCTATTTCAGAAAAAAACAGATACAAACTACAATAATAGTATTTCTTTCCGGTTTGACATTATTGTTAGTTGGATTTATATTATTTAGGATTATTTCCCGCGAGATGGAACGGCGAAGACGGCTGGCAGAGGAAGAACGCGCACGCCGCGAACAGGCACTGCGGGAAAGCGCGATGGCGGAAGCCGAAGAAGGAGTGGACGTGTCCATATCGGTGGAAGAACGGTCGCGCATGGAGCTTATGGAATCTGTAATCAACCTTGCCAAGGAGCACCCGGAAGATTGCGCCCAGCTTATCAGAACCTGGATTTTGGAGGAATAGCATGAAACAAGTTTCATGTTCGATGATAATGTGCGGCGATGCCGCCGCACCGGGGAGGGGTTAGAGTATGGCAAAAGCAAGTGCAGCTTCAGGCGGAGCCGCCGCTGGCGGCGCCAAAAAGAAAGGTCAGAAGGAATACACGGGACGACAGAAGGCCGCTATTTTCCTCGTAACTATCGGCTCGGAACTTTCGGCGGAAATTTTCAAATACCTCCGCGAAGATGAGATCGAGACTCTAACCTTCGAGATCGCCCGTCTTGAAACCATAGACTCCGAACAGAAAGAAGCCATACTGCAGGAGTTCCAGGAACTCATGATGGCCAACCAGTTTATCTCCACCGGCGGTATAGACTACGCCAGGGAATTGCTGGAAAAATCACTGGGAAGCCAGAAAGCAATAGACATCATCAACCGCTTAACGTCGAGCCTGCAAGTGCGGCCCTTTGATTTTATCCGCCGTACCGATCCGGCCCACCTGATGAACTTCATCCAGCAGGAACACCCCCAGACCATTGCCCTTATTCTGGCCTACCTTGAGCCGAACAAGGCGTCGTATATACTGCAGAACCTTCCACACGAAGTGCAGAGCGATGTCGCCCGGCGTATCGCCACAATGGACCGCACGAGTCCCGAAGTTCTCCGCGAAGTCGAGCGTGTTCTGGAAAAGAAACTTTCAACCCTGTCCAGCGAAGATTACACCACCGCCGGCGGTGTGGAAAGCATTGTTGAAATTCTCAACCTTGTAGACCGTGCATCGGAGAAGCAGATCATCGAAGCCCTGGAAGACGAAGATCCCGAACTTGCCGAAGAGATCAAAAAACGCATGTTCGTGTTCGAGGACATTGTTATGCTGGACGACCGCTCCATACAGAAGGTTATGCGGGAAGTGGACTCCCAGGAACTTGCCAAAGCACTCAAAAGCGTGGATACTGAAGTACAGGACAAGATATTCAAGAATATGTCCAAGCGTGCCGCTACCATGCTCAAGGAAGATATGGAGTACATGGGGCCGATACGCTTGAAAGATGTTGAAGAAGCGCAGCAGAAGATCGTCTCGATTATCAGGCACCTGGAAGACACCGGTGAAATTATTATTGCCCGGGCCGGCGAAGACGAAATGGTTGTGTAATAAGGTAGGTTGAATAATGGCTAAGGCGGTTTTCAGATCCGGTGAGCTTTCGATCTTGCCCGATATGGTGGTGCTTACTCCTCCAACTTCATTTCCCGATCTTGCCGGTTTTGCACAGCCGGAGGAAGAGTTACAGGAAGTAGCGGTAGAGGAACTGTACACCGGCCCTACCGCCGACGATCTGCGCCGGGAAGCGGAAGAATTTAAAACCCGCTGGGAATTTGAACGGGATGAAATGATAAAGACGGCTGAAGCCGAGGCCGAAGCCGTACTACTGGAAGCCGGGGAAAACGCCTCCCGGGAAATGCGGCGGGTGTTGGAAGAAGCGCACGAGCTGAAAACCAAAGCCGCGGAAGAAGCTGAAAATACCGTTGCCGAAGCCCAAAAAAAGGCACAGGAGCTGGAGGGAGAAGCCCGCAAGACACTTGAGGACGAACGCAGGGAAGCTATTGAAAAGGGCAAGGAAGAGGGCCGTGCCGAAGGTTATGCCGAAGGCAAGGCTGAAGTGGACCGGTTGATAGACCGGACCCAAACAGTGCTTGAGAGGGCGCAGGATAAACGGGGTGAAATTCTATCCGAAACGGAACGTGAAATTATCGACCTTGTACTGCTAATCACACGAAAAGTTGTTAAAGTTATTTCAGAAAATCAACGGGAAATTGTAATATCCAATGTGCTTGAGGCCCTTCGCAAGGTACGGGATCAGGGTACGGTAATTGTACGTGTGAATCTTTCTGACGTTAAACTTACCACCGAGCACACCAAAGAATTTATCCAGGCGCTTGAGGGGGTAAAATCGGTACAGGTGCAGGAAGATTCTTCGGTTGATTTGGGAGGCTGTATTATAGAGACGGATTTTGGTGAAATAGACGCCCGTATTTCCAGCCAACTTGCCGAATTGGAGGCGAAGATCCTGGAAATTTCCCCCATAAAGACAAAAATGAAACCGAGGACAAGGGAAATACCAAGTAATAAATAACTGTCGAATTTTTTGAACTTCTGTGGTAAGATAGATTTGGGAGAGCTTACAATGGTGGAAACCGCCGTATTTGAAAAATACCTCGAAACGGCCCGTCGTACCGATCCGATAAAATGCACGGGTAGAGTCACCAAGGTACAGGGCCTACTCATTGAAAGCCGGGGGCCCCAGGCAATTATAGGTGAAATATGCAAAATTGAAGTTCCCCGCAGTGAAAGAACCGTCTCTGCCGAAGTGGTCGGTTTGCGAAACGAGACCGTACAGCTTATGTCCTTTGAAGAAACCGGCGGACTGGAAGTGGGGAGCCGTGTTATCGCTTCGGGCAGCCGTCTTGAGGTGCCGGTATCAACCAAACTCCTGGGACGGGTTTTGAACGCCCTTGGGAATCCTGTGGATGATAAAGGCGAAATTGAATCCGCTGAAATGTACCCCGCCCTGGCGAACGCCCCTGATCCCCTGAAACGGCGACGCATAACCGAACGGATCGTAACGGGTGTGCGGGCCATTGACGGTCTTTTGGCTGTTGGTAAAGGTCAGCGGTTGGGGATATTTTCCGGCTCGGGTGTGGGCAAGTCCACCCTGTTGGGGATGATCGCACGTAACACCAACGCCGATGTAAACGTGGTCGCCCTCATCGGTGAGCGCGGCAGGGAAGTAAACGACTTTATCGAAAATGACCTTGGTCCTGAAGGGCTTGCCCGCAGCGTGCTGGTGGTGACCCCTTCCAACTCGCCGCCACTTTCACGGTTGCGGGGGGCCTATGTTGCAACCGCCGTCGCCGAATTTTTCCGAGATCAGGGCCTTGACGTAATGCTGCTCTTCGATTCGGTTACCCGTTTTGCCCGTGCCCAGCGGGAGATCGGCCTTGCCGCGGGTGAACCGCCGGCAACCAGGGGCTATACGCCCAGTATGTTTGACTCTATGCCAAAACTGCTGGAACGTTCCGGCACTTCGGAAACGGGCAGCATTACCGGTTTCTACACGATTCTTGTTGACGGCGACGATATGGACGAGCCTGTTGCGGATACGGTACGCGGTATCCTGGACGGCCATATCGTCCTTTCCCGCCGTCTCGCCCAGGCCTACCATTATCCGGCCATTGACGTGCTGCAAAGCGTTTCCCGTCTTGCCCCCGCCGTATCCGGGCCGTCTGTAAATAAAGCGGCCGGCATTATCCGCCGGAGCATGGCCGTGTATGCCGAAGCGGAGGATCTTATCAATGTGGGCGCCTACCGTAACGGGTCAAACCCCGCCATTGACGATGCAATCGACAAACATCAACCCGTTGAGGAATTCCTGAACCAGGGGTATGAAGAAAGGGCGCCGCTGGAAGAGACCTTTGCGATGATGGAAGAACTCTCCGGCATTCCCATCCCTCCCGAAGAAATGGCGGGATGTAAGGCCCAACCCGGCGGTGAGAAACCCGGCACGACACCGGGCAGACAGGCACAGCCTTCCCCGGACGACGACGATATGCGGGCACGGAACAGCGTCGCCGCCCTCTTTGCCGGCCTTAACATTTCAGTCAACGACGAAGACACAACTTCCTAAAGACGGGCCGGCACCATGTGCTTACTTTTGTTGAAAATAGTCCACAGATTAACACTGATTAAGACTGATTACGCCGGGAGTTGTTAGCTATATCCGTTTTAATCTGTGAAAATCTGTGCTAATCCGTGGACAATTCATATAATGTGAACGTGTTTGGAGGCAGGCATTCTGTGAAGCGGTTTAAGTTTAATCTTGAAAAGGTGCTGGAACTGAGACAGCACAGCGAACAGGAAGCAAAAAACGAACTGGGCAAAGCCATCAGTATCCTTAACGAAATTGAAAATAATATTATCATAAACGGTGTAAAGAGAAACGACGCTGTACGGGAACGTTTTAAGTGTATTAACGAAAAAGACAACCCTGACAAAAATAACAATGCTGAAACCACAGGTGTTCTCTCAATGCAGGTTTGGGACAGTTATATCCTCCGACTCGAACAGGAAGCCGAACGGCTTGAGGAACAGGCGGCAAGGGCGGAAAAGATTGTGGAAGAAAAACGGACCCTGTACCTTGAGGCGAGTCGTGAATTAAAAGTTATGGAAAAACTAAAGGAAAAACGCCAAAAAGAGTACCGTAAGGAGATGTTTGCCGCAGAAACCCGCGAACTGGACGATATATGGCGGGAGAGGGAAGAAGGTTAGGGAACAGTTTAACAGGGAACAGGTAATGGAGAACGTGACTTTTGATACATAAATAATTTATCAACTCCGTGAGCTTTGGGATCTCTGTGAGAAAATTCTTCGAATTATATACGAAACCGTATTGTATTTTTATTCACCGGGAAGTATTATTTTCCTAGCAGGGGGGTATCCCGCATGAAAAATATATTTGCCGTTTTGGTTCTTGCGGCAGTTATCGCCGTACCTTCTTTTTCCCAGCAAAAATACGCCCTGGTCATCGGCAACGGTAATTACACTTCTTTCGGCTCGTTACCTAATGCCGTAAATGATGCCAACGACATG
>Ga0082212_10011550_pt1 | contig 11196 bp, 9 predicted proteins | sample TergutNt197P3_FD_71548 | JGI IMG/M metagenome (GOLD analysis project Ga0082212, IMG submission 71548) | Neocapritermes taracua P3 segment gut microbial communities from Petit-Saut dam, French Guiana - Nt197 P3 | ecosystem: Host-associated > Arthropoda: Insects > Digestive system > Gut ... | reverse complement strand
AATATTATACCATCGCTTTATCCCTGCCCCGGGATGTGCGTCTGCCGGCCTCCGCCTGACGATTCACGCCTCACCAGAGTTCATCCCCGGCGTCCCGTGAACTGTTACCGTCATTCGCGCGAAAAGCCGCGTCAGTCGCCTGAGACGCTTGCCACCAGCAATGCTTTTCTGCGTATCTCGGCGCCGATATAGTCGACAATGAGCGCGACAACCATTAGCGCGCCCGACGCGAACAGTATCCAGTACGGCTGTATGCCCAAAACGTTGAGCATGTTCTCGAACACGTTCAGCAGGACCAGGGCTATGAACGCCCCGCCGATGCTGCCGGAACCGCCCATGAAGGATACGCCGCCGAGTATCGACGCGGATATGACCCGGAAATCAAAGCCCGAACTTACCAGCCCTGTCGGCGTAGCGCGTTTGATCTGAGCAGAATAGAGTATGCCCCCGATCGCGGCCAGGACGCTGTTGTTGACGAACAGGATCATACGCATCCTGTTCGGCTTGAGCCCGGACAGGCGCGCGGCCCCCGGGTTGCCGCCGCACATGAAAATGCTGCGTCCCAAGGTCGTCCGCGACAGCACGAACTGATACAGGATCATCACCAGCGCGGCTATGAAAAATGTCAGCGGCAAAAATCCGGCTATGCTGATTTTTCCGAAGTTGAGGAAATCCTGGCGGGATATGTCAATATTGTTCCCCGCGGTCATCACGTTGCACAGCCCGGCGTAAATCGTGGACATCCCTATGGTCGCGATGAAAGGCGGAAAAAGCAGCTTGTTTACAAGAAATGTGTTTATAAGGCCGGGAATCGCAGCCAGGACGACTACAATAACGACCAGCAGGCCCCAATGGATCTGCGTATGCTGGCAAAGCCACGCGAACACCATTGAGCTGATGCCCGCAGCGCCTGCAATCGACAGGTCTATGTTACCCCCTATAAGTATGCATGCTATGCCGCACAGCATAAACGACTGGACGGCAAGCTTGTAAAATATGTTCAGGAGATTCCCCTTTGACATGAAGCCTCTCGTAAACAGCGCGGAAAACGGACGGCCGTCAAAGATCCCGCTGCTGATGAGCATCGTCACTATCACCAGCACTATGAGGATTATGAGCAGCGGCGCCGCCTTGTGCCGCATCAAGCGGGAAAATGTACTTCCTTTATGCACTTATCTCCCTCCCTTCACTACTTGGCTCTGTTGGCCCGCTGCTGACTGATAAAGTCAAGGGCCAGCGCAATGAGCAGGATGACGCCAGAAAACACGTTTACCCAGAACGGATTGAAACCGACCGTACCCATTCCGAGCTGGAACGACATGAGGATCAGCAGCCCGATAAGCACTCCGCCCATGCCTCCGGCGCCTCCGCCAAAAGAAATGCCTCCCAGGATCGCCGCCGTTATGCCGGTGTACTGCTGCGTCTGCAGGGCAAGAAGCGACCCCTGGCTCAGGCGCGCCGTACTGAATATCCCCGCGATCCCGCCAAGCAGCGAAGCGTTGATAAACAATATGTAAGTTATCTTATTTGAGTTTATTCCCGCGAGGGTCGCGGCTGTCGGATTCCCGCCCATCATCATCATTTTGAGCCCGAACTTTGACTTCGAGATGAGTATCCCGTAAAACAGGAAGAATATAAGTACTATGACGACTCCGAACGGGATCGCTATGGTGGAGGCGCCGGCGGGTATCTCCGCGAGCCTTCCCCTGCCGAGCAAGTCCAGGAAGTCGTTATAGTTGACCGGTACATTGGTTGCGGAACCGTTCTCGTTCCCGATAGAACTGAACCAGTACATCGCGCCTTTTGCCATCGAAGTCATTGCCAGGGTCGCGATAAACGCGGGGAAACGGAACTTGACGACCAGCGTCGCGTTGACCGTACCGAGTATCGCGCAGAATACCAGTGAAATCACTACCGCTACGAGCGTCGGAAGTCCCCAGTTTGTGATAGCCGCCGCGAGTATCATCCCTCCGAAGGCCCCGACCGCCGCAATGGACAGGTCAAGGTTGCCCGAAATAAGGAGACATCCGGCCCCTATCGCCAGAAATGACGCGAGTATGATCGAGTCAAAAACGTTCGTCAGCGTGCTTCCCTGGAAAAACCTTCCGCCTTTCGCGCTGGACCAGAAGGAAAACAGCACTACCATCGCGGCCAGAAGTATTATGAGCGAAAAGACTTTATGCTGCAGTAACGGGCTGATTCTTTTTTTATAGAAGCTTTCTTTTTCCAACTCCAACACCTCCTGACTAAAGCATAGCCATGGCGAGGACGTTTTCTTCGGTAGCTTCCTGCCTTGAAACTATGCCCGAAACACGCCCGCTGCGCATTACGACTATGTTATCCGCGAGATTTATTACTTCCGTAAGTTCGCTTGATATGAATATTACCGCGATCCCCTGTTTCGCGAAATCGCATACCATCTGGTATATCTCAGCCTTTGTGCCGACGTCAATGCCCTTGGTCGGCTCGTCGAGTATCAGGATCTTGGTCGCCATCTTCTCGTTTGTCCAGCGCCCGAGGATGACCTTCTGCTGGTTACCGCCTGAAAGTTCGATAGCCCTTTTTTCAATGGTATGCGTCTTTATTGAGAACGTTTCAACCGCTTTGTCGGCGACAGAGGCGATTTCGCTTTGCTTGATGAAGGGCCCGCCGTTGAGCGTGTCGATGACCGGCATGGCTACGTTGTTCTTGATGGACTGGAACATGACCAGGCCCTGATCCTTGCGGTCCTCGGGACACAGCGCTATACCGGCGTCTATCGCTTCCTTCGGGGTTTTGAACGAAACAGGCTTACCTTCAAGCCTTATCTCTCCGCCGGTAATCGCGTCCGCTCCGAAAATAGCGCGCGCGACTTCCGTGCGGCCCGCCCCGACAAGCCCCGCGAAGCCGAGCACTTCGCCTTTTCGTATCTTAAAGCTCACGTCTTTCAGGACGATAGTGCTGAGTTTATCGACTTCAAGCAATACGTCGCCGATACTTTCGTTTCTGCTGAGGTTCGCGTAAGTGTCCCCGATATCGCGCCCGACCATGGCTTTTATCAGTTCCGCTTCGTCTGTTTCAGGAGTACTGAAGGCCTTGACAAATTTACCGTCCTTTAAAACTACGATCTCATCCGTGACCTGGAATATTTCCGATAGACGGTGAGATACGTAAATTACAACTTTGCCCTCGTCTTTAAGCCTAAGGATCAGGTCAAAGAGTATCTTGATTTCTGTGTCAGTCAGTGGCGCGGTAGGTTCGTCGAACGCTATTATATCTGAATTTCTGCGGTAGGCTTTCATTATCTCGACCATCTGCTGGTGCGCGATATTCAGGCGGCCTACCGGCTCAAGCGGATCGATGCTTTCGAGGCCGAAAGTAGATATGATCTCGCTTGCTTCTTTGTAGAGTCTCCGCTTGTCGTACAGCCCGATCTTTGTCTTCGGGAGCGCGCCCGGAAAAATATTCTCCATGACCGACAGGCTGGGTATGAGCTGGCGTTCCTGGTATATAACGCTGATGCCCGTCGCGATCGCTTCCTGGGGGCTGTGAAATGTGATTTTATTTCCGTTGAGAAACATCTCGCCGTCGTCCGGCTTCTGGTCGCCGCTCATGATTTTTAACAAGGTGCTTTTCCCGGCGCCGTTCTCGCCGAGCAGCGCGAGGACCTTTCCGCCTTCGGCTTTAAAGCTGATGTCGTCAAGGGCGCGGACTCCCGGGTAGGATTTCCCGATACCCTTGAACTCCAATGACCTCTCCATACTTATGACCATTCCTTCCTTATAAGTCACATACCTGATAAACTATAGGGAATGCGCCTGTGCCCGTTATACAGCTTAAATATGGACGGCGGAAACCGCCGTCCATATTTGTCGTTTCGTGTTTACCTGAGCTTACGGCGCGAAGAAGTCCGCCGGGATGTCCGCTACGAACGGCGTGTAAGCGTCCATGGCGATCCCGTCATGCGGGTAGGTCGGGAACGCGCTGGCGTTGGCGTACATATCCGTCCACGCGAGATAATGCTTGTATGTGTCCGGAAGCAGCCATACTGTGGGCAGGCGGAGCTGCGAGAATGTATGCCCGCTGACGCCGTGGTCGTCCCACTTCACCCAGCTCGGCCAGATGCTGTCCGGGGTAGCCCAGCCCTGGAGGAATGAATATACGCCGCCGATTATCGGCTCGGCATAGAGGTTTTGAGCCGTAAACAGAGCGGCGCGGAATGAGTCGTGTACGCCCGCGTCAGTCTGAGAGACCCAGCCCGAACCGCCAAAGCAAGCGACGCAGGAGTTGTCGGTCAGGCCCTGCTGGTCGATGACGGTAGCCGCCGCAATAGCGAAGTCGTCTATGAGGCCGTTGACAAGCCAGTATTGAATGTCAGTATTTGTTGTGATGACCGGGCCGACCGCGTCAAGTCCGCCCTGCACGTCGATGCCGTATGTGGCTGTGTCGGGGGCAAAGAAGTTCCGGTCGCTGCCGGTTGTCGCGACCCAGAGGTCCCTCGAAGCCTGGACGCGCTCATTGAGAGGCGGAGATACTGAGAAAGCCATGCAGATGAATCCGATATCCTCCCAATCTACGTTGGGAAGGTTGTCGGCTTTCCAGTCGAGGACCCATTTGCTGACCTGATAGCCGGCGTCATAGTTGTCGAATCCGACGTAGTTGTTGATCATGTTGCCGCCCGGAGGGATGCCTGCGCCGGAGGTCCCGTCGCGCGGGGCCGCCATCTGAGTCAGCCACGCGGCGTCCGGATAACGGTTCATGAGCTCGATAACGGTCGGCATGATCGTTGTGTCAGGGTCGAGGATAAAGCATCTTACGCCCTGGTCGAGGGCGTTTTGCAGCATGACCATATACAGGTCCGCGTCGCCGTTGGAGCTCTGATAGCCCGCCCATTCCATGTTATACAGCGGAGCCCAGTGCTCGTACGCGTCCGCCGACATCTGATAGAGCGGTCCGCCGGCCTGCGCAATGTATGTGCACTTATATCTTTCGTTCTGGAAATAGTCGTAGTTGATGTCGTAGTGCGCGATCGTGTCGAGGTTGATCGATCCGTCCGCGTTGCAGTTCGGATACGCGTGAACCTCGGTGGCTTCGCCGCTGGCGCCTTGTCCCGACGCTGTGTCAGCGGTGACGCCGCTGGCTTCTCCCGTGGGGGCCGCCGATGCAGGAGCTTGCGACGCAGGGGCTTGCGATGCCGGAGCTTGCGATGCAGGGGCTTCGGAGCCGCCGCCGCTCGGCGCTGAGTCGTCTCCGCAGGCTGCGGCGAACGCGGCCAGCATCAGAAGCGCGAGAATAATAGCAAGTGCTTTTTTCATTGAATCTCCTCTTTCTTTATGTAATCAGTTTATTTATGCAAACCACGGTTCGCCCTCACAGACTGCTAAACCGTCCGCATCGTTCGAGCCGCGCTTTACATCTTATTAAGTGTATATTATAACCGAAGGTTTGAATTTGTCAAGGAAAAAGTCTGCTTAGTGTCTACTTGAAGTATATCTTGCTCTGCTTCCTGACTTCGTCTTTTATCACGTTTTCGACTCCGTCGTACAGGCTTCCTTCGCCGCCCATCGGCAGGCTGGGAATGAACATCCCGCCCTCGTGATACTCCCTGCAGGCCCGCCCGACCTCCGCTCGAACCCTTTCTTCTGTCCAGTCCGGCACGTCCGCGGCGCCAACGTCGATCCCGCCCATTAGCAGCATCTTGTAGCCGGTCTCTTCCTTGATCTTCTGAATATTATTCGTGAACAGCACGCCCTGCCAGAAGTCGATGCCGATCTCGAGCATATCCTTTACCAGAGGCTCAAGATAACTGTCGGCATGGTGCATAAGTATACAGCCCTTGCCCTTTATGAGCGAAACGATCTCCCTCCAGGGTTCTTTGTAGAACTCGCGCCAGAGGCCGGGAGACATGAACAGGGATTTTTTTGAGCCCCAGTCGTCGTGCGTCATAAATACGTCCGGCTGAAGCTCGTCGATCATGTACTCTATCTGCGAGAGCTTGAAGTCCTTGATCGCGGCGATGATCTCATGCATCGCTTCCGGCTCTTCGATCAGGTTGCACAGAGTGTCCTCAAAGCCCATGAGGAAGTGGCTCATCTCAAACAAGCCGGTCGTGTTCCACACCATTGTGAACTTGCCTTCTGCGCGCAGCTTCTCCGCGTCTGCTTTCGCCTGCGTCCAGTCGAGCCCCCTATCCCGGAAATCGAAGAACTCCACATAGTCGCGCCATTTCGTCACGTCTTTTACTACTTTCGTCTCCTCCGTGACGATAGGCATCGCGCCCGGTTCATGTTCGCCCCAGAAGATCGTTACTCCCAGCGGGTTTTTGACCGTTTGCCCGCTGAACGGGACTATCGGATACATATAAGAGAAAATCGGATCCCATACCTGCGGGAAGGCTTCCCACCCGTTGACAAACGCGTCCGGTTTGCCGTTTTTGAACGTTTCATAAAAGTTTTCTTTCAGCGATAACATGTTGACCTCCATTCATTATACCTGTCTTCAGTTTAAATATATCCAGCCAATCTCTGTATATCATATCGAACGGCTCAGTGTCAAAAGTATTTTCTTAAGTTTATTAAAATTTAAAAAAAAAGCTTGACATAGCAAAAAGTTTGTATTATTGTATTGTTGTCCTAAGCAACTAATACAATAATACATAGGTGGTGATCTAATGACATGGAGCTTTACGCCCGACAGGCCGATTTATCTCCAGCTTAAGGAAAAGCTGCAACTGTCGATAATATCCGGCCTGCACCCGCCGGGGGATAAACTTCCCGCGGTGCGCGATCTGGCGATCGAGGCGGCGGTGAATCCGAACACCGCGCAAAGAGCGCTGACGGAGCTTGAACGGGAAGGGTTGGTATATGCTCACAGAACGAGCGGAAGGTTTGTAACGGAGGACACGGCGGTGATCAAAAAAATGAAGAACGAACTGGCAATGGACCTGATCGGCGCGTTTCTGGAAAAAATGGCCGCGGTCGGGTACGGCGCGGACGAGGCTGCAGCGCTGATCAAGGAATTTTCAGCGGCTGAAGCCGTCGAAAAACCGGGCGCAGACCGCTTAACAAGCGGCGCGGGAGCGGGTCCGGAATCCACGGAGAAGACAGAAGGGGGAGAAGTAAATGGCGATTCTTGAATGCGCGGGGCTTACCAAACACTACGGGAGCAGATGCGCCCTGCAAAACGTCAGCCTGCGCGTCGAGCCGGGCAGGATAGTCGGGCTGCTGGGACCTAACGGCAGCGGAAAAACAACTCTGATCAAAATTTGCACAGGTTTACTGACGCCAACGGCAGGCGGCGCGTTTATAGGCGGCATGAAGCCGGGTCCGGAGACGAAAGCGATAGTTTCTTATCTGCCGGAGATCACATATCTGAACGATTGGATGAAGGTTTCTCAGCTGATATCCTTTTTCAGTGACTTTTATAAGGACTTCAGCGCTGAGAGAGCGTATGAAATGCTCAGGAACCTCGGGATAGACGAGAGGGATCCCCTTAAGTCGTTGTCAAAAGGCAACAAAGAAAAGGTTCAGCTTATTCTTGTCATGGCGCGAAGCGCGAAGCTGTATCTGCTCGACGAGCCCATAGGCGGCGTCGATCCGGCGGCGAGGGATTATATCCTGAACACAATTATACGCAATTACAACCCGGAGGCGTCCGTCGTTATCTCAACGCATCTTATCTCTGATATTGAACAGGTGCTTGACGACGTGATCTTCCTTAAAAACGGCGAGATCGTCCTCGCCTCGTCGGTGGACGACTTGCGGGCGACCCGAGGCATGTCGGTCGACGCTTATTTCAGGGAGGTATTCAGGGTATGAGGTCCTTCACACCCGGAAAGGAAGTAATTTTATGATCAGAAAACTTATGAAATATGAATTCATGGCGACCGGCCGCGTGTTTTTGCCGCTTTTCGCCGCGTTGCTCATCGTTTCGGCAGTCAACAGATTGTTTCAGAATCTCGACATGAACACGCCCGCCGTCATCGGCGCCATACTGTCTGTCGTACTGATCGTCGGGATTTTGGTCCTCACGCTTATACTGACGCTGCAGCGTTTCCGCAACAATCTTCTTTCGGGCGAGGGTTATCTGATGATGACTCTGCCGACGCGCGCGGACGGTCTTATCCTCAGCAAGCTGTTTGTCGCGTCAATATGGAATGTCGCAAGTTTTATAGTAGTGGTGATCGCGATCATGATCATGGCGCTGAGCGGAGTCGACATCCCTCACATCTTCTCACAGATACGAGGTCTGCTTAACCTTATCTCGCTGCCGGCAATTCAGCTCGTACTATATATCGTTGAAGCTATTGTTCTGATCGCCCTCACGCTCTTTGCCGGAATACTTCTGCTCTATACATGCATGTCTCTGAGTATGCTGGTGAACAAGCGGCGCGGGTTGTTTACGTTCGGAGCTTATGTCGTCATCACAACGGTGATGCAGACGCTGTTCGCAGTGCTGGTCGCCATTTCCGCTGCGGTCAGTATATACGACGTGTTCAGTCTCTCCTCGCTCAGTATGTTCGGGCAGATACAGGTCATAGTGCTGCTGATAATTTTATGCGAGGCCATTCTCTGCGCAGTGTTCTATTTTATCACGCGGTTCATGCTTGAACGCCGGCTGAACCTGCAGTAAGGGCAATAAAACCGGGCCGGAATATCAGTTCGCGGGGCGCCGGGGATGGACTCTGATGAGGCGTGAATCGTCAGGCGGAGGCCGCCAGACGCACATCCCGGGGCAGGGATAAAGCGATGGTACGACATTGGAGCCGGCCACGCGACTTTTCGCGCGAAGCAGAGTTCAGACACGGCGGCCCGTGAACTGTTGTCGGCTGAACCTGCAGTAAGCGGAAGAATTTGACAATTCTTCTCACGCGATGTATAATCGCTATCAGAAAGAAACGCTTTCAGACGCCTTTTCATAAGGCGTCTGAACTATATTACAGCACGAAAACTCGGAAGGAATGAAGAACGAAAGCATGAAGCTGTATAATACGATGACAATGAAAAAGGAAGAGTTTGAGCCGCTCGAGCCCGGGAAGGTCAGTATGTATGCCTGCGGCCCCACGGTATATAACTTATTTCATATAGGCAACGCGCGGCCGCTTATCATGTTTGACGCGCTGCGCAGTTACCTTGAGTACCGCGGTTACGAAGTCACATTCGTCCAGAACTTTACAGACATCGACGACAAGATAATAAACCGCGCCAATGAGGAAGGCCTCACCTGCGGCGACGTCGCGGAAAAATACATCGCGGAGTACTGGACGGACGCGCGCGGCCTGGGCGTCCGCGAAGCGACGATCCACCCGAAAGCGACGGAAAACATACCCGGAATAACGGATATGATATCGGAACTCATCAGCAGGGGCTTAGCCTATCAAAGCGGAGGCGACGTCTACTACAGGACGGCCGGTTTCCCCGGGTACGGCAAACTCTCCCGCCAGCCGCTTGAAGAACTGATCGCAGGCGCGCGGGTCGACGTCTCGGAGGTCAAGGAAAACCCGGTGGATTTCGCGTTATGGAAAGGCGCGAAACCGGGCGAACCTTTCTGGGAGTCGCCATGGGGGAAAGGGCGGCCCGGCTGGCATATCGAGTGCTCCGCTATGGTGAAACGATATCTCGGCGATACGATCGATATCCACTGCGGCGGGCAGGACCTCATATTCCCGCACCATGAAAATGAGATCGCGCAATCGGAAGGCGGCAACGGCTGCCAGTTCGTCCGCTATTGGCTGCATAACGGCTTTATCAGTATTGACAGCAAAAAGATGTCAAAATCCTTGGGGAACTTCTTTACAGTCCGTGACGCGGCGGAAGCTTACGGATATGAGAACATACGGATGTTCATGCTGATGAGCCATTACAGGAGCCCGCTCAACTACTCGGGAGAACTGCTTGTGCAGTCCAAAAACGCTCTTGAAAGAATAAAGACGGCGCGGGGCACGCTGAAATTCATCGCGGAAAGCGGTTCCGACGCTATTCGGGACGTCGAGAGCACATTTATCGGTACGTTCGGCCGTTACCGCGAACGCTTTGTCGAAGCTCTCGACGACGACTTCAATACCGCCGACGCGATATCCGTTATTTTTGAGTTCGTACGCGAGAGTAACAGCATAGCCGCCGGTTCCGGCCCGTCAAAAGAGTTCGCGAGGGCCGCGCTCGGCATTCTCGATGAACTGACCGGGGTCCTGAGCCTGTTATACGCCGAAGCGGACGACGACGCTCCGGATGCTGAGATCGAAACTCTCATCGAAGCCCGTCAGTCGGCCAGAAAAGAAAGGAACTGGGCGGAGGCTGACAGGATCCGCGGCCTGCTCAGGGATATGGGCATAGTACTGGAGGACGCCCCGCAGGGCGTACGGTGGTTTCGCGAGTAACGTGGGAACGAGCAGCGAGTAACGGGCTCCCCGCGCGCTGAGCGGGTTTCTCACTCGAGGGGCATGGTTGCAATTGGAGAATACAACAACAGACAGGAGCGATTTTTCACGCGGCAGCATCCCGCGGGCCATCTTGAGGCTCGCTCTGCCGATGACGCTTGCGCAGCTTATAAATATCCTGTACAGTATAGTGGACAGGGTGTACCTGGGGCATATGCGCGGCGCGGAACATCTGGCGCTCACCGGCGTCGGCCTGACGATGCCGGTAATACAGATCGTTCTCAGCGTCGCGGCTTTGTGCGGCACCGGAGGCGGCCCTCTGTTTGCCATCGCGCGCGGGAAAGGTGACGACAGGGAAGCGGAGCGCATCATGGGCAATACCTTTACCCTGCTGCTGATCCTCGGATCGCTGATGACAGCGGCCATAATAATCTTTAGAAGGCCTGTTCTTTACCTTTTCGGCGCGAGCAACGATACATACAGCTTTGCCGCCGATTATCTGAGTATTTACTCGATCGGCACGATTTTCGTCATGTTCTCGCAAGGGATGAACCCTTTTGTCAACGCCCAGGGGTTCGGCCGTACCGGAATGATGACAGTCGCAATCGGCGCGATCGTAAACATAGCGCTCGACCCTATATTCATTTTTGTATTTGGGATGGGCGTCAGGGGCGCGGCCCTCTCGACGATCATCGCGCAATTCTGCTCAGCCACGTGGGTCATGTTGTTTCTGACCGGCAGGAAAACCATATTGCGGCTGAAACCTGCTTGTATGGGGCTGCGGGCGGCTGTGGCGCGCAGAATACTCACTCTCGGTCTGTCAGGCTTTTTCATGAACCTGA
>Ga0082212_10011549_pt1 | contig 11198 bp, 9 predicted proteins | sample TergutNt197P3_FD_71548 | JGI IMG/M metagenome (GOLD analysis project Ga0082212, IMG submission 71548) | Neocapritermes taracua P3 segment gut microbial communities from Petit-Saut dam, French Guiana - Nt197 P3 | ecosystem: Host-associated > Arthropoda: Insects > Digestive system > Gut ... | reverse complement strand
GTTTTTACCATTTTGAACCCGAAACCCGCGATCACGGCAAAATAGATATGGTGATAGACTTCCTGAATCAGCAATTTATCCTCGAACTGAAACTCTGGTATGGCGATAAACGCCACGAGGAAGTATACGGGCAATTAGCAAACTATCTAAAATCTAAAAACATGAATTGCGGATATTTGCTTACGTTTGATTTTCGCAAGAAAGGCGACGCCAAATTCTCCGAAAATAAATGGATAGAGTGGGACGGCAAACAGATTTTCGATGTCGTAGTTCGGGTGGGAAACGAAAACAGTGATTAGGTTTCGGGTTTCGGGTTCCGAGTTTAATTGTTCGTAATTCGTAATTCGTAATTTGTAATTCAAATAAGCGTGTAAACCATCATCAAAGCGTTTACGCGCTTTTTTATTCATTGAAAATCAATAGTAATCTTATAGAAACATCTTCGATGACATTGAAAAGAAATGTTGACGAGATAGTCAAAAACGTTCTTTGATATATTGGTTTACACGAAAAAAAATTACGTTCTGAAAAATTTTATTTGGTTACAGGTTTATTTCGGTTTATATTTGCGACAAATTTGTACGTAAATGGCGACCAAAATAAACAAGATACTTCAAAAACTTCCTGACAAAGGATTGATATTTTCCTCATGGATGACGAAAAACGGCATATCCACCAGGGAACAGACTTCTTATGTTGCATCGGGCTGGATAGAGCGATTGACGCAAGGCGTATATTACAGAAGCGGCGAAACGCCAACTTTATATCCCGCCATTGCTTCCTACAACGAACAATTAGACAAAAATTGTTTTATCGGAGCATCTACAGCCCTTGATATACATGGATTCTCTCATTTTGTAGCGATGGGCAAACCGACAGCCTGTCTGTGTACATCAAAAACCGAAAGACTTCCAAACTGGTTGTTGGAGTATGAGTGGGATATGAACATTCGTTATTCGACCACAAAAATATTTGGCAAAAATATGTCGGGAGTAGAGAAAATAAGTGTTGGCGATCTCTTTCTACCCGTATCATCGGCTGAACGTGCTTTTATGGAGTGCCTGCACCTTGCGCCGAAATACTATTCGGTAATGGATCTGTACTATGTCATGGAGATGCTTACCGCAGTCCGTCCACAATTAATACAGCAATTGTTAGAGCAGTGCGCTTCGCTGAAAGTCAAGCGATTGTTTATGTACATGGCGGATAAATCGCAACATCAATGGTTTCATGCGCTTGATCAGTCTCTGATTCATTTAGGCGATGGAAAACGTTCATTTGCGAGGAACGGTGTTTACAGTTCAAACTATCTGATAACCATACCTGAAGAACTTGCCGGATATGAATAGTATGTACACCCGACAGGTAGAGTTACTTCTGAGAATTTTACCTGTCATCTCTCAGGAAAGTTGTTTTGCCATACATGGCGGAACGGCAATAAATCTGTTTGTCAAGGATTTACCCCGTTATTCGGTAGATATTGACTTGACTTATATTCCGCTTGAAGACCGGACAACAAGTATTGATAATATCAACAAACGGTTAATCTTTATTTCCGACAAAATCAGGAAAGTTCAGAAGGGTATTCGGATAACGCATCGCGCCGATACCTGCAAATTGCTTTGCGAATATCAGGGTAAACAGATCAAGATCGAGGTTAATCAGACCAAACGGGGATTAGCCTGTGGCGAGATGGTAAGAATGCCGTTGTGTAATAAAGCGCAACAGTTATTCAGGCTCTATTGCGAAGCCAATGTGGTTCCTCTGTCCCTGCTGTATGGAGGAAAGGTTGCGGCAGCCCTTTCACGGCAACATCCGAGAGATTTATTCGATATCAGATATATGGACATTTCTTTGGAAAGTATTAAGGACGGATTTATCTTTTGTTTGCTGGGGAGTGATCGCCCCATATATGAATCGTTTGCTCCCAATCTGATTGACCGGCGGGATGCAATGGCGAATCAGTTTGCAGGAATGACCCTTATTGATTTTACATACAATGAATATGAGGCTGTCCGTTCCGGACTGATCAGGGATGTAAATGATTTTCTGACAGATTCAGACAAAAAGTTTTTGATTGAGTTTGAGAGCGGAGAACCCAACTGGAAAACAACGGAATATTCATCATTCAAAAATTATCCGTCTGTTCAATGGAAACAGTTGAATATACAAAAACTCAAAGAAGCAAATCCTGAAAAATTCAACAAAGAGGTTACCAGATTAAAAGATTTATTTAGCAATAGTTAGTAATCTTATAGAAACATCTTCGATGACATTGAAAAGAAATATTGACGAGATAGTCAAAAACGTTCTTTGATATATTGGTTTACACGATATTTTTTTGATGACGTCAATAAATTCAAAAAATCTTTTTGTACTTTTGCATGCGCAAATCATGGTGAGATAATCCCTGTATTTCACAGGGTATATTACCTTAAAATATGCAATCATGTCAAAGCGTACAAGAGTAACAAAAATGCTGACAGTACCGCAGATGGACTTCCTCAAGCGATTAGACGAAGAGGAAATACATTTGTTTACGATAGAATCAAATCCGGTTCGGGAGTTGATATCGGGTACGGAAAATCTGAACGGGATCGTAGAAAATCTTGTTTGTAAAGGTTTTTTATACCGCCTCGAACGCGGAAAATACTGCCGTTCGACTTTCCGCGACGAAAATGTTATCGGCACGTTCCTCGTTTCCGACGGCGCAGTTGCCTATTGGTCGGCATTACACCTGCACGGATTGACGGAACAGTTTGCCAATACCGTTTTCATACAGACAACACGTAAAAAAAAGCCGGTATCCGTTTTTGGCACTGCATATCAATTCATTAAGATTCATTCGCAAAAAAGAACAGGAATTGTATATCATGGTTATGGTAACTATAAATTTCCTGTAACGGATATTGAAAAAACCATAGTTGACTGTTTCGATTTGCCTCAATACAGCGGCGGTTATGCCGGATTGATACGCGCTTTTTATGACGCCGGATTAAATGCGAAAAAATTGATTGGTTATTGCACGGCGGTAAATAATATTGCTGTCATCAAGCGGCTTGGCTTTTTGTCGGAGTTGTTTCACAAAGAAAAATTATTGCCGTTTGTTGAATTTGCCCGAACACGAATCAACCGAAGTTATAATCTTTTTGACCCTTTCGGCGAAAACACAGGCGAATCGGAGAGTGCGTGGTATTTACGGTTAAACATTTCCAAAGAAGCCATTTCCGGTATTGTTCAAAATCGTTAGCAACATGATTAACAAAAGTGAAATCAACAGATTGTCTGTCGAAAAACGGGTCAGAACAAGTATCATAGATAAAGATTGGGTATTGGGACATTTTGTTGACGGCATTTTCTCAATACCCGAATGTCGGGAAAATCTTGTTTTCAAAGGGGGAACCTGTCTGAAAAAATGCCGTTTCCCGAATTACAGATTTTCGGAAGACCTTGATTTTACTTCAAAAAACAATGCGTTTATTTTTGATATGCGGATACTGAAGAAAATCGTTTCATTGGTTACTAATCGTACCGCAATGCCTTTACACATTCAGTCGCTCGAACCATTGTATTATGAAAACCGCCTCACCGGTTATTCGGCACGTATCGGATATTGGGGTTCCGACCACCGTAAAGACCAGCAGCCGCCTGAACCTGCGCGGTGGCTGACAAATATTAAGATTGAAGTTATCCTGTACGAATTGATGGTTTTTGAGGCGGAAAAAGCGCCTGTTTTGCATCCATATAGCGACAAACTTACCGAAAATGCAGATAACATACCGGTTTACCGTATTCACGAAGCGCTTTCCGAAAAAATAAGAGCCTTGATTCAGCGCTCCTATACGGCGCCAAGAGATTATTACGATATATGGTATTTGAATCATCATATTTCAGATATAGATTGGAGATTAGTTGTAGCAGCGTTCCATAAAAAGGTAAAATATAAGGGATTGTCATTTACCGGTGTTGAACAGTTCATCAATGCCCGCAACGACACGACATTAAAAGCCGCATGGAAAAACAGTCTGGAACATCAGATCGCTACCGGAGATTTGCCCGATTATGATACGGTAAGAACTGATTTATTGACGCTTTTCACAAGGATATTCTGATAAGTTTTCAGTTATTCAAAGATTCAATAATTCAATAATTCAATAATTCAAAGATTGAATTTTGGAATCAGGAATTTTGGAATTTAATAATCGCGTGTAAACCATCAATCAAAGCGTTTACGCGCTTTTTTGTTCATTGAAAATCAATAGTAAACACAATAAAAAACAAAAAAACCAATGAAAAAGTTCATATTCTTATTTTACGCGGCTTGCATAGCATTGCCGCTATTTGCTCAGGTAAAGAGCAGGGAGCCGATACAACAAACAGAAACCACGCCCATCTGGGATGAAGGTAATCAGGAACTTACCATTATCCGTTACGGTATCCCTTACAATGGTGCTACGAGCATAGTCTATCGGCGTGACGGAAAACCGATTTTAGATGTTGAACTGCAAACGCCTGTCGTTGTTGCGGTAGCGTCAAAACCCATGGAATGGGGACATTTTCAGTTTCCCCGCATTTACAGAAGCGCCGGAGGACTACTTGTAGCGAAATGGCAAATGGCTGAGGACGATGTTTCAGCTTACGGGAAACTAAATGAAGGTTTCAGATTGTCGTCCGATAACGGAAAAACATGGAATATATCTGATCAACCCGCACCGTTTGGAGAAGGTCTGCTTATTCCTTCCACGGGCGAACATATAGCCATCGCAACACCTGTGCCATTAGATATAAACGAATTGCAACTGCCTAAGCCCATTTCCACTATGATGAGTTATCACAGGCATTTTAACATTTATCGGCTGAGCGAATTACCGGAAGTCTTGCAGGGTGTTTATTTGGATCGTTGGGATAAAAATGGCGTCGTGTCGCGGATACATGCAGGATTGGAAGACCCGGGTGCGGCAAGACATTCCGATGATAGTCTGTTCCCCGTTGTATGGTGGGGCGATATGAAACTGTTGCCCAATAATACAATAGTTGCCGGTATATATCCAATGTGGTACGAACGTGAAACAGGAGGCGCTGATCTGTCGGGTGTTTCATTTTACCAGTCTATCGATGGTGGCATGAATTGGAAAATCAAGGGAAAGATACCATATCGCTACGACCTGACTGTTGATCCGAACGGCAACAGACGGGATGCATTAGGTTTTACCGAACCTGGTTTTGAAATCCTTTCTGATGGAACGTTTCTTTGTGTGCTGCGAACCGATGGGCCGATGTATATTTCCCGCTCGTCGGATCAGGGAATAACATGGTCTCATGCCGTACCATTAACACCTAATGGCGTGCTTCCCAGGTTACTTCAATTGGATAATGGCGTACTTGTCCTTTCCTCAGGTCGTCCTGGTGTTCAAATACGTTTTTCGATTGATGGAAAAGGCGAAAAATGGACGGATCCTTTTGAAATGTTGCCGTTTAATAGTCCGGGGGATCATTTTACTTGCGCATATACGCAACTTCTGGCAATTGCTCCCGACCGTTTTCTTGTCATTTATTCCGATTTCTACTATCCTGACCCTGTTTCTGGAGAATTAAGAAAAGCCATCATGGTCAGGGAGATAAAGGTAACAAAAAAATAATGAAATTTTCCTGCTGTGGAAAATATTTTTTCCACAGCAGGAAATTCTAAACGGCACGTGTGTTATTTCCGAATGACACGTGTGGAAAAAACGTTCTTTGACATATTTGGTTTACACTGGAGTAGATATTTGAGTGTAAAATTTAAAGGTTTATTTTTCGTATTCTTTCTGTCAATTCATACAATCGTTCAATGATTTCGTCAAATGTCTTTTTGGCGTCTTCGTAGATAAAACTTTGTTTCAATCTTTCGTAATCTTCTTTCCATGCGCTTATCAGATTTTCAGGCGGGACTATCTGGATAAATGCAGGATAATGTGTTCGATAATCAACTCCCCGAATATTGTTGAATTTCTGACGGTGATTGAGAATGGTTTTATACAAATCCGTGTTTTGCAATGCCGATTCTGCAGTTAGAAAATTCATCATTTTGTCCAAATCGTACAGATGCCTTGACATTCTTGTTGTTCGCGGTTTTTCTTTTTGATATTCTTCGTGCAATAAAAAGATTTTTTCTAAAAAAGTACGTTCAGGCAATACTGATTTGAATGTACATTCTATTCCGTTATCAACATCAGGAAAGATGGAATGTATCAACGTTGTGATCTCTTTTTTCTGATACGGCTCGTCAAGCGACATCACGCTAAATTCAATTTTTACGACAGGCAGAATATAGTCAATCATCGTTACGAGAATACTTTTATATCTCACTTCAACAGTTGCAACCATTGCACTGCTGTTTTCTGTGATAAAGCGTATTTCAAAATCTTTAACGCCATTTTCTTTAAGTATATCGGACAATTGTTCAATCAACGTTTCTTTGACATAATGAAACGCTTTTCTGCGAATAATGGTTTGCTGTTGTGATGTATCATCGGGTAAATTGAAGAATGAACGGCTGATTGTCAAGTCAATATCTTCACTGAAACGGTTAATAAGCCCCCAAGCCTTACTCAAAGATGTTCCGCCTTTGAACTGTAAGAAATCAGATAAGGAACTTTTTGACAAAGCCATTAAAACAGCGCAAACCCACCAGTCTTTCTCAACTGCCTGTTCCAGAATATTTTTTGTATCAGCAGTTTGCTGCAACATGACAAGTTTTTCGTCTTCGGTATAATTTTGCCAAATGTTCATTTTGTTACGGATTTGATGACTGGTAAAAGTAATTCTTTAATCCACACGGGCGAAAGATACAGATCGTGCATCATTGTTGCCCGCTCGTCTTCGTTGCTTTCAACAATAAATTGAGTGATTTTGATTTGTATTTCTTCTGTGATATGCTTCTCGCCGAGTTCTTTTAGCGCTATGATGATTAACGGTAAAAGTTTTCCCTTAAACTGAAAATTTTTTTGTATCACATTCTTAAAGATGATATTACGTTCACCCACTTTCACTTTTCGTTTAGCGCCGTTTGTAAGGTACACGGCATTCACAGGAATTTGTGTCGAAAGTCCCAAAATATTCAAAGCCGTATCGCCTGTGGGCATAATTTGTGCTTTGTCCCGTTCGGCAATCTTTTTAGCAATTTGGTCAATGGTTGGATATAAGACGCCGAATTGTGTTCTTTTAGGATTCACATAAATACCTGTCGCTACACGGAAAATGATGCCTTCCTTTTGCAGACGGGATAATGTTCGGGTAACTGAATTATCATTGTTTAAATCGGCAAAATCACTGATTGTAAACAGATGATTTGTTTCAATCTTACGAATGCGTTCCCGTATTGTTTTTGAAATATTGTCTTCCATTTTTTAATTGTCTTAAATATACGGTAAATTTCGGACAAAAGTACATTTTTTTTGAAAACAAAAATAATATAATAAAAATAATCCTGTAAACCATCAATCAAAGCGTTTACGCGCTTTTTTTAATTGTAGATAATAATAAATAAACAGAAAAATGACAAACAAGTTCAAGTTTTTAGTTTTGTTGACATTTGTCAACCTGTCTTTGTGCGATAGTTGCAAAGCCAAAACAACAGATTTTTTGACTGTTGAAACCACCCGTCTCGTGTTCTCAACCATAGCGGATTCAAAAACCGTTCCCTGCTCGTCAAATGCAGAGGTTCAGGCGGAGTCGTCGCAGCCGGCATGGTGTACGGCGCAGGTCGTTGATGTAAACAGAGGTAAAGTAATTGTCGTCAGCGCATCAAGGAACGAGGCGCCGGGGCAGGATCGCGCTGCCACCGTTACCGTTTCCGCAGGGAAGGCGGAAGCGGTTCGGATTGAAGTAAAACAGACCTCGCATGATGTTGTGTTCAATGTGCTTGCGGACGCCGAACTGCAATTCGGCTGGCAAGCCGCTCAGCGTTTGCTGGTGCAAAGTAATGTGCCTGTTACAGCCACGTCGTCGGCGCCGGAATGGTGCAGGGTGGCGGAACACAGTAACAGTTATCATCTGGACATTTCCGTTACCGAAAATTTAGATAAAAATGATCGAACGGCAGAGGTTACCGTCACTGCGCCCGGTTTCGACGGGGTAACCATCACTGTTTTTCAGCGTCGTTGTGGTTTAGCGTATATGTACGCTTACGGTCCGTACAATCAAACAGGCGCTAATATATTCGGAACCATAGTCTGTGATTTTGAGAAAAGCGATCCCGGACGTAATTCGCATGGCGGACCGGTGTCGCTTCAGTATCCCAATGGCGATCTGGTAGCGTTCTACACCAATTGCTCCGGTCATAATACCGATGGATGGAGCGAATATTCCGTAAGCAGGGACGGCGGTCGTACATGGAACATGAACAACCGGTTCGCTTATTCCTACAATGCTTATCAGACAGACCGCAACTATCCGGTATGTGTCGAACGGGGGCTTGTTACCGCCGAAAGAGATGCGATTGTATTATTTATTTCCCATCTTGTCAACACAGGAAGCGGAGGAGATGGTCGCACGGGCAGCGGTTTCATGCGAAGCACCGATAACGGTCAGACATGGTCGGCATACCAGCCTTTGGACGGCAATTTTGTGGGCTACCCGGTAGCAACGGCAACAGAGGGTTCAACAAATTATGTTCTTTATGACGAAAATGACTTTGGTCCGCACGTATTGTACGTCAGTACCGATAACGGACTCAGTTGGAACAGACGCAGCACACTCACATTAGAAAACGCCGTATGGTACGGGACAATGTGTTTTATGAATGACGGAAGGCTGATTGCCGGAGGATACAAGGAAGGGGACAACGAACATTATTTCTTTTACTGCATCAGCAATGATCATGGCGTTACATGGGGACCGCAGAAAAAAGCATGGCTTGATAAAAGGTGTCGCAACCAGAAAATAGCCTGTCTCGGAGAAAAGTATTTCCTCTGCGGCAGGTCGGGTGAGGAAGGCGCATATCAGCATCAATTCGTCATGTACCAGTCGGACGATGGCGAAAACTGGGACACGGGCATTATAGTAAACAGTAATACCCAAGGAAGCGACGGATACAGCGATGTTTGCATCATAGACAAGGGCGAAGGCGCTGAATTGATGGTAGTGTACAGTATCGCTTACCGGGATGACGCGAGAACCAATGAATATGTCTTTTTTGTCAAATAATTTTTTAATTTTTTAAATAATAATCATTAAAATGAAAAACAAGTTCAATTTTTTAGTTTTTTTAACGGCCATGACCTTTTGCAGTTGTAAAGTCAAAACAACAGAAGACAATATCTTTGTTTACAGCCCCGAGCCGTATCAGCCGGTTAGAGTCATGTTCGATTATTATCATCATTCCCTGCCTTCTGACAAAGTCGGTAAATTCATATTAACCGGTAGTTGGGTGGATGATCACGGTCGCTATGGATGGGATGATTTTGTTCACACAAATACATACGATCATGCCTATGTCGTACTTGAGGATGATTATCAAATTTCGATGACACGGGAGCCTTATTCAAAGAAAACGCTTTCCAAAACAGATGTTGTGGTTATTATCAATGCCGATAATCCGGAGATTGTTCATGGCATACCTTTGATTTCGGACGATGAGATTGCACATTTGAAGAAATTTGTAGAAGAAGGAGGAAGCCTGATGGTCATGGTAAATGCCGGAACCCCTGACAGGAAACACGAAGGTTTTGAACAAAAACAGTTAGGAAAACTTGCACGGGTTTTCGGATTGTCTTGGAATGACGATGATTCGCATTACTCCGATAATAAAATTCCTAATGCTCATCCTTATTTTTTCGATGTGCCGGACTTTCACTACGGCGCAGGATGTACATTGAATATCCTGCCGGATGCGTCGAAACCTGAAGTTATACTGAATATCTATTCCGATTCTACCTATACGGATCGGAATGTTAAAGGACCGGGAATAGTGTTGGTAAGACCGGGTAAAGGTAAATTCATGTTGGTAGGTGATGCGGGTTCATGGACAGGAAATCTGTCCCGTCCATGGGCGGATAATGTAAGGTTAATGAAGCAAATGTTTCAATATTTAAAACCCGATAAAAAGGTAAACCCTCCTCAGTTTCAGGAAGGGAAAACATTGAATTACGAAGCACAGATTTCCGGACTTCAGGCAGTACCGGTAAAAAACAGTTTGTCCCAAATCAAACTTCCCCATTATCATTTATATTCTCCAAGAGAAAGGACGAACATGCCTTATTTTGAAAGAACAGCCAATTTTAGCCTGAAATGTACAGAAATAACCGAAAATCAGTCTGCAAAAATGGAAGTGAAAATCAGTGATTTTAAATGGTTTGACGAACAACCCGCAGCAACCGACGACCAACTTATCTCTTTTACAGCGAGCCGTCAGGGAAAAGTCAGCAGTATCGGTTGCAAGGGTTACGACGCCCAATGGTTAGCGCCGGATATGACGAACATGATAGCCTTGCTTCCTGTGGACGGCTTGCGTCCGGGAGACAAATGGAACTCAATCGAAATGTTACGGATACCTGTATTGCGCGGATCGGATATTCCTCCCACAAAACGGTACGACATGGAAATAAAGTATGTTCGCGATACGGAATTGGAAGGGAAAAACTGCCGGTTGATACGCTCTTCGGGAGAAATTTGGCTGAATGAGCTGGGCGTTACGGTAGAAGATTTGCTGCCATCGGAAACAGTACGGCAAATCGGAGGTTCGCCTTATCGCTTCTTTTCTCCACAAGGCGGCAAGATGTTGTTCAAAAGAGAACAATGGGTAGATGCTCAAACCGGCATTGTTATAAAAGCCGTCAATCAGACTCGTATCATAGCATGGATTCAGGATATAAGAAACCCGACGCCAACACTTTACAGTAATGCAGATAAAGATAATGAAATGATTGTGTCTATTGCTTATATCACCAATATCGCGCTCAAGGAATGAAAAATCAATAATCCTTAAGACAATACTTGTATGGAAAGAACAAAAAAATCATATAGCGACCTTATAGAAACATCTTCGATGACATTGAAAAGAAATGTTGACGAGATAGTCAAAAACGTTCTTTGATATATTGGTTTACACTGGAGTAGATATTTGAGTGTAAAATTTAAAGGTTTATTTTTCGTATTCTTTCTGTCAATTCATACAATCGTTCAATGATTTCGTCAAATGTCTTTTTGGCGTCTTCGTA
>Ga0082212_10011548_pt1 | contig 11198 bp, 7 predicted proteins | sample TergutNt197P3_FD_71548 | JGI IMG/M metagenome (GOLD analysis project Ga0082212, IMG submission 71548) | Neocapritermes taracua P3 segment gut microbial communities from Petit-Saut dam, French Guiana - Nt197 P3 | ecosystem: Host-associated > Arthropoda: Insects > Digestive system > Gut ... | reverse complement strand
CCTTCCTATTGTTATTTTTATTAGCATATAGTTTATTAAATATTAAATAAAAAATTACATAAAATTATAACTTTTTACTTTACAATTTTTATGTAATTTTATTATACAATTACCAAATTGATAAACAATCAAATACAGACACCTTTAGGTGTCATGTTTTATGATGATAGTGATGATGTCAGCTTTTTTCGAGCATTTTTGAAAGCTGAGAATAATGAAAAAATCTTTGTATCAATTAAAGCAAAAGAACAATCAATTAGAGACATTGATTTTGAGTTCATAATAGAAATTTTATTTAATTTATCGAAGTATCAGTTGCGGGCAAAAGAATTTTTATTCAAAAGTTGCAATAGTTCACCAGTGGGTTTTGGCTTTAGTGAAATACCAAAATCGTTGAAAATAGAAAACATCGTTTCGCATCCAGAACTCATGTTCTGGAAAAAAAACCATTGGTCAATTATATTTAGAGAGGGGTTGCTCCCGATATGTGACCCTTATGGGATTCTTGTTAATTTTCAAGAAGATAGAGTGCTAGATTACGAAAACCTAATGGACTATGATGAAGTATAAGTATGAACTCCCATCTCAAGCCAGATGATCAAGGATACGAAGATGCGAAAATTCAGAAAGATACGAGGATGTTATTGATAAATGGATGCTGAGAATGTGATTAGAAAATATAATTTTAATGATTTAATTAATCTTATTAAAGAAAAAATATCTAATAAAGAAAAAATAAAATTTGGATTTCAAAATTATGGGGAATGGAAATTTGGGGAAATGGAATTTTCAATATTAAGTAATCCTTATGATTTTGATTTAACTGATCCTAATATTTTTTGTCAAGAATTATATGATAGTTTAATTAATGAATTTGGTGAACAAATTGAAACTGGTTCATTTTGGAATGATCTTGGAGTCGCTCGTCAAGATTACTACATGTTTCTTAATAAAAGAAATATACAAATTTGGTTTAATGGAAGACTAATGTGGGTTGACAAGCATATAAAAAAAGAAGAAACTATAAGAAAAAATAAATAAAATAAAAGTTTGGAAAGCCCTTTTGATACTATGCCATTTTAAAAGGTACTTTAAACTGAGTGTTCATATAGATTTAATTGTATTCGTAAGTGAAAAAAATGCAAAAATCTAGTAAATTATTAAAGAATAGTTTTATAAAAAGAAAGGTATGATTACAATGAGGAAAGTCTTTAGTTTAGTTTTTGTTTGTTTTTTCTGTTTCACAGTAATTGGATGCAGAAATTCAAATGTTATTGATTCAGAAACTATTGCTCTCAATTGTATGTGGGATAAATATACTTATAAGTATGAAATTAAAGATGGTAAAGTTATATTCGCTTGGGCAGGTGGGGATGATGAGGACATAGCTTCAAGTTCATCTTCAAAAGAAGACTTAAAAAAATTTAACGAAAAGTTTAAAGGTACAACAAACGAAGAAATAAAAGAAGAACTTATAGCTGAATTTAAACGAATTAATGGTAGCTGTGAACAAATAAAATTTTAATTTACCCATAGCAATTTTTGATAAAATATGCTATAATACGACTATAAACAGATTTTTATAAAGTTAATTAGAGGAGTTGGTGTAATTTGAAAAAATTTATTGGTATTTTTTCTTTCTTATTAATATTTGTATTATTTTTTACAATTAATTTTAACCTAAAGACATCAAAGTCAGAATTGATTTCTGGAGTTGATTACATAGAAGAAGAAGTTGTTGCTCTTGCTGATTCTAAAGAACAAGCAGAACAAATCGCAGAAATATATGGTGTAGAATTAAAATCTTATGATTATGGAGTAGCAGTTTTTTCAACAAATGATCCAAAAAAGTTGGTAAAATTAAGTGAGAAAAAACAAGGAGAATTACCAAGTTTAAGTCTTAATATGATTTATCATACTTTAGAAATCGATAATCAAGAGTCTTTTGGTATTCTAAATACGTCTATTGAACAATGGCATCATGCCGAAATGGATACTGAACGTGCTTGGGATGTTACTAAAGGCGAAGGTGCTTTAGTAGCAGTCATTGATACTGGTATTGCTACTAATCATCCTGCGTTTGAGGGTCATATTTCTGAACTGTCTTATAATTCTCAAACTATGAATGTGGGATTACAATATGTAGAAGATGATAGAGGTCATGGTACGCACGTTGCAGGCATAATTGCTGGAAATGATGATATAAATGATAATTATGGTGTTGCACCTAATGTTGAAATTTTGATGATAAAAGCAAACGAGAAAAATACTGGATCTTTTTATACAGATTCGCTACTTCGTGCTATTAATTATGCAACAGAAAATGGGGCTGATGTTATTAACATGAGTCTAGGACGATCTTATACTAGTGGCTCTGATGCTAATGAAAGAATGGCAATTCAAAATGCTGTTACAAGTGGTGTAACTATAGTGTGTGCAGCTGGAAATGATAACAAACGTACAGGATATCCTGCAGCTTATCCTGAAACTATTGCTGTATCTGCTACGAAAGAGAATTATGCGTTCGAAACTAGGTATTCTAGTTTTGGACCAGAAATAGATGTTGCTGCACCAGGAACGGATATATTTTCTGCAGATTATTCTAATGATGGATATGTGACGATGAGTGGAACATCGATGGCTTCACCAAATGTTGCAGGAACTGTTGCATTAATTAAATCATTACATCCTGAATATACACCTAATAAAATAAAAGAAGTATTGCATCTGACTGCACAAGAAGCAGGAGAACTTGAAAGAGATGATTATTATGGTTATGGTATTGTAAGTGCCTATGCGTCAGTGTTAGAAGAAAGTTCACTAATCGATGTTACATATGAAAATATTGATGTTAATAATTTAGGTAAAACACATACCATAAAAGTTGCACCAGGCAGTAAGTTAATTATACCAATATCACCAATAGGGTTTGGTGCTGTATTCTTCGGTGGATGGTTTTCTGATGAGGAATACGTTGAGAGATTTAATTTCTTGAATACAATCGATGAAGAAACCACAATCTATGGTTCTTGGCTTGATTTTGAAGATCCAGAATATAGTGATGGACTGCCTTATTATGCCGAATTTCCTGATCCTGTTTTTCGTGAATTTGTACTTAAAATCACTAAAAAAATAGACACTGATCTATTTACTGCAGAAGATAAAGAAATTTTAGCAAATTATAGTAGTAATTGTGGAGTTTATAGACAACTGTGTTTTACCTCTGCGTATATAGACACCTCTAAACTTATAGATCTTACTGGAATTAATTATTTTTCTAATACAACTCGGTTAGCTGTTAATGATTCTCAAATAGAAAAATTAGATATAACAGGACTTGTTAAATTAAATAATCTAGTTGTGATATCTAATTATAACTTGACGTCGTTAAATGTGTCTAATTTATTATTATTAGAAACTATTACTGCAAGAGAAAATGCATTACATTCGCTTGATGTTTCAAGTAATATTAGTTTGGGGAGATTAGATGTTAGATATAATGGTATGGAATCTACTGAAAATGTAGTTGGATGGCAAAATATTGGTTTAATAGAAGATGACACGTTTCTGTTTAATTCACAAACTCCAATTATCAATATAACTTACCAACCTTCCTCTCGAACTATGCAAAACATAGGTGAAATTAATGCTTATATATATATTAATACAGAAATAATCGGGGCAAGGGGATTGGACTATGATTTGCAATATCAGTGGTATGTTAATGATATAAATTCCAATATTGGTGGAGTACCAATTGAAGGCGAAGACACAAGATTCTTCTATACTCCATCAACAATTACAGAGGGACCGTATTATTATTATTGTGAAATTACAGCATTAATTGGTGAAACAGTAATAACAAGTATAAATAGTAATGTAACTACGCTCATAATTAATCCAACTGATCCAGCACCTTCTAGAGTGACCTTCGATAAGGATATAGGAGGAGATGTAATAATTACAATTGCATCGGGAAGTTTTAATTTAAGTAAAGTAGCATTAAACTTTGGTATACGTGATTTAACAGAGGGAGTGCATTATACTGTAGATGGAAATCAATATACATTTAAGGAATCAATGCTTGCCACACTTCCTAATATTTCTGGATTAATTGTATTTAGTTTTACTCAAGGTGATTTAAGTAGCCCAATACATGTTCCTATCACTGTGACAGGTGTTGGTGAAGGTAGTCTTGATTCTATATCAGTAACTACCAATCCTACGAAAACTACATATACTGTTGGAGAAACTTTTGATCCAACTGGAATGGTAATAACCGCTAATTATACTGCTGGTAAGGCTTCTAAAGCAGTAACAAATTATAGTTTTATTTATTACTATATGGGAGAAGATAAATTTAATCATACAGGATCACAAATTGTTAATATTATTTATACTGAAGGACTTTGGACAGTGGCAACTCAAGTTAACGTAAATGTTATAGAAGTAACATTTGATACCGAATATACAATTGATGATAATTATTTAAAAGATGTTAAAGATAAAACAACAATTGCCAATTTTGAAAGTCATTTTACATTAGGAACTGGAGCAACAATTGAAGTATATGATGCTAATGATGATAAAGTTACAAGTGGCTATGTTGGTACAGGAATGACCTTAGTAATAACCATAAATTCAATAATTACTACATATGATATAATAGTAAAAGGCGATACTGATGGAGATGGAGAAGTAACAGCAGGGGATGCATATGACATAATCTTACATTCAATTGGTAGGAAAATGCTTGAAGGTGCATACTTAGAGGCTGCAAAAATCAATTCTAGTGATGAAGTAACAGCAGGGGATGCATATGATGTTATTTTATATAGTATTGGTAGGAAGTTAATATGGTAGGAGGTAGTAAAGTGTTAAAAAATAAAAAGGGTTTATGGGGTTATATACTATTATTTATTATATCATTATTATTTTTAAACATTCCCAATATAAATGCTGCAAGTAATTTTTCAAGTACACTTAATCCAAGTAAAAGTAGTGTTAGAACAGGAGAAAGCTTTACAGTAGCCATAGTAATGTCTGGGCTCGATAGTGATGGATTAGGAAGTGCTAATTATACTGTTGGATTTGATGATAATTTATTTACTTTTGTATCTGTTACATCCTCACAAGGTACAGTAACTAGCAATTTATCTGGTGGTAATTCTTTAAGGTTAGCATTTGTTGATTTTTCAGGTGGCTTATCTCCAATGCAAAACGGCACATTTGCGACTATTACATTTACTGCAAAAACCACTGTATCTACAACAACATCTGGAGCTTTCTCGCTAAGTAGTAGTGGAACAAAATGTAAAAATGGAGTAAATATTACAAGCTCGAACTCAGGCTCAAGTGTGTCTATCTTTGTTCCAAGCACAAATGCAAATTTAGCAAGTTTAAGTTTGTCATTAGGGAGTATTACACCAGCATTTAATGCAGAAACAACAAGTTATAATGCAACAGTAGATGCAGCAAGTGTAACAATAAACGCAACAGCAACAGCTGGTGCTACTATAACAGGTCATGGAGCAAAAGCACTAAATTATGGAAATAATAGTTTTAATATAGTGGTAACAGCAGAAGATGGAACAACAAAAAAGACTTACACAATAAATATAAATCGTCCTGACAACAGAAATACAGACAGCAAACTTAAAAGTTTAACAATTAGTAATCATAGTTTTAGTTTTGATCCAATAACTACCAGTTATAACATAACTTTAGCTAGTAATGTAAGTGTTTTCTCTATAACTGGTGTAGTAAATAATGCCAATTCAAGTATTATTTATTCACCAAGTCAAAATATCAATCTTAATTATGGTCAAACAGGTACTATTAACGTAACAGTAACAGCAGAAAATGGAAGTCAAACTGTATATAGAGTAACTGCAACTAGAAGAGATGATAGAAGCTCAAATAATGATTTGAAAGAGCTATCTGTGTCGGATACAAATATTAAATTTAATGGTAATGTATCTTATACTAGTACAGTTGAAAATAATATTGCAAGTGTTAATATTTCAGCAGTTGCAAGTGATTCAAAATCAACAGTTGTTGGTACAGGAAAAATGAATTTAAAAGTAGGGAACAACACTTATAGAGTAACAGTAACAGCAGAAAACGGAAGCCAAAAAATATATACAATTACAGTAATAAGAAAAGCTAAAAGTGGTGAAGAACTTAACTTATCAAAAGTTAATACTCTAAAATCGTTGGTGATTGAAAATGTACCATTAGATTTTAATAGTGAAAAACTTATATATAATATAAGTGTGGAAAATATTATAACTGAAATAAAATTACATTATGAATTAAGTGATGTTAAATCTTCTGCGGTTATAGAAGGAAAAACTTCGCTCGAAGTTGGTTTTAATAAAATTAATATAATTGTAACAGCAGAAAATGGAGCAACAAAAATCTACTCTTTAAATGTTGAAAGAAAACAATTAAGAACAGTAATAGAAAATGAAACAGAAAAAATCATTGCTGAAATTAATAATAAAAATGGTAATCCAGAAATTTATGTTTTAGTTAATAATTCATTATCAAATAAAATTATTTCAACTGAAATTTTAAAAAAATTAGCAAATTCAAATAAAATACTTACTTACGAAGTTGTAAATGATGATAATGGTGTGATATATTCTGTAATAATAGATGGAAGTAAACTTGGAAATTTTGATAAACCTTTTAATTATAATATTAAGTTCAAGAGTAATTACCCATCAATATTAAATGATTTAATTAATGACAAAAACCATCTTCCAATAAATATTGAATACAGTGGTAAAATACCAATTGGAATTATTATAAAAATCTTTGTTGCTGATAAATTTACATCAACAGGAACTCCATTATATTTGTATTATTTTAATACTGATATTAATAAATTAGAATTAGTACAAGAAAATGTTAAAATTATAAATGGGTATATAGAATTACAACTAGATCATGCATCAGAGTATGTCTTATTAGATGATCCTTTAAAAATTACAAAAATTTCATTTTGGAATATAATAATTATAGTTGTTTGTTTAGTAGTAATAATTGGATTTGTAATATTTATAATTAATAAAAATAAAAAAAAGAAATTACAATCAACAATACAATATTAATTTTACTTTTTAAAAATAGAAGTGGTTATATAAATAGCTACTTTTTATTGGCTCTTTAAAATTTAAGGTTTCTAAAAATTAGAGTTTAACTATATATAATAAGACTAAACAGGTAATATAAAAGCAAACAGTAATTTTAAATAAATCTGTTCGCTTTTTTAATATATTTAACCTTTAATATTTTCACTATAGTTTGATGTTACTATTTACAAGAAAATTATTGTTAGTTCTTTTATAAAAGGAAATGAGTTTTACTAAAAGCATTCCTTTTTTCTAGCATTTATGCTAAAATTTAGATATAACCAACAAGAAGTAATGGTTGGCAAGTTTAAAAAAATGTTGGAAATTTGGTAAGTTTATTAGACAAAAGATTGTAGGTATGTGCGAGATTACTTTGTTTATGTTAAAAGAAATAATATCTGTGCCATTTTTATCAAAATCAATCAAAACAGCCCATTAAATCAAGCATTTTTGATATTGTGTCAACTTTAAAAACATTCCAAACCAGGATGATTACATAAATTTAGGAGGTCAAATATGTATAATTATAAAGAAATTGAAGTAAAATGGCAAAAATATTGGCAAGAAAATGAAATTTTTATAGCTAAAGAAGATAATAGTAAACCTAAATATTATTATTTAATTGAATTTCCTTATCCATCAGGAGAAGGATTACATGTTGGTCATATTCGTAGTCATACAGCTCTTGATATAATGGCAAGAAAAAAAAGAATGCAAGGATTTAATGTTTTATATCCAATAGGGTGGGATGCTTTTGGAGCTCCTGCTGAACAATATGCTATAAAAAATCATATTCATCCTAAGGAAGCTGTTAAACAAAATATTAAAACATTTAAAAGTCAAATATTAAGAATGGGAACCTCTTTTGATTGGAGTAGAGAATTTTCAACAACTGATAAAGAGTATTATAAATGGACACAATGGCAATTTTTGAAATTTTTTGAACATGGTATGGCTTATAAAGATAAAAAAAATATTAATTGGTGTCCTAAATGTAAAACAGGTTTATCAAATGAAGATTCATCAGGAGGTATTTGTGAGCGATGTAATAGTCCTGTTGAACAAAGAGAAAAAGAACAATGGTTACTAAGAATGAGTGATTATGCAGAAGATTTAATTACAGGTTTAGTTGAAACAGAATTTCAAGAAAAAATAAAATTAGCTCAAATAAATTGGATAGGTAAATCAATAGGAGCAGAAATAAATTTTAGAATTAAAGAAACTAATGATAATATAAAAATATTTACAACAAGACCAGATACTATTTTTGGAGCTACCTTTATAGTTTTATCTCCTGAACATGAAATTATTATTAATAATGCTAATAAAATTCATAATATGGATGAAATTAATGAGTATAAAAAACAAGTTAAAAATAAAACTGAATTTGAACGTACTCAAATTAACAAAGAAAAAACAGGTATTAAAATTGAGGGTCTAACAGCCATTAATCCTATTAATAACAAACAAATACCTATTTATATTGCTGATTATGTAATGATGAATTATGGAACAGGAGGAATCATGGCTGTTCCAGCTCATGATGAAAGAGATTATTTTTTTGCTAAAAAGTTTAATATAGATATTATTCCTGTTTTAGAAAAAACAGATATTTCAAAAGAAGCTTATGTAAAAGATAGTCCTCATATTAATTCGGAATTTTTAAATGGTTTAAATAAAGAAGATGCTATTAAACAAATTATAGAATATTTAAAAAATCAAGGGCTTGGAAATGAAAAAACAAATTATAAATTACAAGATTGGATTTTTTCACGTCAAAGATTTTGGGGAGAACCTATTCCTTTAATTTATTGCGAGACTTGTGGATGGGTTCCAGTAAAAGAAGAAGATTTACCAGTGTTACTTCCAGATGTATTAGAGTATGAACCAACTGAAAATGGTGATAGTCCATTAGCAAACATAGAAACTTTTATTAATACAAAATGTCCAAAATGTGGTTTAGATGCTAAAAGAGAAACAGATACAATGCCTAATTGGGCTGGATCTAGTTGGTATTTTTTACGCTATATGGATGCTAATAATGATAAAAAAATCGCCAATATGAATAATATGAAATATTGGGGTCAAGTTGATTGGTATAATGGAGGTATGGAGCATGCTACAAGACATTTGTTATATGCAAGATTTTGGAATCAATTTTTATATAATATTGGTTTAGTTCCAAATAAAGAACCATTTAAAACTCGTGTTGCCCATGGAATGGTTTTAGGTGAAAATGGAATTAAAATGAGTAAAAGTTTAGGTAATATAATTAATCCAGATGACATTGTTAATGAATATGGTGCAGATACACTACGTCTTTATAGTATGTTTATGGGAGATTATGAAAAAGAAGTGGCATGGAATACTAATGGTGTTAAAGGATGCAAACGATTTATAGAAAAAGTTATTCGTTTAGGTACTAAAATAACAGATAACAATCAAATTTCAAATGATTTAGAAAATATTATAAACAAAACAATTAAAAAGGTAACAGATGATATAGATTCTATGAAATTTAATACTGCTATTTCTTCTATGATGATTTTATGTAATGAATATGAAAAGAAAATTTATATTACAAAAGAGGAATATCGAATTTTAATAATGCTATTAAATCCATTTATTCCTCATATAACAGAAGAATTAAATCAAATTTATAAATTAGGTTCAGTAATATGTTTATCTTCTTGGCCTATTTATAATAAAAATAAATTATTAATAGATGAAAAAACTATAGGAATACAAGTTAATGGTAAATTAAAATCAACAATAACAATCAAATTAAATGAAGATATAGAAATTATTAAAGAAAAAGCTTTGCAGGATGAAAAAATCATTAATTATATTAAAGATAATGAAATAGTAAATATAATAGTTATTCCAAATAGAATTGTTAGTATTGTTATAAAAAAACAATAATATATAACAATTTTTCTATAAATAAAATACTTTATTCCATAAATGTTAATTTAGTACAATACATAGTGACCCCTAGTTATTATGTATTGTAATAGTGTTTTTCTTGAAGTGATAGAAAAAATACTTTTCATATACCTGATAAATCAGAATCTGATATTGTTACAGAAGATTTGGGATATTCTAACGAAAATCAATTTAAAGGTGCAAAAAAGAGAGCTGCCATTGATGATGCTCTTGATATATTAAGACATTATGGTTGGAAACATCACTATCTACCAGAACCTGTTATTGTTCAAGAGCATCAATATCATTTAAAAAGAAATAATAGATTGTATCTTTAAAATACTAAATAAAAATTTAGTATTTTTTTTCAAAAAGACAAATTAAAAAAAATATAGTATAATTATAAGTACCTAGAGGTGATTTTATGAAAGTAATATTCATTAAAGATTTAATTAATCAAGGTAAAAAAGGTGAAATTAAAGAAGTTAAAGATGGTTATGGAATGAATTTTTTAATTAAAAATAATTATGCTGTTATGGCAACTGATGAAGCTTTAAAAAGATTAATTAGTGATAATCAAGAAACATTAACTAAAGAACAAGAAGAAATAAAAGAAATGTTAAAAATAAAAGAGATATTAGCAAAAAAAGAATTAATATTTAAGGTTAAAACAGGTATTAATGGTAAAATGTTTGGTAGTATTTCTACTAAACAAATAAGTGAAAAATTAAACACTTTAGGATATGATATTGATAAGAAAAAAATAATTATTAAAAATAATATTGATACATTAGGTATTTATAATATAGAGATAAACTATCATAAAAAAGTAAAAGGAATAATAAAAATACAAGTAGTTAGTAGTTAGGTGGTGAAAAATGGAAACTAAAACAATACCTCATAGTATAGAAGCTGAAAAATCAGTTTTAGGATCAATGTTTTTATCTGATTATGCTTTAAAGAGAGCTTGTGAGGAATTAAGTGTTGAATATTTTTATATTGATTCTAATCGTAAGATATTTGAAGCTGTTAAAGAATTAGTAGAAAAAGGAGTAGCATTAGATATAACAACAATAATAAATCAACTTGAAGAAAAAAAATATCTAAATACTATTGGTGGTGTTGAGTATGTTA
>Ga0082212_10011547_pt1 | contig 11198 bp, 7 predicted proteins | sample TergutNt197P3_FD_71548 | JGI IMG/M metagenome (GOLD analysis project Ga0082212, IMG submission 71548) | Neocapritermes taracua P3 segment gut microbial communities from Petit-Saut dam, French Guiana - Nt197 P3 | ecosystem: Host-associated > Arthropoda: Insects > Digestive system > Gut ... | reverse complement strand
ATCCCTGTTTGAATCAAGCGTAATCAGCGCAACCGGGCCGTAACGCAAATCAAAAACGGCATGTCCATCGCTGATACTGTTGGCGAAATAGGAAAAATGGCGAATAAAACGCTCATCTAATTTACTGACGAACCCTTTGATATACTCATGGTTTCCGGGACATGCGACAAAAGGCGTCGTCTGTGCGATGGTGTTCATGGAAGTGAAATATTCATTCCAATAGACGCTATGTGGACGCTCAATCACATCGCCGCCAAGCGCCCAGAAAGCGGCGTCTTTTCCCATCCTGTTTACAGTGGCAAAAAGAGCATGGTTGGCGCTGCCGACAGTATCCTGAATATCGCCAACATAAACAAACCGGAAGATTTCATCGGCGCTTACTATGAAACTGTACCATGTCGATTGTTTGTTACCTGTACAAACACTGTACCGGTATTCGCCTTCCGATAAATCCGTCATCCTTGCATGATATATAACGGTTTTACCGCCTGACGTTTGCAACAACGCGCCAGCAGCTGTGAATATTATCGTATCGGAGGTATGATGTTTATTAGTAAAAACGGTCGTGTCAATGACAGACTCTTTTTTAACAAGAAGTAAATATGAAGCTGCGAGGGCGCTGCCGCATTGCCAGCTCACATTTCGCGAGAACTGCCCATCGTTTCCAAAGGTGAGTTGAATCCGATCAGGCACATCACTAGGCTCGTAAGGAGGCTCAACGTCATTACCAAACCACACATCCCACCTTATGTAACAAACATAAACCACGATGATAAGTAAAGCATAAACTGAAAACCGTAGCGCTTTGGTCGATTTCCAGTTTAACATATTGCTTTTATGCTGTGTCATCTTTTTCAATTTGTCATTATCTATAAAACCATTATTCCGAAATTTGCATCCTGTTTTCCAACATTCGTTCTATATATTGTTGAATGATCGATTTTAATAACCATTCATCCTCGTCTTGCTTGTCATTTGATTTATAAAGATTATTGTTAAGCGTTGGGTCAGTCAAAATATTGAAAACTGTTTTGATTTTTTCCCCATTAAATTGCTTAAAATAGCCATTTTTTAGCAGTTGAAAATCACCATTATTGTAGTTTATTACAAATTTATCGGAATCTTTGGTTGTAAAAATGTCCTGCCCATAAGCAAAAAAGGGCTTGTCGTAGTTCAGATAACTCAAAACGGAAGGCATAATATCTATTTGCTGAATGGGGAATGAATCCACAAAGCCCCTGAGGTTGCTTCCCGGCAGATAAAACAGAACAGGTATGGCAAAGCGATTAAGATCGTTTGCGTATTCATCTGTAATAGTCACTCCGGGATGGTCGGCAGTAATCACAAAAAGGGTATTGTTAAACCATTCATATTGAGATACTTTTTCAAAATATCGCATCAAGGCGTAATCTGTATAGGCCATACATTCCAAGACGGGATGCGACCCCTTAGGAAACCGCCCCTGATACTTTTTAGGGATGTGATAAGGATGGTGTGAGGAGGCTGTGAAAACCGAAGTAAAAAACGGTTGTTTCATTTTACCCATTGTTGCAGCAAAATACTGCAGAAATTCTTCGTCCCATATAGCCCACCATCCATCAAAATCGTTGCTGTTGTTATACGATTCATAACCGAAGTAATCGTTAAAACCGGCAATGTTGGCATAAGCTTCAAAACCCATAGAACCGTGTGGCGCTCCATGAAAAAATGCCGAATAATAGCCTTTTTGTTTCAGTACATCGGCAAGGCTGCTGATGTCGTTCGTCGATTGTGGCGTGAGGACGAAAGGCTCTATAAACATGGGGATACTTGACAAAACAGCCGGCATAGCATCTATCGACTTGAGGCCGTTACTGTACGAATACTTAAATGTGAGGCTTTGTACCAAAAGCGAATCTAAAAAAGGAGTGAAACTATGGCCGCCACTACCATTGGTTATACTTCGATTAAAAAAACTAATATAATCCTTGCTAAGGCTTTCCCAAATAATCACCACAACATTAAGCGGACGAAACGAATTGACATCCCCCACATGGGGGGGAGGGTTTGGGGGGGCTTCTCTTACAGGTGTATAAATCGCTTCCATTTCCGTCGGGTTGTCAAAATATTTCGGATTAACATACACGTTCTGCGTTTTCATCAAGCAAAAAGGGGTATTCAGTACAATAGCAGTTTCGACTCCTTTGCTCGTATATTTTGTGGCATTACTTATGGTAATCGGTCGTGTATATCTTCCGAAACCTCCGCGAATCCCGATGACCGTATAGTAAACAAAAGCTACAAACAAAAGGATATGTAATGGATAATAAATGAAATAGCGACAACGTGTGACGGGAATTATTCGGGGTTTGCGGTAACAAAAAAACAAAACCGCAATACTTACAGCGACAAAAAGCGTAACATACCAATAGTCAATGGATGCGCTCAGAATAATTTTAAACAGGTTGCTGAATCTCTCATTACTGAATTCCGAAAATATCGTTGCGGTAGTACGTCGAAAGGTAAAGCGGAAAAATGGGATGTCCATACAATTAACTACCAATGCCAGGCTATTGGTAATAATAAACACCCACCGCGCCACTCGTTGAAATAATGGTTTGAGCCTGCAACGGAAAGGCATCAGTTGCATGGCTAAATAGATTAAGTTCACATAGAGCAAAGCTGTGAGGTCAAATTGAAGCCCGCCTTTCAATAAATAGAGTATATGCGGCATGTCCACTTCGGGAAAATAGCTCTTATTAACGAGAAAAAAGAATATTCGCGATAGCGAGAAGAGCGCCATGATTACAAAAAAGTTACACAAAAACGCCCATGCAGGCTGACTTGTAATCAATGCGATTACATCGCTGACTTTCTTGCTTTTTCTTGACGTCTGTTTTGTCCTGCCGTTGTTACTCTTCCAGTTCAGGTACACATTCCGGGCGTAGATGATAAATCCGGCGCCATGACCAAGTATCAATACAGGGTCAAAACGGATAAGAGCATATATCAAAATACTAACAGAGCCTACGATACTCATGATCCAGAATCCATTCGGGAGAATGGATTGACCGAACCGGCGTGAGTATAACCATTGATAAACAAAACGAAAGGCGAAAACGGTTTGCCCAAAAGAACCTAATAACAGTACAAGTAAAGGGATGTCCTTCCAAAGACTCTCAAAAGCCTCTTTTCCCGATAAAGCCATCAGGCAGATCATAACAATAGGCGTAAGCAACAAAACGATGCGTAACATCTTGTGGATGCGTTTCCAGTGATTAAAAATATGCAGGTTCCATATATAGATATAGAAGGAAAAAACCTGTCCCAGAATAATTGAAAAATCCACGCGCAACCACCCATAAATAAAATAGAGAAAAGCCCCTATCAGGCTCAGATGCCAGTAAATAACAGGTGAAACGACTTTTTTTGAGCGTTCCGACAGTATCCATTGTATCAGCATACGCGCCGAAAAAAACGACTGGGCTATATACCCTAATATATATATATACAGGCTATCCATTATTTAACCTCTTCAATATTGCCGGTTTTGATGGTATATTGGATATACCGTTTTTTCATCCACCGGTAAGCAAAACAGTCAATAAATGGGCCTTTCAGCCGGTTCCAAGTATTAAATTTTGATTGTCCGGCTAACCGTTTGTAATGGCGGACGGGTATCTGTTTCACTTTCCCCTTTTGTAATTGGATGAGCGCTGGTAAAAACCGGTGCATCCCGTTGAAAAAAGGAATATTTTTAGCGGCGCCGCTCTGAATAATTTTTAACGGGCATCCGGTATCTTTAACCCCATCATGCGTAAAAATACGGCGGAAACTGTTTGCTATCTTCGATGATAAGCGTTTTCCCAGTGAATCATTGCGCACTGTCCTTATCCCTGTAACTAACTCATAATCATCTCGGTAGGGTAATAATACCTCAAAATCTTCAGGCGTCGTCTGCAGGTCGGCATCCATGTAACCTGTATATGGCGAAGCGACATAGTCGATACCGGCTTTCAGCGCCATACTAAGCCCTAAATTCTTTTCAAAACCCAAATAAAAAGCATGAGGATACCGTTTGCATACCTCCATGATTTTTTGTAATCCATTATCTATCGAGCCGTCATCGACATATAAAACACATGTCCTTACCGAAGCATGGCCGATATAATTGTGCAATGCCCCCGCTAAACGGTCGATGTTATCCGCTTCATTATATATAGGGACGATTATACAAAAGTCGTAAGTGCGCGTTTGATTCATTTTTTTCATTCCTTAGCCCTGATGACAGCAACCTCCCGTACTAAATTGGGATTATAGTGTTTGTTTGCTTTTTTTTCTAAAAAACTAATTTTTTTTGTCCATTTATTATTGATAAAATCAAAATTTATTTTTTGCCTCCAATTATTATCAAAAGTATCAATGAAATCAATAGAAACGTTCTTATCCGCCATTACTTTCTCGATGGATTCGCCGCTTATGAAAACAAAAGGCGCTGCTTTGGCGATGGCTTCATCATCCGACAAATCTAATTTTATGATACGGCGATTCAATTCGAAAATCAACTCCAACCTCAACTCTTCGCTTTCGTTATAAAAAAACGGTAGCCCTTCAATCTCTTTATTGTTGCGTAGCAGGCGAATACTGTGCCGATCTTCATTCACAAATATGCTTACAACCGGCTTCATATAAACCCCAGTGGTCATCATCATCGTTAATACAAACCCGATGACAACGTTGACCGGCCGGATACCTTTTTTTCCGTATAGGGCCAATGTGAGATAAACGCAAATACCCCAGCAACATGCCGATGCAAACAAAAAGAAAAAAAGCGACACCTGCTTTTCTATGAAGAACACAACATACAGAATAAACGGAACCACCGTCAGTGCAACCACAATAATCATCGTACAGGTACGAAAAACGATCCTTTCGCCTTTCGTTTTCATATCCGTTATCATTTGTATCAGATAAAAGCCTATCATCATGGCGCACGGTATAAGTAATGGCATTAGCCAACGCGTCTTCTTCTCGGGAAATATCGACAGTAAGATAAGTGTCGCCAAAAACCATATAAGCGAAAATTTATATTCTTTACGATATGCCGTATTTTTATTCACAAAAAAATAACCAATAGCGACAATCCAAAAGAACGTCCAGATACCCGCTTCGACCGGAAATTGCCAATAATAATACCATTGACGCACATTGCGAATAAACCACGACGCCGATTCTTTCTGCATAACCTTCAGCGCAAAATCGCCATGTTGAGAAACATTAATAAAACCATGCCACCAACAACCAACAAGCACAAAAACAAGCGTCATCCCGACAATCTTCCATTTTTTCCCTTCAAAACCCTTGCGATATACGATGAGGTAACTAATCAGGAACGGAAGAAACACAGCATTTAACGAAACAGGCCCCTTACTCAAAAACGATAGTCCTGCAAACAATCCCGCAAAAAGAAAATATCTCCATTGGGCTTTCTCTCTTAATGCAATGAACAGAAAATAAATAGCTCCTAACATTAAACTGTGCGTATAGATGTCCCATGACGCTGTCCGCCCACCCATTATCATATTGAATGTCGTTGCAGCAATGAGCGAGGCTAACAATCCAACGTACCGATTACCTGTCAAATGCGATACAAACAAGTATAAAAATACAATCAACAACGTAGCAGCCAGACCCGAAGCATACCGTTGAACCCCCAGATTTCCGGGCGATACAATCTCCATTCCTGCTGCGATCCACGTCGGCAACGGCGGTTTTTCAAAACTAAGTTCGCCGTTCCGTGTTGGCAGTAAATAGTTCCCATATTGAACCATTTCCTGCGCCGCCGTTAAATTCCTCGACTCCATCAAATCGGCCGGAATCAACTGATTATTAACGAAAAATGTAAAAAAACAAACAATGGAAATGATTCCAAAATGGAAATAACTATTGGATATGTACCGCGTTGTCGCCTTCATATAAAAACTGTTATTAGCTCACAAAAGTAATCATAAAGTTATTATCGCTAAAAAAAAACGAAAAAAATTTTGTTGTCTAAATATTTAGTCATATATTTGCAGCGAATTTAAAAACGAATTAATATGCAATTGACAAAAGCAGAAGAGCAGGTGATGCAATACCTGTGGGAGTTGGAAGAAGGGTTTACGCATCAGGTACGCGATTGTTTCAGAGAGCCTAAACCGTCGCGTACCACTGTATCCACCATCATCCGCATACTCGAAGCGAAAGGTTTTATCGGCCATAAAGCCGACGGACGTACCCATATTTATTTTCCGCTGGTCCGGAAAGAAGAGTACTCTCGCCATCAACTTTTCGGCATGTTAAAGAATTATTTCAACAACTCCTTTTCCTCTATGGCTTCGTTCTTTGCCAAAGAATCCGATCTAAGTGTGCAGGACATGGAAGCGTTATTGGAAGACACAAAAAAAGAACTGTTAAAAAACAAAGAATAAAAATCTTTAGGTATGGAACCATTCTTAATATACAGCCTGAAAGCGAGCATCATCATCGCTTTGTTCTGGAGTATCTATAAGCTATTCCTACAAAAAGAAACGTTCTTTCGCTTCAATCGTTTCTTTCTTCTCACCGGATTGATTGCCGCCTTAACGTTTCCATTCATCACCATCCATTACTCAGTCGAAGTACCAACGCCGGAAACAGTTCAATCCATCTCTGACATCTCAACGATTCCTCCCGCCTCTTTCCTGCAAAATTTGCCGCCGACTATACATGAAAACGCGCTATTGGTTATTGAGCAAAACTCCGTACTGCCTCAAAAGGTCATATCATCTATCCTGCATAAGACGTTGCAGTTCCTGCACAACCATTTGATCTACTTCACTGCTATTTATTATGTCATTTTGGCTATCATGCTGCTTGTTCAGGGCATTGGGTTTTTCCGAATTTTTAAAATCATCCGTCGCAACCTTAATATGCGATATTCCGGTTACATACTTATTGAATCGGATGAAATAACCGACGTATTTTCACTTTTTAGATATGTACTCATTCCCGCATGTATGCAAAAATCCGAAAAAGATATCATCCTCACCCACGAAAAAGCGCACATCGACCAAAAACACTGGATTGATTTATTCGTCACTAACGTGTTACGTCTTATGTGGTGGTTTAACCCGTTGATTCTGTTCTATGAAAAGGCCATCCGCACGAACCATGAATACGCAGCCGACTTTGCCGTACTAGGGGAATACCGGCAGGTCGATTTTCAACAAACATTAATCAACCAATGGTTCAAAACGCAGGTTTTCCCGTTGGCGCTCAACTTCGCATTTTCTAACCCTTTAAAACGAATTTATATGATGAAAAAAACTATTTCTAATCCGTTAAAGAAACTATTTTCTTTAACCGTCATCCCTGTCCTGGCGTTTTTCTTCTTCGCCTTTTCCAAAAAAGAATATGTTACTAATGATGCAGACGTTAATCTACCTGTCACTATCGAGGCAGAAGCAACCCCGCAAGTCGCCTCCGAACACGTAATTGTTAAGCAACTCAAAATGGAGGCGGAAATAATTCAGGAGCTTCGAAGCAGAAAGATTGCGGATGTTCAAAACAGTATTGATTCTACAAAAGCGGATGTTCTGCAAAGCCGTTTATATTCGGTAGCAAAACTTACGCTTCGAGATAGATTTGAAGTGGCAAACATTCAATCAGAAATGGGGTCAGATACGCTAATAACCAACCCTTTAATTATTGTCGACGGCATAGAAAAAGATGCTGATTACGTTAAAAGTATATACCCCGGAGACATAGAATCCTTTTCTATATTAACAAATGCCGCTGCAGCCGCTGTTTATGGTGAAAGAGGTAAAAATGGCTCAATATTAGTTATTACAAAAAAAGGGGTAAAAGAACCATCTGTGAATGAAGGATTTAATATCCAAAGTAACTTGGATTCGATAAAAAATCAACAGTCATTCAGAACCTCAAATGGATATAGAAAGACCCCTTTATATTTACTTGATGGTGAAGAAGTTGTAGAAGACGACTTGAAAAAACTAAATGAAGCAGACATAGAAAGTTTTTCCGTACTGAAAGATCCCGCTTCAGTCGCCTCTTATGGTGTAAATGGTATAAATGGCGTAATATTAGTAACCACAAAAAAAGGAAAAAAATAGGCAAAATACAATTAAAAATGTCGGGTATTTCAATTTATCGCTTGTCCTGTAAAGAACATGATAGGGGTAGAATAAATGGTTTAGCCAAATGGGATAATTTTAATAAATTGAGGCCAAAAATATATGTTTTTTTTTAATTGTCGGATATTTCATGTACATTTGCGGCATTAGAAACATATATTTATGAAACGAGCATGTACCTTAATACACCCATATAAATGAACATGCGAGTTCCATACGACCGAATTATTAAAAATAAAAAATGTACGTATGAAAAGATTATTTATTGGCGTACTCGCCATTTTATTGTGGGCATCTACTTTAGACGCTCAACAACCGCTTCCGGAAGAGGCTATTTATAAGATCAAACGTGAAGCGTTTCAACTGTCGCAGATTGAAACTATCGTCTTTCAACTAACCGATTTTTCAGGACCCCGTCTTGCGGCGTCAAAACTTTGCGAACGAGCGGAAATAATTGCCAGAGATAAACTTACGGAAATGGGTCTTACTAATGCCCGGATTGAAAAAGCCGCCGATTTTTCCAGAGGCGGATGGGATAATCTCAAGACCTACGCAGCTATGACAGAACCGTACTATTGTAATTTTATGGCGACAGCCAAAGCGTGGTCGGGTAGTACTGACGGGTTGATACAGAGCGAGGTAGTTGTGCTGAACATCAACACTGCAGAGGATTTAGAAAAATATGATGGTAAGCTGGGCGGCAAAATTATCCTGATGCCTGAAACACAAGGGTATGTGATGCAATTCACCCCTTTTGCCTCGCGTCAGACCGATGAACGATTGGAACTGTTAGCTACCGACCCGCGTCCGCAGTCTGCTCGTCAAGTTGTACGTCAGCCGACAAACAGAGTATCTTTTGATCTTCAACAGGGAATAAGAAACCTACTGTCGAAAGACAAACCGGCGGTTATCATCAGTGGCGGCGGGTCGTTTAATGTGCCGCGCTCATTGAGCGTTGCTTACAGAGGCGGCGATCCGGAACCAATAGCTGAGGTAGTACTTCCTGTTGAAGCGCATGGGCGTATGATTAGGATGCTCAATCAAAAGATACCCGTCTCGATGGAGGTAGAAGTGAAAAACGAGTTTTACGATAATAAAATCATCAACAATATATATGCCGAAATCCCCGGAAACGATCCAAAGTTAAAAGACGAGATCGTGCTGATAGGCGGCCATTTTGATTCGTGGCATGGCGGGACAGGCGCCGCCGACAACGCATCAGGTTGCGCCGTTATGATGGAAGCTATGCGTATCATCCAGGCGACCGGCGTCAAACCGCGACGTACGATCCGCATAGCGCTCTGGGGAGGCGAAGAACAGGGGCTGATAGGGTCGCAAGGGTATATGCGCGACTTTCTCTATGATGGCGATGCCAATAAACCCCGCAAAGGATACGAACAATTTGCCCTCTACCTTAATATGGATAACGGATCAGGAAAGTTCAGAGGTATCTATTTAGAAGAAAATGATATGGCGTTCCCCTATTTTAAAGTATGGAACAAAGCGCTCGAAACATTGGATTTTGGCGTCCTGTCGCCCCGTAAGACCGGCGGCACCGACCATTTGTCATTCGACAGGATCGGTTTACCTGCTTTTCAATTTATTCAGGATGACCTGGAATATGGCCGCGGTTATCATACGCCTATGGATACCTACGAGCGGCTGATAATGGCCGACTTGCAATATAATGCGGCTATCATTGCCTGTCTGGCGTTGTCGGCAGCAATGGATAACGGTAAAATATCCCCTAAACCTTTGCCGGCCAACTTTTCATTGCAGCAGAGGCGGTAGAATGAAGGCATGAAAGAGAGGCTGCATTGGCTTACAGTCATTTTTATACTATTAATCATCAATGGCTCTCATAAAGAAGAATCTTACGAAAAGGAGTTTAAAACTTTTGTTTTTCATGTCGCTAAAAATCAGGCCCTTCGTTTTGATGTGTTTGCTACTGTTACCGATGACAGTATTTACCCTGTTTTGATGATTTGTTGGTTGACGGTGGCGTCCATGAGGAACGTTTCTATATGGCGTTTTTTCTTTTCTTCAAGTATCTCATTGATAGCGATGAGGATACCTATTTCTTCTACGTTGCCGAACTCATGGTTGACAGCAGTGCCAAAGGTACGCATTTTAGGCGAGAGATTTAAATAGGCATGGATGAGCGGTGGAACATTGATACCCAGTTTACGTACTTCCTGGTTCAGTACCTTGTAATCGTCCTTCAGGTTATTATGGTTAAAGAGTTTTTTTAATATCGCTTCGTCTGTATGGTTCCGAACAGGGCATATTGGGGTGACGAGGCTTTCTTTGTCGGGGAAGTGCAGTTGCAGGAAGTACAGGATCATGTCGCGTGCTTTGGGGTGATAGGTGTTGAACATGGTCACTTTTCCGTAAAAATATTTCAGTGTAGGGTCTAATATAGGTATAGCGCCAAGTCCGTCCCAAAGATTATCGAGGACAAAAAGGCCTTTGGCGTTTCCGCGGGTAGCCTGGTATTCGAGCGTGACGAACGAGCGACCTAACTCCACTGTATAGGGTAAGTAGTTGGAGAGGAATATTTCGGAGAAATTGAATAAATGGGCGGTTGCGAGGATAGGTTTCCCCTGATTGTCGAACTTGACATCCGAACCGCACAAGAACCGGTAACCGCCGAGAATCATCTTCTCCGACGGACTCCAGACGATTAGTTGCCGGTAAGCGCCCTCCATCGTATCGAACTCGTCAATGTCGCACGCAAGGCCTGTCCCGCCTCCGTATTCGCGGAAAGCGATCTCGCGCAAACGGCCTATCTCAAGCATGGTTTGCGGCGAATCGTGGGAGGTTATGATATATATTTCATTGTCCGATTTGTTGGTATATCTCAACCGTTTGTCGGGCGTCAGTTCAGACACAATGATTTGCTGGTCTATGGGCGCTATGATTTGCTGCATATTTATATTAATTAATAGCCTGTTTATAAACTTCTTGTTTTACCCATTCCGCCCAATTGAGCGTTTTCCGGCTCGCGTTGAATGTTTGCCACGGAATGGGTTTTCCAATCACAAT
>Ga0082212_10011546_pt1 | contig 11199 bp, 7 predicted proteins | sample TergutNt197P3_FD_71548 | JGI IMG/M metagenome (GOLD analysis project Ga0082212, IMG submission 71548) | Neocapritermes taracua P3 segment gut microbial communities from Petit-Saut dam, French Guiana - Nt197 P3 | ecosystem: Host-associated > Arthropoda: Insects > Digestive system > Gut ... | reverse complement strand
CGTTCCGCGCCCGCCAGGGACTGCTGCATCTGCTCAAGCAGGTTTGTCAAACCTGTAATGGGGACATAAAACAGCGTCAAGTACAGCATGAACGCCACGATGTCCTCCACCCGGAGTTCGTTTAGATACGCGAGATATCCGCCCCCGCCCACCACAAAGATTGATCCGAGTGCGGTTAGAAATTCCACGCCGGGGTGGAAGATGGCGCTGAAATTGAGCGCGCGGAGCATGAAACGGGTAAATTTCCCGGCTTCCGCGTTCACCAGTCCATAGGCCCTCTCCTGTTGGCCAAATGCCTGGATTTCCTGCATTCCGGAATAATTGTCCACCAGTTGGGCGGAAAGCACCCCGAGAGCGTGCTGCGTTTCTCTGAAGCATGGGCGGATCTTGGCAGCGAAAAACCAGCCGCTGAGCAGGATGAAGGGAATCGGCAGGCAGGTGAGCAACGCCAGCCTGGGATTGATCGTCAGCAGAATAGCCGTGACGCCCGTCACGGTGATGAGGTTGGTTATGGACTCGGGAATTTGGTGCGCGTAAAGCAGTTCAAACAGGGCGGTATCGTTGATGGTCCGGCTGACCAGGTCCCCGCTTTCGTGGTGGCGGAAATAGTCCATCGACAAGCCCTGGAGTTTGCCGTACACCCTGAGGCGTAATTCCTGCACCAGATTCCAGGCGGCCTTATGGGCCATAAAATTGCTGAGATAGCGCAGCACGATGCGGGACAGATAAAGCCCCAGCAGTATCATGGCCAGCGTAAACACCCGCCGCAACCCGTCCGCGTCCAGGCCCCGCGCGACCATGCCGATCATCTCGGCCATCAACAGCGGCGCCGCCAGGTTTACCGCGGCCAACAGCAACGTGCTGGTTGCCGCGATGATCAGCAGCCATTTGTACCGCTTCGCCTCAACGGCTATCCTCAAAAGAACGCTCACGCGATGATTCCTTCCCCTATGTTCTTAAATCTTGATCGATCCAGTATTTGTAGTATATATTTTATCGAATTGCTGTAATCAGGAAATTTTCCATGAACGTCCTCGCTTCACTGACCCCGGAGCGGTCCTCGCCGGAGGTCACGATCGGAACGTCTATGGAGCGCAGGCCGTCTTTCACGTACTGCTGCAATAAGGAGCGCCTTTTTCCCTTGGATATCTTGTCGGCTTTGGTGAATAAAACTATGAAAGGCTTGCCGCGCTCCGATAGCCAGTCCTGCAAAGCGCGGTCGTTGGGCAGAAGCCCATGGCGGAAGTCAGCCAGATGGCAGACCAAAACCAAAGAGTTACGGTTCTCGACGTAGGACGACGTGAGCTGAGACCAGGCTTTTTTCTCGGTTTTGCTGCGCTCGGCGTAGCCGTACCCTGGGAGGTCCACCAACCGAAACGAGACTGTTCCGGCATCCACGAGGTAAAAGTTGACGCTCCGCGTCTTCCCCGGCGCGGACCCGACGTGGGCCAGCTTCGAGCCCAAAATGGCGTTTACCAGTGTGGATTTTCCCACGTTGGAGCGTCCGGCCATGGCTATTTCCGGCAAACCGTCCGGCGGAAACTGACCTGAGTTGAAGGCTGTGGCCTCCACCGACACCTTCCAGCTCACGCGGTAAGGGCCTTCCTGAAAACCGCTTCGACCTCCGAGGCGTAGTGAAAGGCCATGTCGCCCAATATCTCGTGTGGAATTTCCTCCACGTCGACCCTGTTGGCCTCGGGAAGGATGACTTGCCCTAATCCGTGGCGTTTGGCGGCCAGTATTTTTTCGCGGATACCCCCGACCGGAAGCACGTGCCCCCTCAGTGAAATCTCGCCCGTCATGGCGATTTTGGGGTTCACCTTGCGCCCGCTTACGGCCGACAGGATGGCGGTCGCCATGGTCACGCCCGCCGACGGGCCGTCTTTGGGCACCGCTCCGTCAGGGACGTGGACGTGAATGTCGACGGCTTTCCAGTTGAAATCGCCTATCCCGAGGCTCTCGCTCTCCGAGCGGAGGTAACTCACCGCGGCTTTCGCGGACTCCTGCATGACGTCGCCAAGGTTTCCGGTCAGGGAGAGTTCCCCTTTGCCCTTCATCGTAACGGCCTCGATAAGGAGCACGTCTCCGCCCGACTCCGTCCAGGCCAGTCCCACCACGTTGCCTCTTTGGGCTTTCTTCGGCACCTTCGTGCCGTGAAGTTTGGGCGGCCCCAGGTAGTCCTTAAGCTCCGTCGCCTTTACTCTCACCGGCAGCTTGAAGTCCTCCCCTTTGTCCGAGGCCTCCACGGCTTTGCGCGTTATTTTGCGGGCGATGGTCGAAAGTTCCCGTTCGAGGCCGCGGACCCCGGCTTCCCGCGTGTAGTCCGAAATCACCTTCGACACGGCGGCCGCCGCGAACCTGACCTGGGAGGAACCAAGGCCGTGTTCCTTCAACACTCTCGGCAGTAGATGCCTCCGCGCTATGCAAGTTTTCTCCTGGCTCGTGTAGCCGGAGAGCGGTATCGTTTCCATCCGGTCAAGCAGGGGTTTTGGGATACCGTGAGCGGCGTTGGCCGTGGTTATGAAAAGAACTTCACTCAGGTCGAACGGGACCTCCAGGTAATGGTCGGTGAAATTGTAATTCTGCCTGGGGTCGAGCGCCTCCAGCAAAGCCGACGCCGGGTCTCCCCTGAAATCGTGCCCAAGCTTGTCTATTTCGTCCAGGAGGATCACCGGGTTGCAGCTTCCGGCGCGGGCCAGCTTCTGGATGATGCGCCCCGGCAGGGAGCCTATGTAAGTCCTGCGATGGCCGCGGATTTCCGCCTCGTCCCGCACTCCGCCCAGCGACACGTTTACGAACTGGCGGTCAAGGGCCCTGGCGATGGAGCGCCCAAGCGACGTTTTGCCTACGCCCGGGGGGCCGACGAAGCATATTATCTGCGCCTTCATGTCGTTACCAGCCTGCCGGCGCACCGCGAGAAACTCCAGTATACGGTCTTTAACCTTTTCCAGACCGTAGTGGTCCTCGTCAAGAAGCTCCGACGCGTGGGAAATGTCCATATTGTCGACCGTGCGTTTATTCCATGGCAGGTCGATGAGCCAGTCCAGGTAGTTGCGGACCACCGTCGCCTCGGGCGACATGGACGGCATTTTCATCAGGCGGTCAAGCTCCCTTTGGGCTTTGGCTCTGGCCTCTTCGCTCATGGCGGAGTCGGTGATCTTTTTCTCGTACTGCGAGAATTCCCCTCCGCCTCCGTCCTCGCCGCGCGCCTGGCCCAGCTCATCCTGAATTATGCGAAGCTGTTCGCGCAGGTAGTACTCCTTTTGCTGCTTGTCCACGACGGAACGGACTCTATCCTGAATGTCATGTTCCAGTTCGAGAATATCTATTTCCTCGGTCAGCATCCTGAGAAGAACGCCCAAAGCCGGCTCCAGGTCGGCCGTCTCCAAAAGGCGCTGCTTGAACTCCGGTTTCACCGATATGTGGGAGCCCACCAGATTGACAAGCTGCCCCATGTCCTCGATGCCTAAAATGGAGGACATCACCTCGCCGGGAATGCGCGGCTGCAGTATGTTGTATCGCTCGAACCCATCCAGGACGCGTCGTTTCAACGCCTCCATGTTAGGGGTGTTCGAGTTTCGCCAGGGCATGGGCAAAAGCCGGGCCTCGAGAATATCCCCGCCGCTTACGTACCTGTCGATTTTCATTCGGAAAAGCCCTTCGACGAGAACCTTCGTGGTCCCGTCGGGAATGCGCGCCATCTGCAGAATGTTGCAAAGCGTCCCCGTGTCGTACAGGTCTCCGCCTTCCGGGTCCTCCGTGTCCATTTTTTTCTGCGCAACCACGAATATTTTTTTGTCGTGCAAAAGAGCGTTTTCAATTGCTTTCAACGAGCGCGGGCGGCCGACGAAGAGGGGGGTGATGATACCCGGGAAGAGCACTACGTCCCTTATGGGCAAAATTGGGTAGATTTTGTCGCTGTCTACGTCAATGATTGTTTCTATGTCAGGCTACCTCCTTCTCCGCGTTCTCCTCTCCAAGGAGGTTGAGAAGAGGCGTCTTGTTATCCACAAAATCCGCCGTGATCTCGATATAGTCAATTTTTTTCCTCGAAGACGGCAGCTCGTACATGATGTCGAGCATCAGGTTTTCCATGATGGCGCGCAGTCCCCGCGCACCGGTTTTCTTTTTTACCGCCAGCGCCGCGATACGAACCAGCGCGTCAGGCGTAAAGACGAGCCTGACTTTTTCCATGTCCATGATTTTCGTGTACTGCTTGACAAGGGAGTTGCGCGGCTCCTGCAGAATGCGCACAAACGCCTCCTCGTCCAGGTCCTCCAGCGCCGTAAGCACGGGGATACGCCCGACCAATTCCGGGATGAAGCCGAACGCCATCAGGTCCTCCGGCTGAATCTTGCTGACGATGTCGTAGCGCTTGGCGGCTTTCTTGTTCACCAGCTCCCCGCCGAACCCTATCGTCCTTTCGCTCTCGCGCCGCGCCACTATGTCCTCTATACCCTCGAAGGCTCCGCCGCATATGAAAAGGATGTTGGACGTATCTATCTGAACGAAATCCTGGTGCGGGTGTTTACGCCCTCCTTTTGGCGGGATGTTCGCCACGGTGCCCTCCAGTATTTTCAAGAGGGCCTGCTGCACGCCCTCGCCCGATACGTCGCGGGTTATGGACGTGGATTCTGACTTTCGCGCGATCTTGTCCATTTCGTCGATGTAGATGATGCCGCGCTCGGCGGAAGCCAGATCATAGTCAGCTACCTGCAGAAGGCGGACCAGTATGTTCTCGACGTCCTCACCGACGTATCCGGCCTCGGTCAGCGTAGTGGCGTCCGCTATGGCGAACGGCACGTTGAGTTTCCGCGCAAGGGTCTGGGCTATGAGCGTTTTGCCGCAGCCGGTGGGCCCCAGGAGCAGCACGTTGCTTTTTTGCAGCTCCACGTCCGGGTCGATGGCGTCTATGTTGTTTTTGACGCGTTGATAATGGTTGTACGCCGCGACCGAAACCACCCTCTTCGCGCGTTCCTGACCTATTACGTATTGATCCAGAACCGCGCAGAGTTCCTTTGGCGTGAAAATGGAAAGTTCGCGTTCCCTGCTTTTTTTCTTTGGCGGCGGCGCTATGTCGTTTTTCACTTTGTGGGAATGCGGCTCGTCCCCAAATTTTTCGTCGGCCAGGATGATGTTGCACAGGTTGACGCACTCGTCGCATATGTAAACCCCGGGTCCGGAAATCAGGCGATATATCTCGTCCTGCGTTTTGCCGCAAAACGAGCAGTATATTTGCCGTCTTTCCTTGTCGCTGTTCATGCTCAATTTTTTCATGGCGTCACCTATTCTTTCTTATCTGGCTTCCAATACCTTATCTATCAGACCGTACGCCAACGCCTCTTCCGAGGTCATGAAGTTGTCCCTGTCGGTGTCCACCGCTATTTTCTCTACATCCTGCCCGGTATGGGACGCGAGGATGGAGTTGATCCTGTCCCTGGTCCTGAGGATGTTGCGCGCGTGTATCTCAATGTCGCTGGCCTGCCCGCGCGTCCCGCCCATAGGCTGGTGTATCATCATTTCCGCGTTAGGCAGGGCGATGCGTTTGCCCTTCGTTCCGCCGGCCAGAAGCACCGCGCCCATACTGGCGGCCAGTCCGACGCATATGGTGGAAACCGGGCTTTTTATGTACTGAATCGTGTCATAGATGGCAAGGCCCGCGGTAACGCTTCCCCCGGGGCTGTTGATATACAGGTGTATGTCTTTTTCCGGGTCCTCGCTTTCCAAAAAAAGCAGCTGCGCCACGATGACGTTGGCAACGTCGTCGTGCACCTCCGTCCCCAGAAAGATTATCCGGTCCTTCAAAAGGCGGCTGTATATGTCGTAAGCGCGCTCACCGCGCCCGGTCTGCTCGATAACGTAAGGGATGCTGAAATAGGACATCGCTTACTCCACGCTTTCCGCTTCCGTCGAAGCCGCGGGAACATTCTCGCCTTCCGTCGGTTCTCCGGCGGACAGTTTGTCGACGTCTTTGATCTTAATTTTTTCCAGTATCAGCTTGTGGATCTTGTCATACCGCACGCCGTTTGACAACTGCGACATATTGTCCTCATTCTTGTAATAATGTGCCCTCACCTTGGCCCGTTCCATTCCGTGCAAAGCGGCCAGGCGGGAAATCTCGGCCTCCAGCTCCTCTTTTTTCACTTCTACGTCGAATTCTTTGCCTATCTCCTCCAATACCAGCATACGGCGCAGTGAAGAGCAGGCCTTCTCACGGACTTCCAGCTCATATTCCTCCGGGGTTGCCGAAATTTTAGCCAGGTAAGCCTCCATACTCATGTTGTAACGCTGCCTGACCTCGGCGGCGTCCTGTTCTTTGACGTGGGCCGTTTGCCGTTCAATGAAAGAGTCGGGAACCTCCAGTTTGGAGCGGGCTATGATGGCGGCTATGGCTACTTCGCAGACCCGGTCCGTCTCCGTGCCTTCCTGATGCGCAAGGAGGCGGTCTTTCATTGTTTTCCTGAAATCGGCCTCGGTTTCGATGTCGATGTCCATCACTTTTTTGAAAAACTCGGGTCCGACATCCGGCAGTATTTTTTCGTTTATTTCGTCTATTTTGATGTCGTAACGGACTCGCTTGCCCGCCAGGGAGGCGTCCCTGTAGTCGCGCTCTATGTCGAATTCCGCGCAGGCCTCGTCTCCCCTGCTTTTGCCCAGGAGGGCGTCTCTGACCTCCGCCCGGACAGATGGTTCCGTCAAATCTATGTTGCTGGGATTGGGTTCACCGGCTGATTCTTCGCTTCCGTCCGGATTCAGGACGCGCACGACAAACGACGCGGATACGACGTCATTTTCACCTGCCGCCCTGTCCACCGGGTTCAGGGTCGCAAATTGCTTCCTGAACGCGTCCGTCATGGAGTCGAGGGTCTCGTCCTTAACCTCCTGGCGCTGCCTTTCCACCTCGATATCCTCGAGTTCCGGCAGCTCTATCTCCGGCCTTACCTCAATGGTCAGCTCGCAGCTCACCGGTTCCCCTTCGTGAATATCGTCGATTTTGAGCGACGGAGTATCCATCATGTCGAGGTCGTAGTCGTCGGCGACTTGTTTCATAGCCTCCGGAAGCATTTTTTCCAGGGCTTCTTTATAAATATTGTCTTTGCCGAAACGCATTTCCAGAATTTTGCGGGGTATACGCCCCTTGCGGAACCCCGGAATGCTGGCTTTTTGCGTGATGTCCCGTACGACCTCGTCCAAATTCGCCAAGAATTCCGCGGCTTCGAATTCAACCTTGACCCTGACTATGTTTTTTTCCTGTCCCAATAACTCCGTCCTCATTACCCATGCTCCTTTCGCCCTGCTGACCGAAGCGTATTATATCATTACGGAGGCCGAGTATGGGCGCGACAAAAGGTCCCCCTCTTGCAGGGGGACCGGAGGGACAGAGGGAGGGGCGTTTAAACGGATCGCTATTCCCAGACGTAGGCCTCGGGCCTGCGGTTTGTCAGGCATGGGACTTCAGCTCTGATTTTGTCCGCGTAATCCACGTCTATTTCGGCCATAAGTATACATTCTTTGTCGCTTGCCTTGGCGATAGTGTTGCCCCACGGGTCCACGACCAGCGACCTGCCGAAGGCGTGCAGCCCCGGCTTAACGCCTATCTGCCCCGCGCATACCATGTAGCACTGATTTTCTATAGCGCGGGCTTTGATTAAACTCTCCCAGTGATCTTTGCCCGTGTAGAGCGCGAACTCGGCCGGGTTGAATATGACCTTGGCGCCGCGGAGCGCCAGTATCCTGTAAATTTCCGGGAAGCGGATGTCGTAACATATGGCCAGGCCCATCCGGCAGTATTCGGTGTCGAAGCTCACTATTTTTTCGCCCGCTTTGAGCGTGTCCGATTCTTTGCAGGATATCCCGTTCTTCACGTTGACGTCGAAAAGGTGAATTTTGTCGTAGACCGCGGCGATCACGCCCTTGGGGGAATAAACCACGGTCGTGTTGTACAGCTTTTTCTCTCCCGGGATTTTTGGTATGCTTTGATAGATGCTTCCGCCGTGTATCCATATCGCGCGTTCTTTGGCCTTCGCGCACAAAAATTCTGTCGTTGGCCCCGGGATGCTCTCGGCGTTTTCGAACGCGCCCTCTTTTGTGCCTATGTACGTGCTGTACTCCGGCAAGGAGATAAATTTGGCGCCACGCTTGGCCGCCTCGTCGATAAGGGCGCCTATTTTTTTCAGGTTAGCGGCCTTGTCCCCCTGCGTGTCGATCTGAAGCAAAGCGATATTAAAGCAATTCATTTCCCTCTCCAATTCTTTCTTTTAGTAACCGTACGGTTTAGCAGCCGTCCGGGCTCACTAAGAGAGCCTCATTAGCAAATTTCAATACTTCGCCAAGCCTTCGGAAGGAGGCGCGCGCTTCGGGCGCTATCTGTTTCGACCGGCGGACGATATCCATTTGAGCGGCATAGTAAAAATTCTGAGCTTCGTACAAGTCGAGGTACAAGTTGAACTCCGACGTGAAAATCGTTATGACGTCCCTTACCAGATCTATCCGGGCCGCGCTGGAAGGGGATTCGTATATGGCGCGCATCTGCTTTATCACCCAGGTCTGCAGCTCGTGCTCGATCTGCTGGTCGTTCAGGGCCACGTTCCACTGCCGGGAGCGTTTTATGTGCGCGCGCAAGTCCTCCGGGTCCGTAATGTCTTCCTTCAAAATACCCACTACTTTGTGGGTCAGGGCTATGCCGGCCGCGGAGCTGATGATCGGAGGAGCCTTCACGTTCAGCGTCGCCAGATATTCAAACAGGCCGTAGTAGTCGTTCACTATATTGCTCAGGCTCTCCTCGATGCGTTCCGTGTCGATTTCCAAAAGTTTGTGTATCATCGCCATCTGCGCGTAGTTCAAAATATGACGCAGCGAGAAAAAATTGTGCCCGAACAGCTCTATCAGTTTTTCCTCGTTCGACTCCGCAAAGGTGTTCCTCAGCGTGACCGGGTCGGCGAGCATGGAGCCTCCCTGTTCCAGAGGCGCTATGCCGCAGACGACGGCGGTTTCGCCCCGATAGTTGGCCGCGAATACGAAGTCCCTTTTTTCCCTAGTTATCCTGGATGAAACGGACACCTTTCCGGCAACGAAGGCCAGAGATCCCTCGACATTGGAGTCCGCCGTATGAACCGTCTTCCCGCCGGTCACGTCCCAGCAGCCGTCGGAAAGCTCCTCCCAAAAATCGTGCATCAGCTCTGAAAAAAGAGCGGACATGCCGTAGTGCGCGGCTATTCGCTCGAACGACACCTGAGCCGGCTTTACCAAAAGCTCGTAAACGCGCTTTCCGTTTATAAGTTCCGGGACGTTGCTGGGCGCTTTTTCGAGCAGGCGGGAGAACTCGGTTTCGAAGTCCAGCCCTGTCAGGTCGCGGATCAGGCTGATGGCGCGCGCGGCGTAGCGCAGTATCTGGGTGGTTTCCAGCCCGGAAATTTCGTCGAAGAACCATCCGCAGCTCGTGTACATCAAGAGCGCCGCCCTTTGGCTTTCCAAAAGCTCTAAGACGTTGATCCTCTCTTCTTCTGTAAGTTCGCGGGACGCGTGCGACGAGAGCCACCGGTCGACGGACTCGCGCGACCTGTCGAGGATCACCGATATGTAGTCGTCGCGAGCCTCCCAGGGAGACTTGAGGTACTTCCCGCCCTCGTTCTCGAACTGCGCCGCCAGCTTGTCGCGCAGCCAGTCCAGGGCGTCGCGCAGAGGGGCCCTCCATTTCTGATGGTAGCCTGGCGTGCCTCCCGAGCAGCCGCAGTCGCTGCGCCAGCGTTCCACCCCGTGAGCGCAGCTCCACGCGGAGTTCTCCACTATGCGGACCTCGTGAGTGGGCGGGTTCTTCTCAAGAAACTCTCCGTATATGGTGAGCGTCGCGTCGCCGCTTTCGACGGCCTCGAGGCAGTAGGCCAGCGCCATGTCGCCGTGTTTGTGATGATGCCCGTAAGATTCTCCGTCTGTGGCGACGTGCGAAAGGGTCGCCTTTGTCCCCTCGGACCTGGCGTTGACCAGACGTCCCGCGTACGCTCCTCCGTCGTTCAGAAGGCCCCCGAAGGCTATATCGTGCGAAACGGCTCCGTCGTAAAAGAAAAGATCGATACTTTTACCGGATGGAAGTTTGCAGCTATACGCGACTCCGGGGTCTACTCTGCCCCACTTCACGTCATGCCATACGTCGGCTCCTTTCATTAGGCGGATCTCGCTTGCCTGGTTCGGGGCCAGGATCGTGAAACGTATCCCGTTCTCGGCCAAAACCTCCAGGGTTTCCGTATCCACTGCCGTCTCGGCCAGCCACATCCCCTCCGGCATACGCCCGAAGTGGCTTTTGAAGTCGGCTATTCCCCATTTGACCTGGGTGACTTTGTCCCGTCTGTTCGCCAGCGGCATGATCAGATGGCTGTACACCTGGGCAAGGGCCGGTCCGTGCCCGGAAAATCGCTCCCTCCCGGCCGAGTCCGCGTCGAGGATACCGTTATAACATCTGGGGGCGTTGTCCTTCAGCCATGACATAAGGGTTGGGCCTATGTTGAAGCTCATGCGGGAATAGTTGTTGCAGATCTTTCGTATATTGCCGCCGTTATCCAATATGCGGGACGCCGTGTTGCGCCTGTAACACTCCGCGGTTATCCTATCGTTCCAGTCGTGCCAGGGCGAGGCAGACTCCTGGAGCTCCACTATTTCCAGCCAGGGGTTTTCCCGGGGCGGCTGGTAAAAATGACCGTGTATGCAGACATAGCGCGGCATTATTGTTCCCCCTCCGTCAATTTATCTGGTTTTTTAGCTATTCTAACTTTAGGCCTTTTATTTCAATTCACTATGAAAGACCACTATGGCCAGAGGGGGCAGGGTCACGGGAAGCGACCAGCTGTGTCCGTGGCATGGGACCTGTTCCGCCTCCATCCCTCCGGCGTTGCCCATGCCGCTGCCGCCGTAGAACCCTGAGTCGCTGTTGAGCGCCTCCGCCCAGAATCCGCCCTGAGGAGCGCCCACGCGGTAATGCCCGCGCGGTACCGGCGTGAAGTTGGCGACGACAAGAATATATTCCCCTTCTTTTGTTCCTTTGCGCAAAAAAGCGACGACACTTTTCTCCCAATCCGTGCAGTCGACCCAGCGGAATCCGTCCTGCGTGAAATCACGCTCGTAAAGAGGAGGATATCTGCGTAAGGCCTCGTTCAGGTCCTTTGCCCATCGCTGAATGCCTTGAAAGTCGGGGTTGTCAAGAAGATG
>Ga0082212_10011545_pt1 | contig 11200 bp, 12 predicted proteins | sample TergutNt197P3_FD_71548 | JGI IMG/M metagenome (GOLD analysis project Ga0082212, IMG submission 71548) | Neocapritermes taracua P3 segment gut microbial communities from Petit-Saut dam, French Guiana - Nt197 P3 | ecosystem: Host-associated > Arthropoda: Insects > Digestive system > Gut ... | reverse complement strand
CATTTCTAAGCTTAATGGGCTTTAACTTGTCGTCGGTCACCGGGTGCTTCGTTTCCCCTTTTGCTATCAGCTCTCCTGTCCCTTCCCTGAAGATTTCGTACGCCATGACGATGGTGGCGCCTTTCAGGCTGCCCACCCAAGTGTTCACCTCAAGCAAGTCGTCGTACCATGCCGGCGATTTATACTCACAGCTGACAGAGGCCACCGGCAGCCATATCCCGTCTGCTTCAAGCTGCGCATAAGGGTAGCCAATTTCCCGGAGGAACTCCGTCCTCCCAACTTCAAAATACTTGATGTAGTTCGCATGGTAGACTATCCCCATGCGGTCGGTGTCTGCATAAGGCACCCGCACCTTTGCTTTGAATTTTCTCATAACCAGCCCAAAAAATGCCTTGCGGCAAAAACACCTGTGTCAACCAGCATTATGCACGCGATGACGATTGCCAATTTCCTCGTCTTGAACCTCGTAAACAGCCTGTCAAGCACTGGCTGCAATACGTACAGGAATACCGTGCCGCCTATCCCAAACCGCACGGACGGGGACAGCGCAACCCGGCCTTGATAGTTGATTGCATAGTCCACATAAGTCTGCCAAGGCCAATATCCCATGGCTGCTTCCAAAACATACGAAACCGCGAGCTCAAGTGCCGTAGCTATTATGGCGCAGCCCAAAAACACTGTCGGAGCCAGCAGAATTCTATCTTTTAAGCCCTTGCCGTTAATCAACCTGTAAACAGTGAATATGAAAACCAATGCCCCGAACCCGTATATCGGGCAGTATGGGCCAAAGAGCACACCCCTGTTTGTGAACCCCCAGTGGTATACCACCGTCTCCAAGAATACTTCATATGCCCAGCCCAGCAGGCTGTACACGAAAAAGCAGCAAATGTAAAAGCTGAACCCCTTTCCCTTTGCGCCTGAGCCAATTCGCGCTTTCTTTTTCGCCTTTGATTTCTTTTTCATATCAAATCCCCTGTTGTTCCTCCACCCTCATCTCTATGTCGTCCCTGCCAAGGAACGCGAAAGCTGCCAAATGCACTTTTTTCCCGCTCCCTTCGTATTTCTTGGCGTATCCCCTGCTCTTAATCTGCTCCATGCCTTCGCCCAAGGCCTTTTCAAACAGTTTCTTCTTCTCTTCCTGAGATGCTCCTTGTTCGCACTTCCCATACTTGAACTCCATCACGTAGGCTTTGTCATCAAGCTCAAGCACGGCGTCCACCCTGCCGCCGGCTGTGGACACCTCCGCGTCGATGTCAAACCCGAGGACGTTCATCACTGCGTAGAACACCGAGTGGTAGTACGCCTCGCGGTCCACGTGGAGCTCGTAGGGGATTGAGGCAAAAAGGCCCCTCAGCATTTCCAGGACCTTTTGCAGGTCGCCGCCTTGCAGCGCCTCCGCGATATCCAGCTGGGCATTCTTGACGTATGCCTGCTTTTTCCCCGTGAAGGCTGTCGCCACGTGCAAGTCGAAGGCTTTTCTGACTTCTGAATTCGGCATGCCCAGAACAAAGACTTCTTCGTTCATGTCATATGCTATTTCTTTCACCGTAAGGTACCCGGTCTGGAACAGCAGCAGCTCCGCTTCGATCTTGTCAATTTCGGTGGTGTCCAGCATGAGCCCCGTTATTCTCAGGTTTTTCAGTTTCGCGTACACGCCGGGGTCCTTTATCATCAGCTCCATAAGGAACTTCGGCGTGCCGCTGGCGTACCAGAAGCTCGCGAACCTCTCTTGATCGAAGAAGCTGAGCAGCGAAAAGGGGTTTATCACCCTGTTTTTGCCGTCCCACGAATAGCCGTCGTACCACGCCAGTATTTCGCCTCGCAGGTCGCTGACGTGGTTGAAATCGCCTGCCGCAGACAGGGCTTTGATGCGCTCCCCGAAATACTCGTCCAAGTCTGCTATGCCGATGCCGCACACGCTTGAGTACTTTCTTGAAAGCGTCAGGTCGCCCAAGTTGTTGAGCTCCGAAAACACTGACGCCTTCGTAAACTTCGTAATCCCTGTGATGAACGTCAGCCTCAAATGCGGGTCCATCGACTTGAGGACTCCGTAGAACCCCCCCAGCACGTCTTTGTTGGCTTCTGCTACTTCCATGTCGCCGAGGCGGTCCAGAATGGGTTTGTCGTACTCGTCGATAAGGACGACTACCGTCTGGTTGTATTTTTCGTGCAGCTCCTCTATTAGTGTTTTGAATGTTGCTGATGGGGTATTGTAGTCGATGCTAAATCCCTCTTTCTTAATGCGGGATTTTAATTCGATTAATAGTTCGTCCTTCAGCATTTCGGGCGTCTCGTTCGCTATGTTGCTCATGTCGAGCCTGATGACCGGGTGCTTCTCGAAGCTGTAGTCCGAACCGTATATCCAAAGCCCCTTGAAAAGCTCCCTGTCGCCGCTGAAGGCTTCGCCTATTGTGTCCAGCAGCAGCGATTTGCCGAACCTCCTGGGGCGCGACAGGAAATAATAGCTCCCGCCGTTTATGATGTTGTAGACGTACTGGGTCTTGTCTACGTAGACGTAGCCGCCTTCCATGATTTTGCGAAAATTCTGTATCCCGAGCGGTAGTTTCTTCATTTCGCCCCCCGATTCCTGCTGTTTCAGTCATTATAACACAATCTGTTTTATGCAAGCAACTACTGCGGCATATTTTTACGGATTTCTTCAGCCCGCTGCCTCTGTGAGTTGAAGCTTCGAAATCCAGTGCCGCCAAAATCATTTTTACCCATAATGGCATTCGCCAGCCCCTCCCGCAACGCATCGTCTCCTTCGTCCGTCTTCATGTAAAAATCATAGATGTACGGCACAGCGGCGTCGGACAATTCACGAAGCGCGTCAATGTCTATGGTTTTCAGCGTTCCGGCTTCATACCTTTGAATGTTGTGCTTTGCAATGAGCCCGTCCACATTACCGTAGGACAAGATCGTGAACATCAAAGCAAAGCCGGCTATCATCAGCCTCGCCGAGTTGAATTTCTTGAACTGCCTGACGCATATTATCAGGAATATGAACAGGAGCAGCACCATGAACCAGCTTGTGAACACCCTTAGCTGCGTGAGGCCGTAGGCGTCAATGTACATGGCCATTTTGCTTAGCGCCGTAACTATCAGCAATATAGTGAACAGAGAAACCGTTACTGTTTCAATCCGCAGCGCTTTCGGCTCTTCGCCATTTTCCCTCTTCACTGCAAGGTGGCAGACGGCTAGGACGGCCAAGTTGATGCCCGCTACCGCGCAGAGTTCAAAAAAACCGCGCCTTGCGTATTCTGCGTATGTGAATGTGTCGGGAAGTTGCCCACCCAAAGCCGAAAACAGGTATGCCGCCTGCACTGCAAAGAACACTAGGTAGATCAGGCAAAAGGATGCAAGTGCACTGTAGATGGTGATTTTAGGGGCAATTCTCGCTGCAATAGCCACGTTGTCGACCAATGGCACTGTTACGGCGCCTGTATGCCTTCCCTTGACGTCCCCGTAAACCAGCCCGTACAGGTAGAACGCGACAGGTATGCCCAGCACAAACTGGCCGGCGTAAGTCAGAACCTCTTCAATCCTCACCATCTCGTAAAGCCTTCCCGCAAAGCTCTCGAACGCTAAATCCGCCGACATCAGAAGCTTAAGGACTATGACAATGACTGGCAGGAATATCAGCACCCCGAGAGCTGCAGCCAGCACCCCTTTCCCTTTTTTCTGATTTGCAAAGCTTGCCCTTATCCCTGCGCCGCAGCGCCCAAAATTCATGAACGGCACTATCATGCCTTGATTAACTGCATCGCCGACAATATACGCCGACAGCATTTTGTCAACGCGGCGGCCAGTCGAAAGGCACACCCAGTAAATGAACAAAACCGTAATGTACATGAAGTTCAGCCATTGTAAAAACTGGTTGTCAAACAGCGCGAACTGCGCTGCGGAAAGGCTCGCCAAAACTAGGCAGACCGCGCTTGCCTTGTTTTGCCTGATCCCGGATTTTGCCAAGTAAACCAGCGACGCAGCAAACAAAACCACCGCAAAAACGGTGACGCCTGCTCCAAGCCTAGCCAAATTGATCAGGTTCCAATATAGGAACCCGCATGCCAACATCGCAAAAGCAAAGGCGGTGTCAGGCACCTTGAAATTATAGTCTTCCATTGTTTTGTCTCCTTGTCTAATCTTATCTCCCATCAGCGTATTCCAGCACGTCCCCAGGCTGGCATTCCAGCACCCTGCATATCTCCTCAAGGGTAGAAAAGCGGATGGCTTTCGCCTTGTTGTTTTTCAGTATGGAAAGGTTAGCAGGGGTTATCCCTATCTTTTCCGCAAGGTCGCCTGCGGATATTTTCCTTTTCGCCATCATTACGTCGAGGTTTACAATAATAGCCATATCCCGCCCCCTCCCTAAATTGTGTAGTCGTTTTCGGCTTTGATGACGACAGCCTGCTCTATGACGTTCTTGACCACGCGCAAAATCAGCCCAACGAACGCTATTGCCACTGACATCATCCCAAAAACCAGATAATACCGCACTGCGAACGCAAGGACAAGCGACGCCGCGAAACAGCACCATGAAATGATGCGGAGCAGCTTTACGTTCGCTGCGGTGAAGACTTTTTCATTTTTGATGTTGCCGAGAAGCATGTGCAGGCACACGAGAGCGGCCATGGCTGGAATGCAGCACAGATAAAGGATGACCATAAACATGTACATGCTGCTTGTTTCTACAGGCACCAACGCGTATTCCGCATACCTGTCAATGAGCGACGGGAGCGCAGCGGCGCAGGCAACGACCATCAGAATAACTATTTTCGTGCATATCAGAGACAACTGCACGGATTTCTTCGGATTCCACATACTAATCCCCCTTTATGATATAGCGTTTTCTCCATTATATAAAGGGTGATTCTGTTTGTCAATATATATTTATTGTTTATCGATATATTTTTTCTGATAAACAATATTGAATCGGGTTGAATCAAATTTTGTAGCCAGCTTCACGCGCCAAAGCTTCGACCGCTTTAAACATCATCGTCGCCGGCACCGCCTTTGCCGGGCTTGCTATGTTCATACCGTCCACTAGCCTTCTGGCGTTTCTGACGGCTTTTCTTAGCGAACCTCCTGTCTCGACTATTTTGTCGAACAGCAGCGAGTCGTTTTTCCCGTTGTCCTCGTAGTTCTGGTTTTTGCTGAAGATGCCTTTTTTTCTGAAAATGCCGGTCAGCCTGTCGTTGTAGTCATTTCTTCCAAGCGCGGCATCGATGTAATCGTAGTGTAGGCACAGCCATAGTTCAAAGCTTTCGTTGGACCACGCGACAATGCTGCTTGGATACAGCTGCCCTGCCCTTCTGATCGCCGTGTTGAACTGGTTCGCGCCAAATGAATCCTTGTCGAACACCAGAATAATTTTTTCGTAGGGTATGCGTATTTTGCCGTACAGTTCGTCATTGAAGACAAAAAAATCCTCCAAATGCTTCACTAGGTCTTCAGTGTTCCTCCCCATGCCTTCTGCTCGTATTTTCACGTTGCCTGAGCCGTTTTCATTCAAGAATTCTGCAAGGCGGTTGAAATAATCAGGCTCAGTCCTTTTGCCTTCGCACACTACCAGCCATTCAGTTTTCCTCTCGTCTCTGTTGCCTTCCAATCGCCTCTTCCTGCCCTCTCTTTTCTTCTTGAAAATCTCGTCATTGCCCATTATCTGTTGCCTCTTCAGGGTTTAGGTAAGGGATTGCTCCAAATTTGCCTGCAAGATAGTTCTTGCCGTAGTTAAGGTCAGCCCTGATTTCTTTCTCATTTGCTTTGAATTCCGCCAAACTGTAAAGGCTCGTAAACCCCCTGCCGTCTTTTTCGGTGAACCAAATCTCGTCACGGCGCATGTCGCGATTGTCCAATACAATTAAATTGTGAGAAGTAAAAATAAGCTGGGCGCTTTGCGTGTTGACTTCCTTGTCATGGAACATGTTGATTATGCGACGCAGAATAAGCGGATGCAGCTGCGAATCCAACTCGTCGACGATAAAAATCCCTCCGTCGCTATAAAAAAAACCACTCAACGAAGCATAGAGTTTGAGCAGTTTTCTTGTTCCTTCCGACTCTATGTCGATGGGATATTTTTCTCCTTTGTGCATTGAAAAGATTCTATATTTTTCTTCACCTTTCTTCCCAATTTCTTTTTCAATTACTACGTCTTCCAAGCAAGGGTCGAATTCATTTACAAATCCAATTAATTCGTGCTTGATATCTTCTGAACCAGAATAATACTCCGCTATTGTATCAGAATCCCACGACAATTCTTGCCAGAAGACACTGTAGTCTATCCAATAATATATTTCTTTGAAGACCTCAGTGTTTTCAGTCTGTTTATTGCCCAAAAAACTGAGCAGCAGCGTTTTTTTGCCCACCAAGCCATAGTATTCTTTTAGCTTTTTGTATTCTGCAGAAAACGATACATCGTCGCCTCCACGTTCAAAGATACCATGCCATTTGGTGTCGTTTTTTGACAGCTTGCGTTCACGCAGCCATTCGCTGGCAATTTCATCTCTCGTAGCTATGTATCCGTACTGGTACTCGCGCCCGTTAATAGTAAAAAACATCTCGTATTCCGTAGCTTGCCCTTGCAATTCATGATCGTACAGAAAAGGAACAGCAAGCAGATGGTCTTTCGTCCCATACATGTAGGAACTCGCAATGTCTACAAGCATTGTAGTGAGCGCCTCAATAACATTTGTTTTGCCACTGGCATTTCCGCCGTATATCGAAGCCACAGGAAGAACGCCGACGCCTCCTTTGTCAACAACAAACTGCCTGTGCTCGCTGCCGCTTCCAGCTACCATGTCGAGAGTAATCTCATCACCTATTGATTTGAAATTTTTCACTTTGAATTGTAGTAGCACGATGCCTCACCCCCACGGTGATTTTATCATTATTCGGGTGAAAAGTAAATGATTATTTCGATTTTCGAGAAATTATCTCCAAAATAGCATTTGATTGCCTTGTTTTCATTCCTGTCTTGACCCAATGCCTTATTGCAACTTTCATCATAATGGTTTATAATATTCTTATAAACGAAAGGCGATCAACATGGCGAAATCCGTTATGCAAACTCACAAATTGTCAAAAAAATACGGCGAACTCTTAGTGCTCGACGGGGTTTCCCTCACACTGAGGCAGGGCGACGTTTACGGCCTCGTCGGAAGGAACGGGGCAGGCAAAACCACGTTCTTCAAATGCGTCATGGGGCTTGCCCGGCCTACAGCAGGCACAATTGAAATCGGAGGCGAAAAAAACAGCTTGCACGCAGCAAGGCGCAAAATAGGCTTCATGATCAGCCCGTCATTCTTCCCCTACCTAAACCCGAAAGAAAACCTGGAATACCTCTGCCGCCTCAAAGGGATCCGGACAAGGGGCGAAGTAGGGCGTCTGCTTGATCTCGTGGGGCTGGGCAGTGTAAAAAAGCCGTTCAAGGCTTTTTCGCTGGGCATGAAACAACGGCTTGGCCTAGCCGGAGCGCTGTTGGGCTCTCCCGAAATCGTTGTGCTTGACGAACCGGTCAACGGGCTTGACCCGCAGGGTATAATAGACATGCGGGCAATTATCAAAAATGCCAACACCCAAACCGGCACCACGTTCATCGTTTCTTCCCATATCCTTAGCGAACTTGATCTGGTGGCGACGCAGTTCGGGTTCATTGAGCAAGGGGTGCTGCTTGAAGAAATCTCCCATGCTGATCTGCACGAAAACACCAAGGAAACCCTTGCGGTTGAAGTGAACGACACACAGAAGGCGCAAGGGGTGCTGCGCCAGATTGGCATAGAATGCCGGGCATCCGGCAGTGGGCGGCTAACGCTTCAGTCTCATCTCGACCGCCCAAATGAGATTGCCCGCTCGCTGATAAACAGCGGTTTGGAATTGTACGGCCTGCACCGGCAGGAGATCACGTTGGAAGAATACTTTTTGCGGTTGATTGGTGGACGAAATGCTCAACATGATCAAAGGTGAAACATTCCGCATTATGCACAAAAAGAGCATGTACGTGTACTTCGGTTCACTTGCCGCAGGGTATTTTCTCGTTGCTTTCATCCGCTCCGGCGGGTTCGACGAGCACTCCATTGCTAGTGACGCTTTCAATTTTTTCAACTTCCTGCCTGCGTTGGCGGGAGGGTTCTTGTTCGCCGCAATTTATGCAGACGACTTAAATGCAAAAACCCTGACAACCCTTGTGGGGTTTGGCATAGGCAAAGCAAAGATTGTGCTAGTCAAGCTCATATTGACTGCGATGTTCGGCGCAGCAGCCTTTGCCCTCGCCCCGCTTCTTTTATATGCGGCCCACGCTGCGCTTGGATGGCCCGCTGCTGCAAGCACCATGACGACGGTATATGCTGTCTCGTTGAAATACCTCCTCATAACGCTTGGCTATTCAACCCTGTCAGGCATTGCGGTTTATGGCTTGCAGCACCCTACGTTTGCAATGGTGCTTTTCATATTACTTGCGCTCAACGTAATCAGCGGTTTGGCTTCCGTGCTCCTCGCAAACTTGGCTGGCGCTGATCTTGCCCATGTCTTCACCAGCCGCATGCTGTCTGGCATAACCGACAGGATATTAAGCGGGGTCATCGGCGACAGCCAGTTGTTTTTACCCATCACCGAATATGCCGCCTATTTGACTATCTCAGCCGCAGCTTCTATCGCAGCCTTTGAAAGAAAGGAGATGGAGTTTTGAGCAGAACGAAAAAACCCTTGTTATGGGCAATAGCTGTATTTGCTATTGTGCTGGTTGCCACAGTCGCCATCTGGGGCAAACAGTATTACGAAGACCGCTACGTGGGGTCGGACTATTATGCAATGGTGCCCTTCGACTTCGATGCCGCTCCGGAAATGATGTATTCCATGAGCGGCGGGGAAGTAGGCCTTGGCAAGGAATACGTGCTGACGGCTTATGACGAGTACGGCGAAGCAAGGGCAGTAGAGTTCAACGTGTATGTCGACAGGTCAAGCCTGCCCCAGCCTGGTGCGTACCTGCACATTTCTGCCAGCAAGCAGCTTGTAGTCCGCTGGGGCTTGACCGATGAAAGCAACGTTCCCGAAAAAGCGCTGCACATGATCAAAAATGGCAATTAGCACGGCAAAAAACGCCGCCCCGCCTATCTCTTTATCAGTGCTTTCCCCACAGGCAACACTGTTTTGCCATAGTGCGCATTTAAAACCGACGCAGCTGAACCATAAAAGGAAAACAGGGATATAAGCAGCTCAGAACATGCCGCGAGCATGTGGCCAAACTCACTGCCAAACAGCGTGCTCAATACAAGCCCAATGAACAGAAAATCAATAAGCACGAATATGGCAAGCAGCACTTTGTGCGTACCGAGGGCTCCATAGGTCATGTAAAGCGTAAAAATCAAGTAGCCCAAAAAAGCCACGCCCAGTTGCCTTGTGTCTGCTGACGCCTGCATGCTTTCGCCGAACACGCCATGCTGTATCATCCATGTCGCTGCCACGCCGAACCAGAAGAAAGCGTACCCTCCAAAGGCTGTGGCACCGAAAGTGTTGCCCAGTTTGCTGTCCTTTATGGAAGCGTATATCTGAGCAAAAGCCCCTAAGAACAATGCCCAGGGAATTATCAAAGACGTTCCATCAGTCAGCCCCAGTTTTTGCGACGATGCAACTAAAGTCACCATCGCCAAACCAAAGAGCCCAATTGCGGACGGATCCGCTACAGCTGTTTTCTCACTATGCATTATAATTTCTCCGCGATTTCTTCAATTTTTCTAAGCCTGTTGTTGATGCCAGACTTCTTCATTGGCGGCTCCATCATGCCTGCCAGCTCTGCCAAGCTTGCTTCGGGGTTTTCAAGCCGCAGGGCGGCGACTTCATAGAGCTTTTCCGGGAGGAACTTCAGGCCTTTTTTGGCTTCAACCCTTTTTATGCTGTCGATCTGCCTTTCAGCGGCGTTTATGGTCTTGTCAAGGTTTGCGTTGTCGCAGTTTAGCACTCTGTTAGCCTTGTTGCGCATCTCTTTCAGTATCTTCACGTTTTCCAGCACCAGCAGGTGCGAATGCGCCCCCATGATATTGAGCATGTCGGTTATCTGCCCCGAGTCCTTCATGTACACTATGTGGTTTTTCTTCCTCTTCACCGTTTTGGCATGCATATCCACAAAGCTGTTGATCAGTTTTCTCACATCGGCTGCGAGCACCTCGTTGCTGCACACGAATTCGAGATGATAGCCCTTTTCCGGATCGCTGATCGTCCCAGCGCCCAAAAAAAGGCCTCTCAAGTACGCCTTCTTGCAGCACTTTGTCTTAATAAGCCCTTCGTACACCCCGTCGCTGATGTAGTTGAGCCCCTCGCGAACCATCAGTATCCCTGTCTCTCTGAGCATCTGCTCGCTTTTCTCTTCCGGCGGTATCTTCAAATAGTATATCCGGCTTTTTTTAAGCCCGCTGCCTTGGCCTATTTCAAGGTCGGCGCTGATATTGAAATAATCCCGCATGAGCTTTTTGTACCGCCTGGCCAGAGCAGGGTTTTCAGTGTAGACCACGATTGTCATCCTTTCGCCGCCGTCAAGCTTCACGCTCCCGCACACGCGGACAAAACCTGCTATCTCAGCAAGCATGCAGCACTTCTTCCCAATTGTTATATGCGAAAGCTCGTTTTTAGTGTCGGCGGCGAAAGACATGGAGGCATCCCTTCGTTACGTGTTATTGTTTCTTTATGCTGAGTATTTCACGCGCCTCGTCTGGAGATGCGACCTTCCTGCCTAAAATATCTGCCAGCTTCACTACTTTTTCCACCAGCTCGCCGTTGCTTTTTGCAAGTACGCCTTTTTCCAGATAGAGGTTGTCCTCAAACCCGACCCGCACATGGCCGCCCATTATTATTGCGCCCGCCGCAATGTCGAATTCAAACCTGCCGATTGCGCAAGCCGTCCACGTGCTTCCCGGAGGTATGCTCCCAACGCAGAACGCAAGATCCCTGAGAGTAGCCGCCATCTGTACGCCGAGTACGAAATCGAAGTGCAGCGGATGCTCAAGCAGCCCTTTTTTGTCTGCTTTCAGAGCAATGTCTATCATGCCTTTGTCGAAACACTCAAGTTCTGGCTTAATGCCGCGCTCTTTCATTATCTTCGCGAAATTGAAGATCGTGTTGTCGGTGTTCACGAATATTTCGTCCCCCCCGAAATTGCACGTGCCGCAATCAAGCGTCGCGAACTCCGGCGTTGGTTTTATCTCCGTGGACT
>Ga0082212_10011544_pt1 | contig 11201 bp, 6 predicted proteins | sample TergutNt197P3_FD_71548 | JGI IMG/M metagenome (GOLD analysis project Ga0082212, IMG submission 71548) | Neocapritermes taracua P3 segment gut microbial communities from Petit-Saut dam, French Guiana - Nt197 P3 | ecosystem: Host-associated > Arthropoda: Insects > Digestive system > Gut ... | reverse complement strand
CGACCGCCGGCATTTTTTTTGATCCACTCAATGTACGCCGGCAATGTCACAAACGACACCGAAGTCGGAATCATGTTGTGGTGCGGTACGTTGCGGATCGCCTCTTCCCATTTGAGCCGCTCATAAAACTGCAAACCGGCCATCGAACGATGGGCCTGCAAATAGGCCGACGAAAAATCCCCCTGGCGGTAATACGATTCTGCCGTGTAGATGGAGCGTTCCGTTTCCCGGAGCATCGACTCCTGCTCCGACATCGTGATGATGGGTTTGCCGTCGGATAAATCAGGTAGTCCCTCGGGCATGGCCTGAATTTCCTGAAACGCGTGAATCGTCTTGCGCACTTGTGCGAGCCGCATTTTCGCCAGTTCCATCGCCAGTTCCGCACTGCGGCGGCTGAGTTCCGGTTGCCGCGAACGCGGGATGACCGCACGCAGGATCGGTTCCGCCTGCGCGAAGAAGGCGGCGGTCGTCGTGTTGACTTCGTCGAAATGAACCTGCATGCCGCCGGTGATTCGCCGGAGCGTCAACGGTCGCGTTCCGCCGGGAATGAGGTGGTTCGCCTGATGCGTTTCAAAACTGCCGGGCATGAGGAAATCAACATCGTTGTAGTTCGTGTTGCCCATGACGTACTGGCCGAACTGTGTCGCGATGTTTGGCAACAAAAGCCGTGCGCGATCGGTTTCCAACAAAATACCGCCGACCCCCGCGATGTTGGATTTGACAACCTGTTGTGACTTGCTTGTGCTGAACCAGCCTTCGATGAGCATCAGTTCCATATTGACCAGTTCGAGCAATGCGGCACGATATTTCGTTTCCACGTCGTCGGCGTCGAGCCGCGAATTCGACGTAAAAAGCAACCCGCGACATTCGTTGGCCATCGCCATTCGGATTTGCTGCCGGACATGCTCTTCGCTGACCGCGGCGGCGGGAATTTCACCGACTCCGAACAGCCGCCATTGGTGCGTCATCGCCGCAGTCGGCTGTGTTTGAATCGTACACCAGTTCGGGGTTCCCAACCTGGCCCAGTTGGCTTTCGTGTTCAGCCAGATGCTGTAATCGCTCAACTCCAGCGACGACAAGATCGGATTGCGGTCAATCAGCAAAATATCGGCAATGCCGTAGCCGTAATCGCCGGTACCGCTTTCCACCGAACAAACAATCGGGATACGGCGGTAAAAATCGACGTCGCGCACGAAGCTCACGTACTGACGCACCTGATCAATTTGTCCGTGCGTCAGGTTGCAACCAATATCCCACGCGAGGATCGGATTGCGATTCCGTGCGAACATGCGTCCCATGATGCGGAGGTCCCGGCCGTCGGCTTTGCCTTTGCCGTCATCGGTCATACCGTCGATGCTGTTGAGAAGATTGACGAAATTTTGCAGATTGTCACCATCCGGCGGTGGGCAGATAATCCAAACGCCGAGTTCCCACGCTTCGTCAAGCAATGCTTCTGTGGGTGGTTGCCGCATCCAGATCGTGTTGAACTGCAAGCCGACCAGGAACGTCAACGGCTCACCGCGATATTCGACCGCGCGCACACCATAAGGCAGAGTACCGTTGATCCACAGCATTTTGCCCTGCGCCGTAATTCGGCATCCGTCGTGCGGTCTGCCCCGGCTGATACGGTCTTCCAAAATGTGTTCGGGAAACTCACCAGCGTATGCCGGTTGAAAGAGATCAGGCCGTTCGGACAACTGCGGTGAAAAATTGTTCAATCCACTCTGCCTGTCGACCACCGGCTGTGTCACAAGCCCATCTGTGCGATTCGGGTTTGCTGCCATCATGATCGGGTTGTTCGGGATCAACAGACTCTGTGCATCCTTATCATGCTGAAAGCCCGGACCAGTTGGCCGCGAGTATTGCTGTTGCAGGTTTCGCGTTTGAATCAAGAGCTTCTGGGGAATAAGGCTCTGTGTTGGAGGATCGTAATGGCTGATGGTCGGCAAAAGTTCGGTTTTTTGCGGTAATGTCCAATTGATGTCGGCAATGGCCGTCGGTTCGGCACTGACGTTGATGCCGGGTGCCAAGCCGTTGTACAGGCCGATTTGGCGGAATACCCACAAGATGTTTTTCGGGTTAAACAACGGTTCCTCTTTCTCACGGAGATCACGCGAAATGGTCATGATACCATCGGCGTGCAGATCGTCGAGCCAAATACGGCTTGTTTTACCGTTGACGTAACAGCACAAGACCAGCCGCCGCACGTAGGCCAGAGACGTATCGATGGGAACCTCCAGTTCGAGCCGGAGTGTTTCCACCTGCCATTCCAGCACACGCATGTCGGCCTTGACCCGGAGTTGCTGCCATTCGCCGAGGTTGTTGTATTGATCTCCCGGCAAAAGCAGCGTGACCGGTTTACCATCCCGTCCCGTCGATCTCGGCAGCACGACTTCCAGTGCACATACCATACCCGTTTCCTGCGAACGAACCCAAATGCCCGCATTCAAATCTTCGATCATGTAGGGCAGGTTAATCGGATGCCCCACGAAATAAATGCCGTTGTTGACGAATTCACACTGGTAAGTTTCACTTTTCCCGCTGACGGCAACATCGGAAACGCGGGCACGTTCAGTGAATTTTCCGCTGGGATCAATATAGAGAATTTCCCACGACGGTTGGTCGGAATCAAAATTTTCCTGCAAAGCGGGTGCGGTTCTCCACTGGCTAATTGCCGCACCATTCAGCAATAAAATGAAAATCGCGTACAGCAACCAACACCGGTTTACACCAGTAAATCGGTTTTTTGCATGTTTTGATGTTTTGCTTATTCTTGCCATATTACGCAATTTCATGTGGACGCATAGACTTTTCACAGAAAATTTTGTGTATCTTAGCAATTTTCGCCATCGAAAAAAAGGTCAGTTTAAACCGTACCCGTGAAAATCGTGTCTAACTCCTTTGGAATCTATATGATCGGTGATTCAGTGAAAAACGCCAACTCATTGATTTAACAAACCGAGATTTATTACGACCTCCCTGTCAATTGAGACTTGCGTTGAAAAACACGACCATTTTGTTCCAGTAAAAAACGTAAAGACTACTACCTCGGTTAATACGAAGCAAAACCACCTTGGACACAAGTTTACTTTGCAGGTCTTCTGAAAATGGATGTCTTGAATTGCCTTTCCGTCCGGGTTACAATGATATTGATGTTTTGTATCTTACCATCTTTCCCACAGGATTCTTTCACCAGGTGAATGTCATGCGTGTCATCTTAATGGGTAGTGCCGAACGCCAGGGCGTTCTGGAAGCCGTGGAACATTTTCGACCGGAAATCGTAAGGTGTTGCACGATTGTTGCGGAAGATTTTCACGGCAAACAGGACATGGAAAATGTGGAAGCCGATCTGGCGATTGTCTTCGGCGGCGACGGATCCATCCTGCAAGCGGCGGCCCAGATGCGAAATCGGCAGCGACCGGTCATCTCGGTCAACCTCGGAACGCTCGGATTTTTGGCAACGTTTACGCCGGAGATGTTGTTGCCGACGCTGCGGGATTGCGACGTGCTGTCGCTCCCCTGCGAGGAGTACCTGATGCTCACTTGCCAACTGTGGCGGAATCGGCAAATCATTGCGGAAAAAACCGCACTCAACGAAGTGGCCGTGCAATCGGGGCCGCCATATCGTATTCTCGAGGTCGAATTGTCGGTTGACGACGAGCGGATTACGACGTACCATTGCGACGGCCTGATTCTCAGTACGCCGGTCGGTTCGACGGCACGCAATCTTTCGGCAGGCGGGCCGATACTGCGTAGTAATCTTGACGCATTGGTCATTTCGCCGATCAGTCCCCACACGCTGAGTCACCGTCCGGTCGTCGATTCCGCCGACCACGTTTATCAACTGCGGATCAGCTCGGCCAACGCACCGGTGATGATTGACGGCCGATGCATGGTCAAAACGAAGCCCGGCGACCGGATATTGGTTCAACGCGATCCTGCCAGGTTCAAAATGATCAAACTGCCCGGCTCAGGTTATTATCGTACGCTCCGTGAAAAGCTCGGCTGGAGCGGACGACTTGAATCCGTGGAAAATAACAACCGGCACGAATGATGTGTTGCACAATCCCAATTCAAGGTAACTGAGCAATGTCAGCCGGGAACGGAGCGTAGCGCAGTGACCGGACCATCACGCGTTCAATCCGGTCACTTCACTTCGTTACGTTCCCGGCTGCCATTACGTTTCCGACTGCTGTCGAAGCCCCATTTTTTGTCGATTTCTTTCTCGAACAGACCGATGTAACCCATGACTCCGCCGATGCCGCAGAACAGAAACAGGACGTAAATGAACAGCACGCTCAATTGCATTTCCGGGAATCGTGCGAGCGGTTCGCGGAGAGCAAACCGATAAATCCAGCCGTAAAAGAACATGTAGAAAAAACACGTCGCCGTCCAGCCGAGGTGACGGACTTTCGGCTTGCCGGCGATGAACTTCGCGAAGATCAGAAATCCGACCACCGTCACGCCGATGATGATGTAACCGACCCACGGGTTGGGCTGCATCAAACCGAGTATGCCCGGACACGCGGACGCACTGCCCGTCAGCACGCCCATGCCGATCATGTCGCCGCCCACACGTGTACGCAGCGTCGATTTGTCCGTCGGCATTTCCGCTTTGAGTAGTACCACGTCCAGAATATTCGGAATCGTCGGCGGGTAATCCTCCATGCCTTTCTCCGAGGCCATTCGCATCCCGCAAACGTAAAGAAACACCAATGATGCCAACATAAACAGGAATATTATGAGATTGGAACCGTACATGATGTAAGGCATGATCGGCATAGGAATGTCTTGAAGAATACTCCACATAAATCGGAACATTCCATAATAACCGCAGGCAACGAGGACAAGCATCACCACGAAACTACATCGCAACGACCGGACGGAAAGCCATGACTTTTCGAGAGGACGTTTGGGAGCAGGTAATCGTCCGATGTCTTGTTCGATGATTTTTCGCCAGAATTTATTCGTGAACATCGCGCCATAAAAGATGTTCATAAAAAACAAACATGCCAGCAGACCAATACAACGTATTTTTGCATTCACCGAAAACTGCGCATTGGTAAAGCTCATCACAAAAAAGTACGCGCCCATGAGAAAGAAGGCAATGCCGACCGACCATTGGCCTGTTAAAATTATGAAGCGGCGACTCCGCAGGGTCGGTGAGTTGCGGATTTGATTCAGCGGGCCGGTCATACCCATGTAAATGCTCGCAATCGGAACCGCAAAGGAAATCAGCGATACCCAAATCACGCCGATCAGCCAAGCGATAACCCCAACACCTGCCAAGCCGCCCATACCAAAACCTTTGCCAACAACGCCGGTGCCGGTTGCCGATGTTGTGGCCGTGGTGGTTGCAGTTGCGACACCGGTCGCCGCAGTCGCCGTGGCGGAAACGGCAAGGGCCGGTAATGCCGCAAGCACGCCGAGCGTGAAGCCCGTGTCCGGTCGCAGCGTTTCGAGTGCCGATTCGACGAGTTGTTGCACTTCCTCTTTGAGATACGCCCGTCCACGCACGAGCCGCTGCCGCACATTGTCTTCCGACGTTTCGAGAGCCGTTGCGATTTCGGCCACCGCCTGATTTTGGCGATAAAACATCACGAGCGGCTCACGGTACAATTCCGGGATTTTTTCGAGCGTCGCCCAGAGCAGAGCCGCCTGTTCCTCGCGTTCGAGTTTCCCGGCGGGATTGGGACGCACCGCACCGCCGAGCAATTCGTCCTGCATTTCGTCAAGCGATTCGTGACTGCGGTTTCGCCGTTCGCTTTCGGTGCGACGCAGCCAGTTGCGCGACAGGTTCCGCGCAATGCCGCACAGCCACGCCGGAAGTTTTTCCGGATCGCGGAGTTCCCGTTGGTTTTGCCACGCCGTGACGAAGGTTTCCTGGGCCAAATCCTCACTCTGTTGCAGGTTGCCCGTCATGCTGAACGTCACCGCCGAAACCATGTCCTGGTAACGCCGAACGATGTCGCCGAATGTTTCGCGGTTGCCGAATGTTTCTGTACTCATTGTTTGACCAATCTGAAAAATCGTGATGTGTATTTTAAAGAAATGTGGTCAAAAATGAGAGAGCAGTGACAAAAAATAAATTTTGCCATAAAAGTTTTGTCATAAAAGCCGGAACGGGGCATAGCGCAGTGACGGGATGTGCCAACCGATCATCCATTGGAAATCCCGTCATTACGCTGTCGCTTCATTCCGGCTTCTATTTTTACGGTCGATTGAGATTTTTACGTCTCATGCTATAATTTACACGTAATTTTTCTGACATAAATCAAAACAATTTTTGAACGATTTCCCCTGTCATGCCGGCCAATCTGACACAACAATATCACAAGGCGGAAGCCGAATACCGAAAAGCCGCAACCCCGGACGAAGAGCTGAAGTGGTTGCAGGTGATGCTCGCTGAGATTCCCAAGCACAAGGGCACCGATCACCTTCAGGCAACGCTCAAGCAAAAAATTTCTCAGGCAAAGCAGGAAATCGAGCAATTTCGCAAGACCGGCGGCAAAAAAAGCGGCGGAAAGTCGTACAAAATTCCGCGTCAGGGAGCGGGAACGGCTGTGATTATCGGCGGCCCCAATGCGGGGAAAAGCCAGCTTCTTGCGACATTAACCCATGCCAGCCCGACAGTTGCGCCGTATCCCTTTTCGACAACCGAGCCGCAGCCGGGTATGATGGACTGGGAAGATGTTTCCGTTCAATTAATCGACACGCCGCCGATTACTCCTGATTTTTATGAGCAGTACATGTCCGGCTACATTCGGGCTGCTGATTTGGTGCTACTCATGGTCGATCTCGACAGCGACGACGGCATCGACCAATTGCAGGATGTCTGCAATAAGCTCAATTCCGGCAAAACCCGGCTCGGCACCGAGACTTACATCGACGATGACGACATCGGCCTGACTTATACCCGTACTTTTCTGATCTGCAACAAAATCGACACCCCAGACGCCCAAACGCGGCTTGATTTATTGCACGAATTTTATCCTTTGCCGTTTGTGGAATTTTGTATCAATGCAACGGACAATGATTCATTAACATATTTTCGTAAAACGATTTACGACGCGATGGACGTCATCCGCGTCTATACCAAGCTGCCACAGAAAAAAGAAGCGGATTACGACCGTCCTTTTACCATCAAACGTGGTGGTACGCTGATTGAATTAGCAGAGTTAATTCATAATGATTATGTCAAAAATTTCCGTGGTGCCCGCGTTTGGGGCGAAGCGGTACATGATGGCACACCGGTCAAAGGAGACTATATTCTGCATGACAAAGACGTTGTCGAACTGAATTCATAATGTGAATCGACATGGGAATGCTCCCTTTGGTTCCATTTGTTTACGGCAACATCTCAATACTCTCAAAAGTCGTTGTCACAGCGCAGAAGGTATGGTAAAATTCTCCTCGTTGTCTTGAGTTGTGATTTTTTGAAATGTGCAAGAGATAGGATTAGGGAAAAATTACCATGTTGCAAAAAACATATAACTTCCTCCAGGAATGCAAAGTTTTTTATCTGGCAACGTCGGACGCCGATGATATGGAAACGATTGACGGCGATCAACCGCGCGTCCGACCGTTCGGGCTGGTGATCGAACATGACGGCAAGCTTTGGTTCGGAACGGCCAACACGAAGAAAGTTTACAAGGAACTGACACTCAATGCAAAACTTGAGATTTCCGCAACCTCGCCTACGATGGAATGGATTCGGCTTTCCGGCAAGGCGGTTTTTGAATCCAATGCCGAGGTGAAACTCAAAGCGTTCGAACTGCTTCCCATGCTTTCCAACATTTACCAAGGGCCGGACGATCCTGTGTTAGAAGTGTTTTACCTTGCCGAAGCCAAAGTTGCCTTTCACAGCATAGGCAATTACGTCGAAACGCCGGAAGTTCATAGCTTCTGAAAGACGATATGACCAACAGGATTTACATTCATTACGGCGTCCGAATGCCGGAAATGGCATTTGCGCTGATGGAAGCGGCAAAGGTTTCGGCCAAAATCAAGCCGGCCATGCACGTTGTCGTTAAGCCGAATCTTGTGGCCCCCCGACCTGCCGATGGCGGCGCGACAACGCACCCGGAAATCGTCGAAGGCATCATCCGTTATCTTAAAGAGCACGGAATCGGCAGTATTACCATTGCCGAAGGTGCCTGGGTCGGGGATTCGACGGAGCGCGCGTTTGAGGTTTGCGGCTACACATCGCTTGCGAAAAAATATGGCGTCCGGCTTATTGACACCAAAAAGGATCGTGTTGTCAAAAAGTCATTGCATGGTCTTGAGATTGGTCTTTGCGAAACCCTTGTCACGGCCGATTATTTCATCAACGTGCCGGTTCTCAAGGGGCATGGCCAGACGCGAATGACCTGTTGCCTGAAAAACCTGAAAGGCTGCATCCCGGACAGTGAGAAACGCCGGTTTCATTCCATCGGCCTTCACAAACCGATCGCAGTGCTTGCGTCGCTCTTGAAGCCGAATTTGCACGTCATCGACGGAATTTGCGGCGATCTCTCGTTTGAAGAAGGAGGGACGCCGATTCCATCGAACCGCATTTTACTCGGCTTCGATCCTGTGCTGCTCGACAGTTACGGGGCACGGCTCATGGGTTATCAGCCTGATGCCATTGAGCATCTTCGGCTTGCGAAGGAATTTGGCATCGGCCAATACGTCACCGACCAAACGGAAATCATGGAATTCGGCATCGAAGATCGCCCGAAAATTGATCTGAGTTGTGCTTCCATAGCCCGGCAGTTTGCACAGTATATCGATGAGGACGGTGCGTGCTCTGCCTGTTATGCGGCGTTGGTCTTCGCACTCAACAAAGTGAAACCGTCAAAAACACCGGGCAAAATCAAAATCGGCCAGGGGTTTCGGGGGAAAACCTGTCCCGGAATCGGCATTGGCAATTGCACGCAAGGCTGCGAAATCAACGTCAAAGGCTGTCCCCCTCAAGCCGTTGAGATTGTGGAAATGCTGCGATCAAGCTAAGACGTTCAGGTGTCCTATCACAGATGATTTGTACCATTGGGAGTATAATATGACTTGGCATTTCCGTTTCATTGTTATTCTGTTGACTGCCGGCATCCTTTTTTGTTTCAGCATCCTTCCTGTAACGGCTATAACGGAAGATAAACCGGACAAACGTCCAAACCTCTTTTTTTTCTTTGCCGACGATTGGGGACGTTACGCAAGTATTTATCAGGATGACGCGGTCAATGCAACCATCAGCACGCCGAGTATCGACCGGCTTGGCCGCGAAGGAGTTTGCTTTACCAACGCGCATATCAACTCGCCGTCGTGTACGCCGTGTCGCAGTGCTTTGTTTTCAGGGCAGTATTTTTATCGCACCGGTCGCGGCGCGATACTGCGACCTGCCATTTGGGATGAAGACATCCCGACTTTCCCGCTGATGTTGGAGCAGTCCGGTTATCGCATCGGCTTTACCTACAAGGCGTGGAGTCCCGGTCTCAATCCCGATGCTCCTTTCGGTGCAGAACGCACACGGTATAACAAGGCGGGAGGACGGTTCAATCAATTTTCGCATGTCGTCACGCGCATGGTTGCGGAAGGTAAAGATCGCGAAGCGGCCAAAGAGGAATTGTACGCCGAGTGCCTGCGAAATTTTGAGATGTTCCTTGACGACGGAAAAAAATCGCAGATCGAAGCGGCCAAACCGTTTCTTTATTATTTCGGCCCGACGAATACGCATCGGACTTGGGAGCAAGGTTCCGGCAAGGCTCTTTGGGACATGAACCCCGACGATTTGGAAGGCAAAATGCCGAAATTTCTGCCCGATGTGCCCGAAGTCCGTGAGGATTTTTGCGATTACCTCGGCGAAGTGCTTGCCCTGGACGCCGTGCTGGAACGTTTTTTGCAAAAGCTGGAAGACATCGGCGAGTTGGACAACACGGTCATCGTGATGAGCGGCGATCACGGCATTCCCGGTTTTCCGCGAGGGAAGTGCAATCTGTACAACCTCGGTACGGAGGTCTCGCTCTTTGTGCGTTGGGGCGACAAAATTCAAGGTGGACGCACGGTCGAGGATTTCATCAACCTGATGGACCTCGCGCCGACCTTTCTCGAAATCGCAGGCGAAACACCGCCGGACTGTATGACCGGTCGGAGTATCTTACCGTTGCTCATGTCGGACAAAAGCGGCGTGATCGACCCAACGCGGGATTATGTGGTCACGGGACGCGAACGGCATTACGACAGTGCGAGGCAGGATTATACACCCTACCCGCAACGAGCGATTCGCACGAATGATTTCCTGTACATCCGCAACTTTGAACCGGAACGCTGGCCGATGGGTGATCCCTACCATCGCGAAACCAACGACACGCCGGAGGAACTGGCACGTAAAAGCCTTGTGGACACAGGTTATACGTTTCCCGATCTCGATTCCGGCCCGACGAAAACGTGGCTGCTGCTACGAGAAAACGAATCGCAGTGGCAACCTTTCTGGGATTATGCCTTCGGCAAACGTCCCGGCGAAGAATTGTACGACTTGCGCAGCGACCGTGATTATCTCGTCAACGTTGCAGATAAAACGGAGTACGCCGATATCCGGCAAAACTTGTCTGAGCGGTTAATGAACGTGTTGACTTCGACCGGCGACCCGCGCGTGTCCGGTGACGGCCAAACCTTCGAAAAACCGCCCTTTGCCGGCTCCGAAACACTCGACACATCCATGCCGCGCAATCAAGGCAGCCGCTGAAAGAAACACGCATGTCAGAGCCGGACGACGATTACAACTTGAATCATTTCGCCGATGCGGAGAGTGATTTTCTCTCGTCGTTTGCCGAGGATTGGGAGGGAATAGGGGATAGGGACGAGGGGATAGGGGGAAGGGACGATGTGTATCCCTTACCCCTTACCCCTTACCCCTTACCCTTTTCACCTGTAGCCCGAAGTCTGAAGCCCGAAGCCTCGCTCTCCGACAGCCTGACCTATCTCAAAGGCGTCGGTCCTGCACGGGCGGAACTGCTGGTCAAACTCGGCATTCGTCGCGTTGCCGATCTGCTGTTTTACTTCCCGCGTGATTATGTCGATGTGGCCGATATTCGCAAGCCGGAAGACCTTGTCGAAGGCCAATTGCAAAGCGTGCTCGGCGTTATTGATTCGTTTGAACGCAAACAAACGCAACGCGGCGTCATGCTTGCGATGGGCATGATTTGCGACGGCGGTGGGTACATGCG
>Ga0082212_10011543_pt1 | contig 11201 bp, 14 predicted proteins | sample TergutNt197P3_FD_71548 | JGI IMG/M metagenome (GOLD analysis project Ga0082212, IMG submission 71548) | Neocapritermes taracua P3 segment gut microbial communities from Petit-Saut dam, French Guiana - Nt197 P3 | ecosystem: Host-associated > Arthropoda: Insects > Digestive system > Gut ... | reverse complement strand
TTTGCTACCATCGACAAATTTGATTTTTCGTTTCTGGAAGCCGCCAGGGATCTGGGGGCTTCCAAGTTTATCGCAATGATTAAGGTACTCCTCCCCAATATCAAAGGCGGCCTTTTTACGGCTGTATTGTTCACTTTCATACCTATCTTCGGAGCTTACGCAGTTCCGCAGCTTGTGGGGGGCAAGGATTCCTATATGCTGGGGAACATTATTGCGGATCAGATTCTCAGATCCAGAAATTGGCCCCTGGCTTCGGCGATATCCATGGTTCTAACCGTTATCACGACTATCGGCGTTCTCATAATGATGAATATACAACACCGGGAAGCGTCCCGAATTTCGGCAGAAATGGGCCGCGCCGCCGATGCGGGAGTACTGGCCGGAACGGGGGGGTAAGGGCTTGACTTTCAAAAATATTGTCAACAATGTCATCACTTCCATAAGGCCGGGGTTACAGCCTTCCGGGGAAGCAGCCCGTCATGCGAAACGGGCAATAAGAAAAGCTTTTTCTTTTTCCCAGCTGGTTTTTATTGTTAGTATGGTATTTCTTTTTTTACCTCTCTTTATTCTGATACTATATTCATTCAACGCATCTACAAGCATGAGATGGACGGGTTTTTCCCTCAGGTGGTACCAGCGGCTTTTTACGGAACGGGAACTCTGGCGCAGTTTTTGGAACAGTATAATTATAGCTTTAAGTTCCGCGCTTACCGCCACGGTGATTGGAACCTTTGGGGCCATCGGGGTCAACTGGTACCGTTTCCGGCTGCGAAACTATGTGCAGACTATTTCCTTCCTTCCCATGATACTGCCGGAAATCATTATCGGCGTATCCCTTGCCATATTTTTTGCCGGAGCGGGCATTCCCCTGGGCCTGTCGCGGACGGGCGGCCTATTTAGAGCAAAAACCGCGGCGCCAGGGAAGACGGGTTAAAATTGGCGCTGTTCCTGCCGGGTTTTACCTTGCCTACGGAAAAGGCGCGCGCCGTTTTGCCTTCGGAATATACGCGTTCGGACGTGGTGTTTAACGCTTCGCGTTCCGCGCTGTTAATAGCGGCTTTAACATCCGGGGAATTCGATAAGCTTTCCGCCGCGATGGACGACCGCGTGCATCAGCCTTACCGCAGGGCGCTGGTGCCGGGCATGGCGGAAATTCAAAAGGCGGCGGCCGGCTGCGGCGCGTATAACGTATTCTTAAGCGGCGCGGGTTCCGCGCTTATCGCCGTTACGGAATCGCCGGGTTTTATTGATAAAGTAAACCCTTGTTTAAAATCTTTGGAAGGCGGCTGGTCCGTGGGCTGGGTTCAGCCCGACCATACGGGCGCGGTGGTGGAGATATGTTAATAGTGCAAAAATACGGGGGTACTTCGGTAGCCGACGCGGAACGGGTCATGCAGGCCGCTAAGCGCGTCACCGAAACCTTCCTAAACGGGCATAAGGTAGTAGTGGTGCTTTCCGCGCAGGGCGACGCCACTAACGAATTGCTGCGCAAGGCCGCCGAAATAAACCCGGAAGCCAGCAAGCGCGAGGTGGACGCGCTTATTTCAACCGGCGAACAGCAAAGCGTCGCGCTTATGGCAATCGCGATACATAAGCTGGGCTTTCCGGCTATTTCGCTTAACGCCATACAGGCCGGCGTGCAGTCCTCCAGCAAATACGGGAACGCGCGTATACGCCGTATAGAAACGGAGCGCATCCAGTCGGAGCTTGAGCGGAACAATATCGTGGTGGTAACGGGCTTTCAGGGCGTAAACCGCTACGGGGATTTATCCACGCTTGGGCGCGGCGCATCAGACACAACGGCGGTCGCGCTGGCCGCTGTGCTTGGCGCGGATATATGCGAAATATATACCGACGTTGACGGCATATATACCGCAGACCCGCGCATGGTTAAAAACGCGCGGAAGCTTGAAACCATCAGCTACGACGAAATGCTGGAGCTTTCTTCGCTGGGCGCGCGCGTACTGCATAACCGCTCGGTGGAAATGGCGAAGCGCTACCATGTAAAGCTGGTGGTGCGCTCAAGCATGACGGATAACCCGGGTACGCTGGTAAAGGAGGAAGCCGTAGTGGAAAAATTATATGTCAGCGGGCTTGCGGTGGACAGGGATGTCGCGCGGGTATCGGTGGTGGGCATTATGGACAGGCCAGGCATGGCGTACCAGATATTTTCGCTGCTCGCGAAGGAAAAAATTTCCGTGGATATAATCCTGCAATCCATCGGGCGCAACACTACTAAAGACATTAGCTTCACCGTCGCCAAGGGCGACTTGCGCCAGACGCTTAAAATTCTTGAGGATAATCGCGATATCATCGGCTACGATATGATTAGCTACGACGAAAAAATCGCGAAGCTCTCCATCGTGGGCGCGGGCATGGCGTCCAACCCCGGCGTTGCGTCTACCATGTTTGAGGCGCTGTTTGACTGCGGGGTAAATATTCAGATGATTTCCACTTCCGAAATAAAAATCTCCGTATTGATAGATGAATCCGTAGCCGACAAGGCGGCGAATTACGTGCATGAAAAGTTTATCAACAATATTATGCCCGAAGCGGGGGGCGGCGTGAAATGAGAAAATTCAACTGCGCGATAGTAGGCGCGTCTGGCATGGTTGGGCGCATGTTCGCCCAAATATTGGAAGAACGCGGGCTGCCGGTGGATAACCTCTACCTTTACGCGTCGGCGCGTTCCGCCGGAAATAAAATCAGCTTTAACGGCAGGGAACATATTATAGAGGAACTAACGCCCGCCGTGTTCGGCCGCCCTACGGATGTGGCGCTGTTTGGCGTGGAGGAGGAGATTAGCTTAAAATACGCGCCAATCGCCGCCGCCAAGGGTTGTGTGGTGGTGGATAACAGCACCGCGTGGCGCATGAACCCTGATGTGCCGCTTGTCGTGCCGGAGGTAAACGGGGATGATGTATCATGGCATAAGGGCATTATCGCTAACCCCAACTGCTGCGCCGCCCCGGCGGTGGTCGCGCTGTCGCCGCTGCATAAGGCTTACGGCGTGAAGCGCGTCGTCTATTCCACATATCAGTCTGTTTCCGGCGCGGGGGTTAACGGCTCTGACGATTTAACGCGCACGCTTAACGGCGAAGCGCCGAAGCATTTCCCATACGCTATAGCGCATAATGTTATACCGCATATCGGTGGCTTCCACGAAGACGGCTACACCGGCGAGGAACGCAAGCTGGTGCAGGAAACGCGGAAAATGCTGCACGCGCCGGGTATCAAAGGCACGGCAACCACGGTGCGCGTACCCGTGTTTGTAGGCCACAGCATTTCCATAAACGTTACGTTTAATAACGCTTTTGAAATGGAAGATGTTAAAAACCTGCTGAAAAACGCGCCGGGCTTAAAATTTATAGACGATACGGCGCGTAACCTCTACCCAATGCCGCTTGCGGCGGCGGGTACGGATTTGGTATACGCGGGGCGCGCGCGCCGCGACGATAGCTGCGAAAATACATTAAATTTATGGGTAGTGGCGGACAACGTGCGTAAGGGCGCCGCCACTAACGCCGTACAAATAGCGGAGATGATAATATGATTAGAAAAAAAACGCCTGTTCTTTTAACGTTAATACTCTCATTTTTATTCGCGGTATCAGCCCCGGTAAATAGTTTTGCCGCGGTTCCGGCGGAAACCTACGCCAAGCAAATGCAAACGGCTATCGACAGTTTAAAAACAAGCCTTACGCTTACCATCGGCGACCCTGATTACGATTACGAAAAAATTTACGAGCTTGTTGACATGTCCGGCATTAAGGGCTTTACCATGTCCGGCGCGCGCACGGATTTCGCGCTTACGCTGAAATATAATTTCGAATGGATGGACGGACACGCGGTAGTCGCGGCGTTCCGCAACCCTGCATTGGAAGGCAGCCGCCTTACCCCGCGCCAGAAGACGGTATTAAGCGCGTGCAGGCAGATTACGAAGCTGATTATAAAAGAGGGCATGACCGATTACGAAAAGGTTCTCGCTATACACGACTATATAATCAAACGCTGCGAACAGGACTCCGAAACGATGGAGAACCGCGACGTTTCCGACGAGATACCGTTTACCGCTTACGGCGCGCTGATTAATAAAAAGGCCGTATGCCAAGGCTATACGGAGGCGGCGTATATACTGTTTTCTATGGCGGGGCTGGAAAATTACCGTTTGGAAAGCGAGGAGCATACGTGGAACCTCGTTAAAATAGACGACGGGTATTATCATATCGACCTTACGTGGGACGACCCGGACGACGGCAAGCCCAGCAGCGTAATCTACGACTATTTTGGCCTTACCGACGCGCAGATGGGCCGCTATGCCGACCATGACTGGGCGGACAGGGCAAAATACCCGAAGGCCGAAGCGACGGAATACCATTATTATATGCGTAATGGCATGTACGCGAAAAGCTACGCCGAAATGAAACAGCTTATTACGGAATCCGTATCAGCCGGGAAAAAGGATATACGTATCTGGGTGGGCGACCATCTTACGCGCGAATACGACTGGCAGAAGGACTTGAACTTTATCCTTAATTTAAAAGCCGGCGCTAGGCGCGTTAAAACCTTTTACTTTTCCGTGCCGGACGATATGTGCGATATGCTGATACTTGCAATAGAATATTAAATATGTTATATTCGCGCACAAGCAGAAGCGCCACTTCTCACCCCAGCCTATACATGGCACAGGGTCGCCGCAGGTTTGTTTGTTAATCGCGACGTATATTACAGGTGAGGTGGGCTTACGCCCGCCTTTTTATTTAAGGAAATCTTTTTGCCAGTTCGCCGCAAGCGGCGAACGCAAAAAACGCCGCGCCGGTGAACCCGCGCGTCTGATGGGAGAGGGGTGAATTAGAATTACCGAATTAATGATTAACGAGCAGATTAGGGACAGGGAGGTTCGCTTAATCGACGTGGACGGTACACAGATGGGCATTGTGCCCGGGCGTGACGCGCAGCGCATAGCGGACGAAAAACGGCTTGACCTGGTGAAAATTTCGCCTACGGCCAAACCGCCGGTCTGCAAAATCATGGATTACAGCAAATTCAGGTTCGACCAGCAAAAGAAGGAAAAGGAAGCGCGTAAACGCCAGAAAACCATTGATATTAAGGAACTGCGGCTTTCGCCTAATATCGACACCCATGACGTGGACGTTAAGGTAAAAAAGGCGATAGAATTTTTAGGCGGCGGCGACAAGGTTAAAATAACCATACGCTTCCGCGGGCGCGAGTTGGGCCGTACAGACATGGCCTACGGCATCATGCACGATTTTGCCGAAAAGGTAAGCCATGTAGGCGCCGTTGAAAAGCCGCCCAAGATGGAGGCGCGCACGATGGCGATGTTCCTTTCGCCTAAATTAAATACGGCTTCGTCATAAAAACATTATCGTAATGAATAAAGGGAGTTAATTTTTATGCCTAAGTTAAAAACCAAAAAAGCCGCCGCGAAACGCTTTCGCGTTACCGGCACGGGTAAATTCAAATACTCGCACGCAAACAGTAACAAGTACCATATCAAGAAAAGCCCCAAGCGCAAAATGGGCCTGCGCCAATTGGGCGTAGTTGATAAAACCAATGAAGCGGCTGTCAAAAAAATGCTGCCGTACGCGTAAAGGGGTGCTTTCTTATGGCAAGGATAAAAGGCGCGGTTGGCGCCAGAAAGAAACATAAAAAGGTTTTAAAGCTGGCAAAGGGCTACAGGGGCGCGCGAAGCAAGCAGTACCGCATCGCCAAGCAGTCCGTTATGCGGGCTATGGCCGCGGCGTTCGCGGGGCGCAAGCAGACAAAGCGCGAATACCGCCGTCTTTGGATAGCCCGCATAAACGCCGCCGCAAGGCAGAACGGCCTTTCCTACAGCAAATTTATGAACGGGCTTAAACTGGCCGGCATAAATATAAACCGCAAAATGCTGGCCGATATGGCGGTAAACGACGCGGGCGCGTTCACGCGGCTGGCAAGCAAGGTAAAGGGATAGAAAATAAAAATTATCCGGGGGGATTTACGGTGAAAGCCGTAAGTCCCTTTTTTGTTTTTACTAATCTTTGATTAAGGTATAGATATATCGGCGGGGTTTTCATAAAAATTCGCGTGGCGTCGCAGTGCAAAATGCGGCACTGCTGGCACGCTCACATTCGCAACACTCGCCTCTATATCTTTTGAATTATAAAGATTAGTTCTGGTATAAAAAAACAGCTTTTATCAAAGAATAGCAAAGGTAGAATTCAGGTTAAAATTGTAAGGAGGAGATATATTGAAAGCAACCGGCATAGTAAGAAGAATCGACGATTTAGGGCGCGTTGTAATCCCAAAGGAGATACGGCGGACCCTGCGCATACGCGAGGGCGACCCGTTGGAAATATTTACCGACCGCGAAGGCGAAATTATTTTGAAAAAGTATTCGCCCATAGGGGAACTGGGTTCTTTCGCTAAGGAATACGCCGAAAGCCTGTCGCAGTCTTCGGGGCATATTACCTGCATTGTGGATAAAGACCAGATAATAGCGGTATCGGGCGGTTCCAAAAAGGAATTTATGGAGAAGCATATCTCAACCGCGCTTGAAAAAACCATTAACCAGCGCAGCACCGTTTCCGCCACGCGTAACGACGCCGCTTTTGTCCCTATCCTGGAAGAAGACGACCCCGCCACCTACACAAGCGAGTTTATCGCGCCGATTATCGCCGAGGGCGACGTGCTGGGCGCGATAGTGCTGCTTTCGCCGGATAAGAAAATGGGCGAGGTGGAAGGCAAGCTGGCGCAAACGGCCGCGGGCTTTTTAGGAAAGCAAATGGAGCAGTAAAAATATATTTGGTATAATCAGCAAAAACCTCCCGCCGGGTACATAGGGCGGGTTACATAAAGGATGGATATTCCATGTCCGAAACTGCCGCGCGCTTTGATAAATTCTTAGAAATTATGGACACGCTGCTTGGCGAAAACGGCTGCCCGTGGGACAGGGCGCAAACCCATGAAAGCCTGCGGCCTTACTTGCTTGAGGAATGTTATGAAACCGCCGAGGCTATCGACAGCGGCGACATGCCCGCCCTCTGCGAGGAATTGGGCGACATGCTGATGGAGGTTATATTCCACGCGAAGCTGGCGGAAAAAACCCAAAGCTTCACCACCGCCGACGTTATAGACGGCATAGCGGAAAAGCTTGTGCGCCGCCACAGCCATATATTCGGCGCGGATAAGGCGGCGGACGCCGGCGAGGTAGAGGCTTTCTGGGAAGCCAATAAGGACGCGGAAAAACAGTACGCGTCCCTCGCGGAACGCCTGCGCGCCGTGCCGAAGGCCATGCCCGCGCTTATGCGCGCCCAAAAGGTAATTAAGCGCGCCAAAGCGGAAGGGGATATTTCGCGTGTAATTCCCCGCGTGCGGGCATTGCTTGACGAGCTTGAAAACCGCGCCGAGGCTTGCGGTTCACCCGCCAAAGAAGCGTATCACAGCATATTTAGCGAAATATTGTTCCATCTCGTTAAGATTTCCATAATTTTAGAAATAAATGCTGAATTTTCCTTGACAAACAGGGTTGAAGCGTTTATAAATAGCAATTAGCAGATAAATTCTTTAAGGAGGATATCGAATGAACAAACTATTGGCAGCCGAAAAGAAGATCGAGCGGGGGGTCGTGGCCGGATATAAGGCGATCGAGAACGGCGTCGTGGGCGGCTACAAAAAAATCGAGAACGGCGCGGTGAACGGGTATAAGAAGATAGAGGGCAGGTTCGTCGAGGCGTTCTTAACGGAGGACGGCGAAGCAGAGGACGGCGCGGCGAAAAACAATGCGGCGGAGAACGGCGCAACAGAAGAATCAACGGAGGGTAATAATTCGGAGGATGACGCCAATGTATGCGATTGAGACTATGGGCCTTTCCAAATCCTTCCATAACATAAGCGCCGTGCAGGACTTGAATTTGAAGGTGCCGGAGGGCTCCATATACGGGTTCATCGGTGAGAACGGATCCGGGAAGTCCACGACGGAGAAGCTGATCTGCGGCCTGCTGGTCCCGAGCGGCGGCGAAATCCGCCTGTACGGAAAACACGTGAGCGACGCCGGGGTGCGCGCCCGGATGGGCGTTTTGATTGAAAACCCGGGTTGCTTCCCGAACAGCACAGTCTATCAGAACCTGATGATGCAGGCGCTTAACCTTGACGTCAAGAACCCCAAAGCGGAGGTTGAGCGCGTGCTGAAGCTCGTGAGCATGGCCGGAGCCGCAAACCGCAAATTCAAGCAATGCTCCCTGGGCATGAAGCAAAGGCTCGGCGTGGCGCAGTCGCTTCTCGGCAGGCCAAGGCTGCTTGTTCTGGACGAGCCGATAAACGGGCTTGACGCTGACGGCATGAGGATCGTCAGGGAAACGCTGATAGAACTCAACAGGCAGGAAGGCGTGACCATTCTCATTAGCTCCCATATCCTCGGCGAGCTCTCCAAAATCGCCACCCACTACGGCATCATCCGAAACGGCACGCTGATAAAGGAAATGCGCGAGGATGAAATGAGCGAGGAATGCCGCGATTTCGTTTTCATCAAAACCGGAAACGACATGCAGGCCATGAGCGTTCTGTCACAGCGATATAACGAGATTGAGCAGAAAGACGGGGGCATACGCGTTTACGACGAGACTGAAAGCTCAAATGCCGGCGGATTGCTGTACGCAAGCGGAATCTCCGTCAATGAGATCAGCTTCAAGAAAATCGGGCTTGAGGAATACTACCTCAAAATAATGTCAAACAGAAAGGGGAGCAACTGAAATGAATGCCAAAAACCGCGTGAAGTCAATGCTTAAGCTCGACTTCTACAGGCTGTTCCATACGCCGGCCTTTTACATCATGCTTGCCATAGCCGCCATAATTCCAGCCATGGTTCTTTCGATGTCCGGCATGGAAATGCAGACGCCTGACGGCGCAACGCAAAGCGCAGTGGAATTCACGAACACATGGCAGCTGATCGAGTCGGCCGGCGGCTCCGCCGTCGCGGACAACCCCCTCGATTTCGCCGGCTTCGCGAACATAAACATGCTGTTCATCTTCGCCGGGCTGCTCATGTCCATTTTCGTCGCCCACGACTACAGTTCGGGCTTCGTCAAGAACATCTTCACCGTGCATGCCAAGAAGATGGATTACGTCATCTCAAAAACCGCAGTGGGGATTTTCGGCGGCACGGGGATGATAATCACTTATGTTTTGGGGGCTGTGCTCGCCGGGCTTATCACGGGGAAAGCGTTCGACGTGAACGCGGTTGGCCTGACAATGTGCCTGATCTCGAAAATGCTCCTGATGGGCGTGTTCTGCTCGCTGTTTCTGGCTGTAGCCGTGTTTTTCAGGAGCAGGCTATGGCTTACGATAACGTTCACTTTCCTTCTTGGAATGATGCTTTATCCGGCGGCGAGCGTTGCGACGCTGAGCGCAACCGCAGTGACGGTGCTCATAGCGCTGATGGCGGGCACTGTCGGCGCAGCCGCTTTCGGGGCCGTGTCATCGGCCATACTGAACAAGCGCGACCTTGCATGATTGCATATTTCACGGAAGTCTGATAGAATGATATGCATGTAAGGAGGTTGAACATGAAACTTTTGAATGCATGGACGCTTGAGTTGGACGATCCGCAGACGGCTGTCGCGGAGATACTCGAGCAGCTTGATCTAAAGAGCAATGCCATGATGAGCTCCGCAGGGATTCTGACTTGCAGCTATGATTTCGTGGAATCGGGCATCGTCAAGGCGATTTGCGAGGCTCTGCCCTTCGATGTGGTCGGGTGCACCACCCTGACAAACGCCAACAATGAGGAGGCGGGCACTATGCTCCTTTGCCTGACGGTGCTGACGGCTGATGACTGCAGATTCGCCGCCGTGCTCTCCGACACTATCATTGACGCATTGGATGAGCCTGTTGACGATGCGGTGCAGAGGGCGAAGTCAGACCTGGGGCAAGAAGCCAAACTGGCGCTGGCCTTCCTGCCGATGCACAGGATAGGCGGGGATATCCTTCTGACGGCATTGGACAAGGCATTGGGCGGCGTGCCCATATTCGGGACCATAGCCTGCGATTCGGACACTGCAGCCTACAGCAATTCCCACGTGCTGCATTGTGGGGAGGGCTACAGGGATCGCCTGTCATTTTTGCTGATCTCAGGGAATGTGAACCCGCGTTACGTCGTAACCGCCACCTCAGAGCAGAATCTTAAGAAGCAGCAAGCGGTCATAACATCATCGGAGGGGAGCCTGCTCAAACAGGTGAACAACATGACCGTAAAGGAGTATTTCGAGTCGATAGGCCTTGCAAGCGGCAAAGGCGTGGAGGGGTTGAGCTCGATTCCCTTTGTGGTGGACTATTGCGACGGCACACAGCCGGTCGCCAGGGCGATTTACGGCCTGAATGAGGACGGGTCCGCAAGCTGCGGCGGGATCATGCCAGAAGGAGGGTCGCTGTACATAGGCTGGATGGATGTGGATGACATCCTGCTGACTGCGGAGAGCTCCACGAAAGCCCTCATGGAAGCCGAAGACGTGAACGGCGTCATCATGTTCCCGTGCCTGGGCAGGAACATGGTTCTGGCGATGGACCCCATGGCTGAGGCGGATGTGGTGAAGAAGCAGATCGGCAACTCGGTTCCCTGGCATCTCGCCTATTCAGGCGGCGAGTGCTGCCCGGTGTACGCCAAAGACGGCCGGACGGTCAACCGTTTCCACAACTTCACATTCATCGGCTGCGCAATGTAAGCATCGCGAAAGGACAACCCCATGGTCGACGATCACGGAGCGGGAAGCCGAACGAGCGACGAGGAGATGGAGAAGGAAGTGCGGAGCCTCAGGAGGCAAGTGCGAAACCTCGAATCCACGCTGAAGCGCAATCAGGCAATGCTTTCAGCCAGAATAACCATCAGCTCCCTGCTGGAATCCGAACAGAGGAGAATGGAACGAAACATGAATCTGCTGCTGGATAACAGCGCGGACATCATTCTGCTGTTTGACAAGGACGGCCGTTTCTCTTATTTCACGCACACCTTCATGAAGGAGACCGGCTTAGCTGCCGGCCAGATCAACGGGCGGCATTTCACGGAAGTCTTCCCATTGTTCGCATCTGAGGAATGGGTCGCTTTCATGCTGGAGAACTTCAATTCCGCCATGGAGCGCCGGGACACGGTGGTTGTCAATTCGTCCATAGACCTGTCAGGGGGCCATGACCCGAAGGATTATGACATAC
>Ga0082212_10011542_pt1 | contig 11202 bp, 10 predicted proteins | sample TergutNt197P3_FD_71548 | JGI IMG/M metagenome (GOLD analysis project Ga0082212, IMG submission 71548) | Neocapritermes taracua P3 segment gut microbial communities from Petit-Saut dam, French Guiana - Nt197 P3 | ecosystem: Host-associated > Arthropoda: Insects > Digestive system > Gut ... | reverse complement strand
TACAAGCGCACGTTCAAGGGCGTCGCCTGCCTGTACGGCGGCATGCCGATACACCTCCTGACGCGCGGCACGAAGGAGCAGGTCACAGGCCGCGTGAAATACCTGGTGGACAATTGCGCGGCGGGCGGGGGTTATATCCTCGGCATGAGCCACCCGCTGGAAAACGTCAGGCGCGAAAACCTGGAGGCGATGTTCGAGACCGCCCGGGAATACGGGAAGGGACGGTAAATATTATTAAGAAGGAGGATCGCAATGAATTCAGCCGAAAGAATAGAACACTGTTTTGAATGCGGGAAGGTAAGCGACAGGAGCGAGATCCCCGTGTTCCCGATGCTGATTTCCTACCCCGGCAGGTTCGCCGGCATCACGCAGAAGGAGATGGTGGACGACCCGGGGAAGTGGATGGAGGCACTGAAGAAAACTTACGAACACTTCGGCTTCCCCGACCTGAGCATGCCCCTGCCCCTTGGGGACGTCATTTTCGCGGAGGGGCTCGAAGCGCGCCGGCCGGGATACGAGCTGCCCGATGACGCGCAGTTCCAGGTCATAGAAAAATGCCGCATGGGCCATGACGATTACCGCGAGATACTGGCGAAGGGGTGGGGCAAATGGAGCTCGCGCTTCATCCGCTCTATACAGAACCCGCCGATCAAGTCGGGGTTCGGGCTCATCTCGCGGTATATCAAGCTCGGGGGGAACGCGAACAAGGTCGCGGATTTCCTGCGCGGGCTCGGCGTCGAGCCGATTTCGGGCACGGCCATGTCGCCGCTGTTTGATAACCTGTCGATGATCAGGTCGTTTGAGGAGTTCTGCCTGGACCTGTACGACGTGCCGGGCCTTGTCCACGACGTGCTGGACAAGGAATCGCCCGCGCTCGCCGCGGCCACGATCAAGAACGCCGGCAGGTCAAAGGTGAAGAGGATCCAGATGTTCGCCATGCGCTCGGACGCCAATTCGATCTCGCCGGACCTGTTTGACGAGTTCTCATACCCGTGCCTCAAGCAGAATATCGAGGAGTTCAACAAGGCGGGTTACCGGTCCGTCCTGCACGCCGACGGCAACTGGATACCGATGCTCGACCGCTTCCTGGACCTGCCAAAGGGCTCCGTGCATTTTGAGTTCGACGGGCTGACCGACATGTTCAAGGCCTCGGAAATACTGGGCGGCTGGCACTCGATGCGCGGCGACGTCCCGGCGACGATGCTCGCCTTCGGCACTGCCGACGAGGTAAGCGAGTATTGCGAAAAGCTGGTCGAAGGCGTAGGGATGAAGGGCGGCTTCGTGCTCGGCTCCGGCTGCGAGGTGCCGATGAACTGCAAGCCCGAGTGCCTGATGGCCTTTATGAAGGCTGTGCCGCGTCCGCGGTAAGGCCAGCCTCGGAGGGGTCGAGCAGCTCGAGCGCGAGGAAGGACAGGCGGAAGGCCGTCTTGGCCTGCTCGTCCGAAAGGGACAGGCCGAGGCTCTCTTCCAGCTTGCTGATACGGTAGATGATATTGTTGCGGTGCATGAACAGCTCCGCGGCGGTACGCGTCTTGCTGCAGTCGTTTTTCAGGTAAGAGTAAAGGAGGCGGAGGTTCCCGGCAGCGGTCTTCCTGTCCTCGGCGAGAAGCTTGCGAAACGCCGGGAACAGGGATGCCGATTCGGAAATCAGGTCGTAAGGGTAATAGCCGGAATACCGGAAAATGTCCGTGTCATACGCTTTGTTCGCGATGCCGAGCCTTTCGAGCGTCCGGTTCCCGGATATGCGGAGGCCGAGGGCGAAAGCGGCCATCGTCTGGTTGTACGCATGATGCAGGCCGCATAGATTATCGAACTTATCGCTTATGCAGACATAAAGATGGTTTTCCGCCACGAAGGGCGCCATCTTCGATATTTCGCCTGCCGCTTTTTCGACGTGGTCGATTGGCGGCCCTTCCTGGCTGGCGCCGTCTGCCATCAGCACGAAGACGCTTTCGCCATGGATGAAGACGATCTGGCCCTGGAACGCGCGGTCCAGTTGCTCCTGTATGAACTCGCGCATCGTGCCGTCTTTCCGCCGCACGGCGACCAGGCAGTAGGCGCATCCCGTGGGGAGCCCCGAATACCTGTTGCGTTCGGCAAGCTCCGCCGGGCCGCATTTCCCTTCCACCAGGTCCGCGAGCAGCGACATCCACGCGAAATGGCGTATGCGCGACACGTCCCCGTTCGTTTCGATATACAGGGTCAGCTGCCCGAGCAGGAACGCGAAAAGCTCGCGGTAGCCTTCCGTGTAGTCGTCGTCGGGGAAGAGCACCGCGAACATATACCGGTAGTCGTGCTCGACATAGATCGTGCCGTTCAGCATGGGGCATGTCAGGCCTTCGATAGCCTCCCTGAAGACGATCGCCTTCGTCTCGAAGATGAAGCCTTCCTGGTCCAGGCGGGCAATCGCGTCCGCGGGCAGGTACCCCTTTTCCACGGCGCCTTTGAACACCCGGTCGCCGTTCAGCCAGTGTTTCGAGTAAGCGATCAGCTTGTACCCGGAATCCGTGATGGTCAGCGGGTGGCGGAATATCCCCTCGCTGACGTCGATCATGTATTGAAGGCCCTTGTTTTCGATAATCCCCTGGTGGAGCTGCATATCCCAGTCGCGCAGCGTGCTGAAGGCCTCTTCGAGCTTGTTGAAGGCCTCGGCGAAAGGCAGATGGGTCTCGATCGGTATGCTCTGGCCGTCAAATAGAAGAAGCGCGCCGTTTTTTTGTTTTTTGAGATAGAGGAGATTGCGGCTGTTCTTGTTCGCCGCCGCTGTCCCGCTCCAGATGCGGATGCCGCGGATCGGCTGCGAAGGCACAGGGGCCGCGGGCTGCCGCGAAGGGGCCGGGCGCGCGGGCTGGCGCGAAGGCGCAGGGGCCGGGCGCGCGGGCTGGCCTTCCCGGATTGGCCCGGATGGGTTTTCCGCATCGGCATTCGGCGTCCCCCCTTCGCCTTTGGGGCCGGGGAGCGCCAGGTCTAGCAGCATCGTCAATGTTATGTCCATAAGCGCACCTCAGCCGAAAAAAAGTATCGAAGGCGTTTTCCGCAGTCATCTCATTATACACAAAGTGCACAACGGGAATATATGCCTTGCGATGTTTTTTGAGCAAGTTGCATATTGTCACATTCAGTGCCTGTTGTTAGGATGAAGCGTAACTGGCGGTATGGCGGCATTCGGTTCGCGTCGGCGCCGAGCCGGTTTGGTGTGGGCATGAGAGAGCCCGCACGGGTTATTTTTTATTTTCATTTTTACTAGTAGGAGGTTTTTGTCATGGAGCAAAAGAAAAGTATCAATTTTGGTTCCAGGGGCTGGATATTGATTGCCTATCAATTCATTGCCTACCTGGTTTTCGTCGCCTTTACGAACTGGCCGATGAACGCGCTCGCCGATATGTACGGCGGGGGGCAGACGGTGTCGACGATATACACCGTGGCCATGGTCCTCGGCGTCATCGTCCAGCTCATTCTCAGCCGGAATATCGGCAAGGTCAAGAGCATCAAGCGCGTGAGCATCGTTTTGGGCATGATAAGCATGGCGTTCGCCTTGGGCATCATGCTGATCCCGCCGTTCCTGACGACCTTGTGGCAAGTCGTCTTTTTCGGCGAATGCTTCATAGTCACCATCTGGTGCACCTTCATCCTGGGCATCCTGATCGGCCAGTGGTTCCCGCGCAGGAAAGGCACCGTCATGGGCATCGTGACTATCTCGTTCCCGCTCGCGAACGCGCTTCTCGCCCCCTTCGCGCAAACGGTTTTCGCGAACATGGCGACCACGCATGTGCCGAACGTCGCCGGCGGGTTCATGCCCTATTTCATCATCGGCTGCGTCGGCATCCTGCTTGGCGCGATTTTCCTCAAGGATTATCCGGAGCAGGTCGGCGCCTTCCGTGACAACGACAGGACACTGACGCCCGAAGTGGCAAATGCCATGATGGAAGAAGAAATCGAGAACAAGAAGACCACTGTCTGGACATTCGGGAATACGTTAAAAGTCGGCAGCTTCTGGCTCATCACGCTCCCGGTCGGCTTCATGCTGATGGGGGCCATAGGGATTATTACGCAGACCACCACGATCATCGGCATGTATGGCTACGGGCCGGACACGCCGCAGTTCGGGATGATCATGCTGTCCGTATCCGTCGTTGCCATCGTCGGCAGCTTTATTATGGGCCTTATAGACACCAGGTTCGGGACCAAGAGGGCTATCCTGATAGCCGTCATAGCCATGGCCCTTTCCGGCGTCTTCGGGCTGCTCAACACCTTCACCTTCACGGTGGTCGCCCTTGTCTTCCTGGGGATATTCCTGGGCGCGTCCTCCAACTTCACGGTCTCCGCGGCGGTGCAGTACTGGCGGCGCGAGGATTTCCCATCCGTGTTCGCCCGCATAAACCCGGTCGCGAACGTGATAAACGCCTTTGGCCCCATGGTCGTCGCCATACTGCTGTTTAGCAGCGGCATCGTCGGCGCGTTCTCTTTCATCCTCCTCCTTGGCGTGGTGAGCATTATCCTGGTATTGCTTTTCAAGCCTTCCCGTGTCAAGGTTGTTGACGACAAGTACCGCGAAACGGCCGGCAAGCCGCTGGACGACGCGCTGGAAGGGCGCAAATAGCCGGGTGCAGTCATGGCCGTCATCGCGCCTTTAGCCTGTCCCGGGCAGGGGCGGATGGCGCGCTGGCAGGCAGTGGATAGCTGGGTCCATATCCGCATTTCATACCCGCTGAGCAAACGGCCTTTCGGTTTGTTCAGCGGGTATTGCCGTATCCGGGCGCCGGGGGGACGGAGCGCGCCGAACGAACCGCGCCTAATGCGTGGCGCTCCTGACGCGGATTCAGACACAAGGTACGTCCCTTGTCTTGACGATTCCGCTGTGGTCCCAAGGAACACAAAAAGAACCCGTTCCCGGTGTGTCTCGTCTCCCGTTGCGCCTGGGTTGCGTCTGGGTTTTCGGTTTTTTTCGTTTTTTCGTGGATGTTGGTCCAATTGGCGAGAAATCGCGAAAAAATGGCTCAAAAACGAACTTACGGGTAGTTTTTTCATGGCTTTGGCTGCGGATTGATGCGATTCAGGCCTTTTCGAGGCAAAAACGGTGAGGGGAAACAGGTAAAACCGCCCGTAAGTTCGTTTTTGAGACAAAATGCGGCTGATTCGTGGCAGGAACTCATCCCCAGCCTTTATGACAGTGCAATGTGGGTTCGTTTTTCGTTTTTCAGCCAAAGAAGCAAGGGCTTCCCCTTGCTTGATTCGTTTGCAGGATGTCCTTCCACCCTTCACCATTCCGCTTTTGCTTTTCCTCCCTCAAACAAAGACAAAAATTCAGACGTCAGCCCGGTTAGGGTGACGTTCGAGGCCGCCGGCCACGCAGCTCTCACTCCGACACTGTCTGCGGCGGCCTCCCCCTTCTTCCAAGGGCTCCTGTTCCCCCGGCAACCATTCTTCACTCAGCGATTTTGTTTTAGCCTGCGTCATACAAAAAGAAGTCAGGTTTTTCGCGGCTGTCGACAGGGCTATTTTCACACAGTCTGCCGGTCCCCTTGGCACAAGAATGAATCGTCCTCTTGGCAAGCAGGTGTGGCGGGACGCCGAGGGCGGCGTCCCCTACGGGCTGCCTTGGCTGGGGGCATGTGCCAAATGAACCGTCCCCCTGTGTTCAATGTGCACAATCGGGAGGGGGCGGCGGGGGGAAACTTGAAGCAGGTTGCATATTGCCTGGCTGGTGGGGTGTTGTTAGTATTAGGCATGGGAAACCGGGCGCTGGCTTGTTTGCGAGGGCCAGGCAGGGCAGGGCCAGGCAGGGCAAGGCAGGGCAGGCCAGGCAAGGCTGGGCCAGTCAAGGCAAGGCCAGGCAGGGCAGTGCCAGGCAGGGCAAGACCAGGCAGGGCAAGGCAGGGTCAGGCCAGGCAGGGCAAGGCCCGGTTGGCAGGCTGTGTGTCGCGAGGTTCGGGAGGTGAGCCATGAACAAGATAATTATCAACAAGGAGCTTTGCAACGGCTGCAAGATTTGCTTCAAGTCGTGTTTTGCCGACGTGATCAAATGGGACGCCGAAGCGAAGAGGCCCTTTGAGGCCTATCCGGAGGACTGTGTCCATTGCATGTACTGCGAGGTCAACTGCCCCCAGGAGGCGCTCCGGGTCGTGGAGGACCTGCCGAACTACAGGTTCCCGATTGACAATGTCGTTGAGTAGCGAGAGGCGGTGACGGATATGGCGGAAAGAATAGACACTGACGTGCTCGTCGTCGGCGGCAGCATAGCAGGGATGGCGGCGGCGATCACCGCGAAGGAGGCAGAGCCGGCACTGGGCGTGACCGTCGTCGAGAAGTACACTGCCGGCTACGCGGGCAAGGCGAACCGCGGCGCGGGCATCGTGCTTCTGCGCGGGGACTATACGCCGCGGGAGTTCGTGGAATACCACGTGAAGAATATCGGCCTGTACATGAACGACCAGGATTTCCTGGCGCTGTACGCGGAAGAGCTGAACAACAACGTGACGGAGCTCGACAGGTGGACTGGCGGGAAATTCGACAGGGACGATACAGGGGAGATAAAGACGCTGAAATGGAGGTCGCAGCTGCGCGGCGTCGACGAGAACGGCGTTTACGACTTCGACGAGGACAACGAGTACCCGTGGACGCTCGCCGCGATCGACCTGGACTATATGCTCGAGGCGCGCAAGCACGCGCTGAGGCTCGGCGTGAAGTTCGTGGACCGGACGGGCGTGACTGACGTGCTAAAGTCGGATGGGGGCGAGGCGTGCGGCGCGGTCGGCTTTGACATCGATACGGGGGAGACGCGCGTGTTCGCGGCGAAGGCCGTGGTGCTCGCGAACGGGTGCCAGAACTACCGCATCATGCCTATGTGGTCCACCGCGCGCGGCGAGGGGCTCCTGGCGGCATGGCGCGCGGGCGCCACCTTCGCGAACGGGGAGTTCGGCCTTTTCTACAATTGGACGTCACCGCACAATTTCGAGTCCGAGATGGGCGTCGAATACGCACTGTACAACAACAAGGGCGAGAACGTGGGCAAGCCGTACACGGCGGAGCCGCACCCCGATATCGACCAGGGCAGCCTGGCCGAATATTACAAACAGGTCAAGGCGGGCAACGGGCCTCTTACATACAATCCCGAAGAGAACATCATGTTGCCGTATACCAGGTCGATGCTCGGCTCGGACGCCGCCTACTACAAGCGGCCGTTCACGAACAAGTTCTGGGGCAAGCTGATCTTCAACGCGGCCACCCAGCAGCCCAGCGATGTGGTCATCGCGGGCCTGATCGGGGAACTGGGGAACCTGTTGGTGGACAGGGGGATGAAGACCGCCGTGAAGGGGCTGTTTGCAGCCGGCGACATCTGCTACGCGGGCACGCGCGGTTACGGGGCGGCGCCGGTGTCTCCCGGGCGCATGCGCGGCTCGGGTATCGGGTTTTCCACCTTTGCGGGGCGCATGGCGGGGCCGGGCGCGGCGCACTATGCTGCGGGCCTGGCGCCTGCGGGCGCGGCTTCGGCGGGCGCGGCTCAGATTTCCGAAGGCATGGTCTCTGAGATAGAAACGCGCTTCAACGCTCCGCTTTCCAGGACGGGCAGCATCAGCGTCAATGACTTCGTTTTTGAGATACAGAAGGTGATGCAGCCGCTTGGGAATTCGCTTTACAAGCATGAGGACCGCCTGAACAAGGCGATCGACCGCCTGCTCGACCTCCGGTCGCAGCTCGGGAACATCGAGGCGAAGTCGCCGCACCACCTGTTCGGCGTCAACGAGGCCGAAGCGATGCTTATCTGCGGCGAGCTCTTCTTCCGTGCTTCGCTTGAGCGCAGGGAGAGCATAGGCTGGTTTGTGCGTGAGGACTATCCGGACCCGCCCGCCACGAAGCGCTGGATCATCATCGAAAACGACGGCGGCATGCCGAAACTCACGTCAGAGCCGGTGACTTTCAAAGACCACTGGATCAAGCCGGAATAGAGGAGGTGACGGGAATGACTGAAAACAAAAAAGAGCTGAAGCCGCTCGCGCCGTACGAGGAGGCCCTGCCGTATTCAAAATATTATTACCGCGAAATGGCGCAGCCAAACCCGAAGCTGATGGGGCAGCTTGCGCAAGGGCCGATGGACCCGGGCAATGCGTTGCCGCTCGACGAGATCAACCAGCTCCTGGACCCCGGCTACCACGAGGTGGAAACGGGCTATTGCATCACGAACGACGGCCTCGGCTATGTCGCTGTGAACAATGTTTTCCCCGGGTGCACGATCGATATGATGCGCTGGTGGTTTGTCTGGCACGCGGCCGGCGGCAACCTCAGGTACCGCATATGGGATCCGCTGGATCATACGGCAATCGCAATCTCGGATCAGGACCGCAGGAAGATCGCAGACCCGGGCGTGCCGCTCGCAGATAAATACACAAACGTTGACCATTTCGTCGTGGAGGACACGGGCGGTGGGGACGAGAACATCCTCATCCGGTTCAAGACAGTCTCTGACATGGGGTTTGACATGGACAAGTTCAAGGCCTCGCCGACAAAGGAGATCGTTGGCGGGTACGGGACGAGCGAATTCCGCTTTTCGCCGATGAATTTCAAGGCGCCCGCTGTCATGATGCACACCATGCGCGAGATCGAGGGCGGCATTGAGTTCCGCACGCGGTTCTGGATGGGCGCGCGCATCGTCGAGGGCAAGGCGCTAAACGTGACGCCGCCTTTCGTGAAGATACCGATCCAGGCGCCGATGGGGCTCGCGTTCCACAATGTCGTGGAGTTTTCGAACCTTGCGTCTATCCTGCCGGAGATCTACGAGGAGTACAAGGACAGGCCGCTGATGGAGGATTGAAGTTTAAAATATAGCACCTTCATTTTTCACCATGACACCTTCATAATTTCATTGTAAATTCCAATGATTGTATATATACTGCGGTAGAAACAACGCAGGCATATCAGCATTTTTTTACAGGGCTACTTCGTTTCACCTGCGTTGACAACCATTGAATCAGGATTTGGGGAAAACTGGGCTTTAAGTGTTTGGCGTGAATGGAGGCAGGCTTATGGGTGGCGCAAGACTTATTTCTACAGACGACGCTTTGGACAAGTATACAGACAATGGGATGGACCTGGTGAACGATTCGTTTAAAGGCGAGGACGCAGGCCGGAAAAAGGGCCCGTATTTGACAAGCACGACTGGGTTTCCGTGTGTCCTGCCGGCGCTGACATAATGGATTGGCAAATTGACTATAGCCTAGGTGAAAAAACACAGGGGGCTGGACGTGAAAGAAAGCCTAATGTGAAAAAGCGGAACCGGGTTTTATTGATAGCCATTGAACGTGTGGCAGCACAGAAAATCAGGCACAGAAAGAGGAAGCGCGGCGCGCGCTTCCAAATAAATACCATTGACAAGGGGGTATTCATTCCATTAGTGTTGGGATAGGAACTGTAGTGTGTATTGTATACAAGTTGGCCAAATCGGGATCGTGGTGAATGTGCTTGGCATTCGGCTTTCTTGTGTCTTTACAGCGCTGGTTGCGGGTTTTTTAATTCTTGGAACGTTAGCATTATTTAGTCATTTATTTAAGGAGAGAAAGCTATGCGAGATCGGGTTTTGGAAGGCGTCCTTGTCGTAGATTTGGGACGCGTGGTATCCGGCCCCATGTGTGGGCAGATTTTGGCGGATTTGGGGGCTCATGTGTTGAAGATCGAGCCGCCCGAAGGCGACGGGGGGCGCTTCAGCCCGCCTTACAACAACGGCGAGTCCGGCTATTATATGGCGGTCAACAGGAACAAGCACGGGATCGTGCTTGACCTGCAGACGGACGAGGCGAAGGAGTTTTTGTGGGAGTTCGTCAAGAAGGCTGACGTGCTGACGGAGAACTACCGGCCCGGCGTCATGGACAAGCTTGGGTTTTCGTATGAGGAAGTGAAGGCAGTGAACCCGAAGATAGTGTACGCGTCGGTTTCGGCCTATGGGCAATACGGCCCGTATAAATCGTTGCCGGGCTTTGACCCGCTGGGCCAGGCGGCGGGCGGGCTGGCCGCGTCGGCCGGGGAGCCGGGCGGCGAGCCGATGAAGGCGGGCGCATTTGCCAGCGACGCCATAGGCGGGCTGACTTGCGCGGCCGGTTTGCTTGCGGCTTTAATCAAGGCCAAGAAGACAGGCGAGGGGTCGCACGTGGATGTGTCGCTGACCGACTCTGTGGTCTCGTCGCTTTCCACATACCATTCGGCTTACTTCGCTGACGGGAAGGTCCCTGAAAGGGCAGGCAACTATGACCGCGACTGCGGCTGTGTCGGGACATATAAGGCAAAGGACGGCTATGTCACTATCGTGGCTGACACGGATTTGGAGTGGGCGGCGCTGGCCGAAGAGCTGGGCAAGGCCGGGCTTTACCCGGGAAAAGAGGATCGCGCGGGCGCTGCCGAAGAGGTCGCGGCCCTGATAGGCGGCTGGCTGGCGGATATGGCCTGCGCTGACGCTGTCGCCTCCCTGCGGGAAAAGGGCGTGGCCTGCACCAAGGTGCTGAACATCGAGGACCAGCTAAGCGACGAGCATATAGCCGGCGTGCGCGCCATGTTCCCTGATTACTACCATGAGAGGACGGGCAAGATAAAGGCTACGGCCAACCCCATCAAGTACTCGGAATCGCCGACAGATATACGCAAGCCGGCGCCGATCTACGCCGAGGATACAGAGGCGGTGCTGAAGGAGTGGTTTGGCCTAAGCGATGAGAGGATTGATGAGCTCAGGGCGATATACGCCGTGCGCCTGCCGCAGGACAAGCCGGAGCTGGTTTATTGAGCGCGGCTGCCGCTGTGTTCCCCGAAAGGAGTTTTAAATACTATGAGCAATATGTTACTTGAAGGAATAACGGTCGTCGAGCTGACCCGCTCGGTGGCGGGCCCCTACTGCGGCATGATGCTGGCGGATATGGGCGCCCGGGTGATCAAGGTCGAGCCCCCGGCGGGCGACGAGGGCCGGGCAAAGGGACCGCTTTTGAACGGGCAGTCCACTTTTTTCGCGACGCTGAACAGGAACAAGGAGAGCGTCGTGCTTGACCTTGGGGCGGATGAAGGCAAGAAGGCCTTTTGGGCGCTCCTGAAAAAGGCCGATATATTTATTGAAAACTTTGACCCCGGCTATGTGGCCGGGCTGGGCTTCCCCTACGAGGCCGTGAAGGCGGAAAACCCCGCCATCGTATACCTGTCGATTTCGGGCTATGGCCAGGAAGGGCCTTA
>Ga0082212_10011541_pt1 | contig 11204 bp, 8 predicted proteins | sample TergutNt197P3_FD_71548 | JGI IMG/M metagenome (GOLD analysis project Ga0082212, IMG submission 71548) | Neocapritermes taracua P3 segment gut microbial communities from Petit-Saut dam, French Guiana - Nt197 P3 | ecosystem: Host-associated > Arthropoda: Insects > Digestive system > Gut ... | reverse complement strand
GTTGGCTGTTGTGGCAATTTTGCGATGCAAAATTGCCTTGGAGTTTGCTTCGCAAACTCCGGCAGGGACAGATTTTGGCTATAATGGGCGCTGCATAGTCGCATTACTCTTAAAATATATCACAAGTCGACGCGAAAAAAATGAGCCACATGGCTCTATTTTTGATCCCTGTTGGCTCATTTTTTGATCCCTTCCTGGTGACCTTTCGCCAGATACGCCCGCATCCTCCGGCACGCTGATGATGCGGCCGGTTGCTTTCAAACATAAGTTGGGGTATAATAGGTGCATGAAACACCATATTTTTATCGGTTCAACCCTGGACGACCTGAAAAGCGAGCGCAAGGAACTTTTCAGGGTCGTAATGGAACTTGGGCATATCCCGGTTATGGCGGACTATCTTGACGATTCGGCAAGAAACGCTCCGAAACTGCTTCAAAAAATAATTGGGGATTGCGACTATTTTATCGCGCTGGTTGCCCATAAATACAGCGCCAAAGACGGAAAAGTACTGCCCCTGATTGCCGAATCGTTGATGGCGGCAAAGGCGGGCGTTCCGGTTCTTGCCCTTATTATTGACGAAAAGGCGCGCTGGAAACCGGTAAAAAAAGAAAAGAGTACCCAGCTTATCCATAAGCTCAACGATTTCAAGACGAAGCTGCGAAGCGGCCCCTGTGAAAGCTGGCATAATACCCCCGAACTCTGCCAAAGAGCGCAGTCCCTGCTGCTGCAGGAATGTAACATTAGCGGCCGGCCGGGCTGGGTGCGATCCGACATGACCATTGAACCAGGGGTCGCCAACGAGCTTTCCCGGCTTTCAAGCGAGAATAGCGCTCTGCGCCGCCAGTACCACAGCGAGGACCGCGAGCTTGATGCGAAGCTGCTGGAAAAACTGAATCACACGGTAAAGGTGCTTGAACTGAACCGGGTGTCGCTGAGTTTTTACTATGAGACCGGCGACAACTGGGAAAACACCAGACAGTTCCGCAATATACGCATATTCAAAATACTTGTTCCCGAGCTGACCATTGGCAAAACCACCTCGGAAATTTCGCGCTTTCTCGGTATGGTGCTTAATCCTGATCTGAATAAGACTATCCGCAAGGATTACCCGACTCCGTCCAACACGATCAGAAAAATAATGACGGATTTTTCCGTGCTGAATCTTGTCAGGTGCATCAACAAGGACGAGGTAAAGGCCGGCGATGAACTGTGGGAAATCACCGACCACGGGAAGGAAGTCTATGCGATGTTCCGAAGACGCCAGAATGAAAAGGCATTGATCAAAAAAGCCTCAAGCTGAAAATGGCTGTCGGGCAGAGCGTACCCAGGGTGGACGCCTGGGAAAAGGTTTCGGGCAGGGCAAAATACACCGACGACATGGCCGATCGCAATGCCCTGATCGGCAAGGTGCTGCATTCCACGGTTGCGAACGGCCTGGTAAAAAAAATCGACACAGCCGAAGCCGAAAAAATTCCCGGTGTGGTAAAGATAGTCACCTGCTTTGACGTGCCGGATTTTCCCTATCCCACGGCCGGGCATCCCTGGTCAACTGATCCCGGTCACAGCGATCCCACCGACAGGCGGCTTTTGAACCGCAGGGTCAGGCATTACGGCGACGATGTCGCGGCGGTCATCGCCACGGACGAGGTCGCCGCATCGCGGGCGTTACGCGCAATCAAAGTCGAGTACGAAGAATACCCGCCTGTCCTTTCGGGCGAGGATGCAATGAAAGAAGGCGCTCCCCTGCTTCACAAAGAATGTCCGGGCAATATTTTGAAGCACACCGTTGTCGAGGACGGCGATTTCGCCGGAGCGATAGCGCTTTCCAAAGAAAGCGGGGAAGAAGAGCTGTTGTGTTTTGAGGGCGTGTATGAAACCCCGATAGTCCAGCACTGCCATATCGAGACGGTAACGTCCTGGGCGTATATGGAAAACGGGCGCATCGTCATCGTCGCCTCCACGCAGATTCCCCACATTATCAGGCGTATCGTAGCGCAGGCACTGGGGATCCCCTGGGGCGATGTGCGGATCATCAAGCCGTACATCGGCGGCGGCTTTGGCAATAAACAGGACAGCCTGTACGAGCCGCTGAACGCTTTTCTGTGTACGAAAGTTGGCGGACGGCTGGTCAAACTTGAACTTTCGCGGGAGGAGGTATTCCTCGCCACGCGGGTGCGGCACAGCGAAAAAATGTACCTGAAAAGCTGGGTGCGTCCCAACGGGCGGCTGGTTGCCCGCTCGTATACCGCATATTCAAACCAGGGTGCCTACGGATCGCACGGCCACGGTATTGCCGCCAAGGGAGCCAGTGCCTTCCGCCAGTTGTACAATGACGAAAAAGCCCGCAAAGCGGAAATTTTCACGGTATACACCAATACCGCCGCCGCCGGAGCGATGCGCGGCTACGGCACACCCCAGGCAGTGTTCGCCATAGAATCCCACATTGAGGATATTGCCCGCAGCCTTAACCTTGACCCGCTGGAGTTCCGCTTTTTGAACGTTATGCCGGTGGGCTTTACCGATCCCTTTACCAAAAACATCAACCGCTTCGATTCGTTTCGCCAGTGTGTACAAGCGGGCAAGGCGCGGATTAAATGGGACGAAAAGCGGAAGCGTTACGCCGGACAAAGCGGCCCGCTGCGGCGCGGTATTGGCATGTCGCTGTTTTGGTACAACACGGGGGTCTGGCCTATTTCAATCGAGGTTTCGTCCTGCCGCATGGTGTTGAATCAGGACGGCAGTGTGCAGATTCAGCTTGGCGAAACGGAGATAGGGCAGGGAGCGGATACGGCCTTTGCCCAGATGTGCGCCGAAACGCTGGGGATCCCCTTTTCGAAGGTGCATGTTATCAGTACGCAGGACACGGACATTACCCCCTTTGGGACAGGCGCTTACGGCTCGCGGCAGACATACGTCGGCGGCGCGGCGGTACACAAGGCTGCCCTCCTGTTACGGGAAAGGATACTCCGTTTTGCCGCTCTGTACCTGCAAAGCGCCGACGAACTGGATATCGCAAACGGGGACATTGTCAGCGTTACGCTTAACGGAAAAAAACTTCTTGGCCTTGAGGAACTGGCGATGGATACCCTGTATCACAGCGAGCATGCCGAACATCTGACCGCCGAAACCACCGCGCAGGTAAAGACCAATGCTCTCAGCCTGGGCTGCGCCTTTGCCGAGGTAGAGGTGGACATCCCCCTGTGCAAAATCGAACTGCTGGAAATGGTCAACTGCCACGACTGCGGCAGGCTTATCAACCCCAAAACCGCCGAAGGGCAGGTTCACGGCGGCATGAGCATGGCGATTGGTTTTGGCATGTTCGAGCGGATGATCTACGATCCCGCGACGGGGAAGCTCCTTAACGGCAACCTGCTTGATTACAAACTGCCGACAATCATGGATCATCCCCGGCTGCATGCGGAATTTATCGAAAACCCCGAGCCGACCAGCCCGTATGGAACAAAAGCGCTGGGTGAACCGCCGACTGTGCCGGGGGCTGCGGCAATCCGCAACGCCGTACTGCATGCAACCGGCGTCGCCATTAACCGTATTCCGCTGAGCCCCCATCTTCTGTTTACCGAATTCAAAAAAGCGGGGTTGATCTAGATGTACGACATAGAGGAACTGTACGAAGCGGAAAGCCCCGGCCATGCGGTGGAGCTTTTGTCCCGTTACCCCGCAGCGAAAATTATCGCCGGCGGCAGCGATGTGCTGATTGCAATCCGCGAGGGAAAACTCGCCGGTTGTACGCTGGTAAGCATCCAAAAAATTGACGCGCTGCGGGGAATAAGCCTCGACCAAAAAGGCGCAATCCGCATCGGTGCGTTGACAAGTTTTTCCCATGTTGCCGGCGACCCGATCATACAGCGGCATATTCCCGTGCTGGCAGAGGCGGTGCTGACCATCGGCGGGCCGCAGCTGCGTAATATCGGCACTATCGGCGGCAATGTCTGTAACGGGGTCACATCTGCGGACAGCGCCTCTACTCTTTTGGCCTACGACGCGGTGATGGAATACCTTGGCCCCGGCGGCACACGACTGGTTCCCATCGCGGAACATTATGTAAAAGCAGGCAAAACCGCCCTCGCCCATGACGAAATTGTACAGGCGATTATCATTGCGAAAGAGAGTTACGAGAGTACCTTCGGCAATTACATAAAATACGCCATGCGCGGCGCGCTGGACATAGCCACCCTTGGCTGTTCGGCGAATGTGCGGCTGTCAAAAGACAGGAAAACCATCGAGCGGCTGCGCCTTGCATACGGCGTTGCGGGGCCGGTCCCCATGCGCGCGGCCGGCGTGGAAAACGCCGCCGCCGGAAAACCGGTCGCTGCCGAAACCATTGCCGCCGCCGCAAAGGCCGCCGCGGACGATGTTAACCCCCGCACAAGCTGGCGGGCAAGCAGAGATTTCCGCCTGCATCTGGCGAAGGAACTTGCCGCCCGCGCCATCGCCGAATCCCTAAAGCGCGCGGGGGTGTCGCGTCACCTGAGGTTATCATGAAAAAACAACTGGTGCGCTGTACCATAAACGGCAGGGCTGCCGAAACAATGGTGGATATCCGCGCCTCCCTTACCGACATGCTGCGCGGCGAATACCGCCTGACCAGCGTGAAAAAGGGCTGCGAGGCAGGCGAGTGCGGGGCCTGCAACATTATCATCAACGGCGAATGTTTTAACTCCTGCATTTATTTGGCGATCTGGGCAGACGGCAAGGAGATCACCACCACGGAAGGTCTGTTAAGCGCCGATGGCGAGCTTTCGGCGATTCAACAGGCCTTTATCGACGAAGGCGCGGTGCAGTGCGGGTTCTGTACGCCGGGCTTTTTGATGAGCGCGGCCGAAATCGTGCGTTCAGGAAAAGTCTACAGCGACGAAGAACTGCGGAAGCAGCTTTCGGGGCATCTGTGCCGCTGCACCGGCTACGAAAATATTTTCCGCGCCGTAAGGAAACTTACCCTTGAGCGGGCGGCGGGCGGGCGGGTGGATTCCTGATGTCAGAAAAAACATTTTCCTCCCTGCACACCCACACAACATTCTGCGACGGAAAAGACGACGTAGAAACCATGTGCCGCGCCGCGTATGAAAAGGGACTTGCTGCCATCGGCTTCAGCGCCCATGCCCCCGCCGGTAAAACCGGCCTTGTGACAAATTGGCATTTGAAGGATCACCGGCTGGCCGAATACGTTGACGAAGTTAACGCCGCCCGCCGCCGATGGCAGGAAAAGATCGACGTGTACCTCGGGCTTGAGGTCGATTACATCAAGTCCCTGCGCTCGCCGCTGGACAGGGACATTCAGGAATTAAACCTCGATTTTGTGATTGGCTCGGTACATTACCTGGTTCCGCCGCGCGGCGCGCCTTTTACCGTTGATGGCCCGGTGGAAGAAATGGAAAAGGGAATTGCCGCCGGCTTTGGCGGCGACGGCGAGGCGATGATGCACGCCTACTGGGACACGGTTTTGGAAATGATTGCCCTTGGCGGCTTTGACATTGTGGGACACCTCGATCTGGTTAAGAAAACCAACGACACTGACGGCAGCCGCGGGCGCTGGTTCAGCAGGGAAAGCATGGTCTACACCCGGCGCCTTCAGGAAGCTGCTGCCGCCGTCTCGGCAGGCGGCTTTGTGGTTGAATTGAGTACCGGCGCCCTTAACCGGAGGTACCACAGCGAAACCTACCCCTCGCTGCCGTTTTTGCGCCTTTTGCGCCGGCATAATGTGCCGGTCATGATCAGCGCCGATGCCCATCGGGCAGCCGATCTGGACGGCTATTACCCGATTGCCTGTCAGACACTGTTTGAAGCGGGCTATGACAGCCATGTTGTATTCAAAGGTAGGAAAAACGGACAAGCTGCCTGGCAAACTGTATCAAAATGACACAGTATGTGACCTCTCTGAACAAATGTATCATTTTGACCCACTCATAGCGAACTAATACCCCCCCCTTTCTCGAAAAATCAATCAATTTTCATGAAAACACCCTTATTTTGTTGTTGTTTTCCTGCGTTTATTGGAAAATCTTGACGTTTTATTGAAATTCATACCGCTTGGCACGGTTTTTGCTTGTATTTAGGTGAAGCAATAAGGAGGCCAAGATTATGAAGGAGAAAAAAACCAAGACACTGACGGATGATGAAAATGTACTGGCCATGTATCTCGACGAAATCAGCCGCATTCCCCTGTTAACCAGGAAGGAGGAAGACAAGATCGCCCGTGCCGCAGTACTGGGCGATATCGCTGCCCGCAACAGGCTGGTGAATGCAAACCTGCGTTTTGTTGTTAGTGTTGCAAAGAAATATCAGGGACAGGGGATACCCCTTGCCGACCTTATCAGTGAAGGAAATGTTGGTCTGGTACAGGCAGTGGAAAGGTTTGATCCCGACAGGGGCTGTCACTTTATTTCCTACGCTGTGTGGTGGATACGCCAGTCCATACTCAGTGCGCTCTGCGAGAAATCCAGGCTTATCCGGCTGCCGGCAAACCGCGCGGCCGACATTGTACGGATAGAAAAGGCGAGAAAAATAGCCTGCGGCAATTCATCCGGTGAATCAGAAACGCGGGAGATAGCCCGTCTGCTTGGTATGGAAGAAAACTATGTTGACGAAATGATGGCTATGTCCAGAGAGCTGGTCTCGCTGGGGAAGAGTGCCAATGCCGAGAAGGACTCTTCGCCTCTGGGCGGCTTTGTTGTGGACAATCGTTATGCTGCTCCCGAAGATGAAGTAATCAACAAGGCCCTTGCCCTTGACCTCGACTGGATTCTTGACACCCTCGACAGCAAGGAAGCCGAGATAATACGTTATCGTTTTGGACTGGGACAACGCAAGCCCATGTCCCTCAAGGAAATCGGTGAACGCTTCGGCCTTTCCAAGGAACGGATACGGCAGATTGAAAAGAAAGCCCTGGTACGCCTTCAGCACCCCAGCCGGAAAGCCATACTGGCGGCTTATGTAGCGTAAATCTAATGCTTGTTAAAATACTTTGTTAAAACCGCTGCAACTTCTTCAAAGTTCAGCGGTTTTCCTATGTGTTCGTTCATTCCGGAGGCAAGGCATTTATCAATGTCTTCCTGGAACACATTGGCTGTCATTGCGATAATGGGTATGGTTTTCGCTTTTGGGTGGTCAAAGCTGCGAATAAGTTTTGTTGACTCATAGCCGTTTGTGCCGGGCATGTGTATATCCATGAAAACCAGATCGAAACTTTCCACATCGGCTGCGAACTTGTCATAAGCCTGCTGCCCGTCTTCCGCCTCGACTATTTCAATACCAAAATCCTCAAGCAGGGTTATGACAATTTCCCGGTTTATTTCTACATCTTCGGCAAGGAGTATTTTCTTTCCCGACCAGTCGCCCGAACCGTCTTCGCCCGCGTCCGCTGCGGTTGTGTCCTTTGCGGCCTGAAGCGGCAGCGTTGCTTTTACGGTAAATATAAAGATCGCCCCGTGCCCCACTTCCGATTCAACCCGTATTTCGCCCTGCATCAATTCCACGATTTTTTTTGAGATGGCAAGCCCAAGACCGGTACCGCCGAATTTGCGGGAAATGCTTGAATCAACCTGGACAAATGGCCGGAAAAGTTTTTGCTGCTGTTCTTTTGAGATGCCAATGCCCGTATCGGTAACCCTGAATTCCAGAATGCAGGCGCTGCCTTCCCCGCCGCCACTGCCGGCAGCGCTGTCAATCCGGCTGACTTCAAGGCTGACTTTCCCCTCGTCCGGGGTAAACTTTACCGAATTGCCCAGGAGGTTGGCGATAACCTGTGCAAGGCGCTGCTCGTCGGTAATAATGCGGGCAGGAAGCGAAGGATTGGTGGTCATCGCAAATTGTTGTTTTTTTTCATTCAGACGGAATTCAAACGAAGCCGCCAACCGTTGCAGCATATCGGAAAAGTCAAATTCAGCGCAGGAAAGCTCAAATTTGCCTTCTTCGATTTTGGACATATCAAGTATGTCATTTATAATTTCCAAAAGCTGGGTGGAAGCGCCGTCAATTTTGGTAAGGCAGTATTTTATCCGCTCCAGTTCATCCGTACTTTCGGCAATGGTGGCCATGCCGATAATCGCATTGAGCGGCGTGCGGATTTCGTGGCTCATGGCGGCAAGAAAATTCGATTTTGCCATACTTGCCTGCTCAAGATGTTCCTTTGCCCTGGTGATATCGGTCGAATCATGGAAAAGCATGAATGCGCCCTGAAAAATGTCCATGTCATTGAACATCGGGGTAAAATGAATCTCGTAATGCCGCATATCCCCGTTGCGGCCAATATCCATTTCCCTCTCAAAAACAATCGGTTTTTTCTCCGTTTCGGCAGTTTCAAAATGAGAAACTATTTCATCCAGCAGGGCAGATTCGTTAAAACGGGAAAAAACATCGGTATAATGGTGTTTGCGTATTTCGTCGAAACTGTGAATCCCGGCCTTTTTCAGAAAAACATCGGCACAATACACCAGCTTGCCGCTTTTGTCCAGAAGCAGGATGATGTCGGGACTGTTCGCGAAAACCATGTTCATGTAACTGTCCTGACGCGACAGCCAGCGGTCCTTTATTGAACGGACATATTCATAGATGACGGTCAGAGCAAGAGTGAAAAAATAAACTCCGCATAACAGGATAGCTTCGTTGGGGGTATAGTGAAAACTTGTCAGGCCCGGTATAAATGTGCCTGCAATGGTTACCGCGAAGAGAATCAACGCGGGGATAAGCCCGAATTTCAACCCCAGGGTAAAGATTGACATCAGCGGGTATGAGTAAATCCACAGGCTGCCGAATCCTTCAAGCTGGTTTTTTGAGAAAATTGATATGCCGCAAAAAACCCCGAATATGGTAATAACGATAAAGCCGCCTATTATAAAAGGTAACTCGGTGCGTAGAAGCAGCAGATTTACAAAAATGAGAAATCCTATAATCAGCTCTATCATGCCCTGGTTAGTAAGGCCGCTGCGCATATCGGAGATAGCCAGGATAATTACCAGAATCGACGCTATGGTGTAGGTAATATTAAGGACGATGAGGCGAATTACCGCATCTATGTCCTTTTCGTCCTGTATCCCCGTATATTTTCCGCTGGTAAGCAGAGGGAAAACAATGTCCTTTATTCTGCTCATTCTCTACCTGCTGTTGTTTTGATGTCTTGAAGGGGTTTTTTTTCCAGCAGTTTTACCAGGCAGGAGATCATTACCAAAATTCCCAGGGTCAATAGCAATATCGTGATGCCGATTTGCAGCCCCAGCATTGCAGTGTTGGTACTGCCCCGCAATATCAGGACTGCCCTATCCCTGATAGCCAGGGCAAGCGACGAAAAGGTAACGGACATCATGATTCCCATTGGAATCAGCAGCACTATAATTCGCTGGCCTTTCTTTTTGAAGAACAGCGCACAGGCAAGAAGGGCCAATACCGCCAGCAGCTGGTTCGCTGCGCCGAAAAGCGCCCAAATAGTCTCATAGCCCTGGATTGCCAAAAAACAGGCCGGTATCAGGGTAAATACAGCGGCAGCCGGCTTTGACTTTAATATTCGGTACAGGGGTTTTATTTTCCCGGCGCTTTCGTATTCGGATGAAAACAATTCCTGAAAAGACAGCCGGCCAAGCCGTGCAACCGAGTCCAGTGTTGTTAAAATAAATGAAGAAACCGCAAGGGAAACGATGGTAAATGAAATATTGAGCGGCAGGCCAAGCTGGCTGAGAAAACCCGAAACTGCCGTCGCAAAAATCACGGGGGGGGGATCCTTGGGCAGCACTCCCCCCTGCGCAAGGGAACCAACGGCTATGAGCGCCAGAATCGCCACCAGCGTTTCCACCAGCATCGCCCCGTATGAAATGGGGAGCATGAATTTTTCGCTGTTTATCTGCTTGGAAACCGCGCCGGTAACTACCAGTGAATGAAAACCCGAAACCGCCCCGCAAGCGATAGTAATAAAGAGGGCGGGAAACAGATAATTGCCATTTACATTAAATCCGACAAAAGCGGGAATGGTTATTTTTGGGTTTGTCAGCACCACTCCAATAAAAGCCGCGATTATCATTGCGATAAGCAGAAAAGAGTTCAGGTAATTTCTGGGCTGCCCCATTGCCCAGATAGGCACTACCGAGGCGAAAAAAATGTAGCCAAAAACAAGGTAGAGCCAAACGGCTTTGGACAGAAACAGGGGAAAGAATATCCCCATGATAATGCAGACAATCAGAAGATCGACAGCGACGATTCCGCTGGCAAGGTCCGAAGCCTTCCGTTTGCGGATAAGAAGACCCAGTCCCGCCGCCGCCGGAATAAAGAAGCATGAGGTACTTGCCACCGAAGCGTTGGTTTGAACACGGAGACCTTCCATGTCGAAACCGGCAAAGGTGCCTGCCACAATGTCAGAAAATGCCCCGGCAATGAGAACAGAAAACAGCCAGGCAAAGGTCAAAAACAGGCGTTTGCCTGTTTTACCTATGTACAATTCAATGAGGTAGCCAATGGATTTGCCCTGATTTCTTACTGAGACATACAGCGCGGCAAAATCGTGAACCGCTCCGAAAAAGGTCGACCCCAAAAGCAGCCACAGAAGAGCCGGCAGCCAGCCAAACATCGCCGCGATAATCGGTCCGTTGATCGGTCCTGCCCCGGCAATTGAAGCAAACTCATAGCCAAACGCCACTGCCGGAGTAGTCGGAACATACTCCATCCCGTCTTCAAATTCGTGTGCAGGTGTTTTCCTTGCCGGATCTATGCCCCACGTTCGTGCCAGAAAACGTCCATACAGCAGGTAGGCAAGAGAAAGCACTACTACTGAGGCCGCCAGCAGGATTAACCCGTTCATATTAGTAGTATACTATTTAAATAAGGAATCAGTCTACAAGGAAAGTGTATTGACTTGTTTTAAAAAAAAAGCTATTTTGTATATATCTTTGGGGGCGTAGTGAAGCTGGTTTATCACGCTGGCCTGTCAAGCCGGAGATCGCGGGTTCAAGCCCCGTCGCTCCCGTTGTAATAATTTTGCTTGTCAAAATTATTACGTTGGATTTTTACCATTAGGTAAAAATCCATTTGATTTATGCCGCAGGGGGGCTTGAACCGCAGCCCCCGCCGACCAAGTGGGAGGAAAAGGCGCCATGGATGGCGCCGGCAGGGGGCGGAGGCGGGCTGGAAGGAGCAAACAGGACGTTTGCGACTGGAAGCCAAGCCCCGTCGCTCCCGTAGTCAAAGCCTTACGGCTTTGACTT
>Ga0082212_10011540_pt1 | contig 11205 bp, 21 predicted proteins | sample TergutNt197P3_FD_71548 | JGI IMG/M metagenome (GOLD analysis project Ga0082212, IMG submission 71548) | Neocapritermes taracua P3 segment gut microbial communities from Petit-Saut dam, French Guiana - Nt197 P3 | ecosystem: Host-associated > Arthropoda: Insects > Digestive system > Gut ... | reverse complement strand
CGGTAGTATGTTTTCGTTTTCAAGCCGTCATAATCTGACACTCGAACAATTACGACAAATCAATGCCATTATTGAAAACACAACTTAACCATATTGGGAAGAACTTATCGCGGATGCGAAAACTGAAAGGAGAGCGACATGACTGACGAAGAATTGAAAAGCATTTTAAGAAAACACCGCCTGTGGATTATGCGCAACGCCGGCGGGGAATGTGCCGACTTGCGGGGAGCCAACTTGCAGGGAGCCAACTTGTGGGAAGCCGACTTGCGGGGAGCCAACTTGCTGGGAGCCAACTGGGACTATTCGAGTAATTTTTCATTATCCTGTAAAGGATCACAATTTACTTGTGATTTGAAATTCATCTATCAGAATCTCGCCCATCTTTGTACATTGAACGTGGATGAGAGTGAACAAGCGGAATGGAGAGAGATTCTGGAAAAGATACGTCCGTATGCGGTCAAGTCCCATCGGGCAGGTGATCTGGGTCTGCTTGGAGGGAACAATGCAGAGAAAGGAGAGCGAAATGACTGAAACGAAAGAGCAATTACTGCCGTGCCCGTTTTGTGGTGAAGACGCTGGAGAAGGATATTACAGGAACTATTCTAGTGATTCGGATCACTGGGTTGTTGGGTGTACAAATTGTGGAATAAGTTTGCACGAAGAGATGACAAACATATTTCAAGAAGATGCCCGTGCCGCTTGGAATCGCCGCCGCCGTGCCGTTCCCGCCCCGCAGTGGAGTTCGGAGCCGGGAAAGAATGGTTATTATTGGTTGGCGTTCTACGCTGACGGGATTCATGTTGTCGAGATAACAGGAGTCCGCAAACGTCGATTTATTGAAATTCACGATACAACCTATGAACTTGATTGGTATTGCAAAGAACATCCAGGTGCATTATGGCTCAAAATCGCCCCGCCGCCGATGCCGGAAAGGAGGGAGCAATGAGCGAAACGAAATTTACGCCTGCACCGTGGGTGGCAGACAGTTACGATATTATCAGTACCAGTAGCGAAGGAGATGTTTGCGTTGCAACAACAGTCAACGCTGATCTTGCTGATGCGGTTAATATAGCGAATGCCCGGCTGATAGCCGTCGCACCGGAAATCTACGATCTACTGAAAGAAGTTGAAGAGGAATTTGAACACGAAGCAAAACAGAAATACTACGGATACTGCAACCCTTCATTGCAATATAAAATTTCAAAAGTTCTTGCCAAAGCGAAAGGAGACAACGAATGAACGAAACGACCGAAAATCCGCACGGCTACCCCTTCTTTGAGGAGTGGTTACAGCGTCAGAGCGAGCCAATGCCGGACTTCGGAATGTCGGTGTTTGATGACAAAGCAAAGTCCCCGCTGGCACTCGACCAGTTGCCGGGCAGACAAAACGAAACACTTTTTGAAAGAAAGGAGAAGGAATGAAATTACACGAAGCATTAGAAAAATACGAGAAGGTGTGTCGAAATGGATGGAAGACTGCATACTTTTATTTCGACCACCACGGATTTCTCAAATCGAACGATGGGACTGTGCTTGGCAAAAACAACATCTTTGCCGACGACTGGCAGGAATATATCGATGAACCGCCTGAACCAGAGATAGAGAAATGTCCAATATGCGGAAAAGAACCGGCACCGCGAATCTGTCCTATAAATAAGTACACATATTTTCAGTGTCACGGATGGGGATGTAATTGTGACATACAGCACGAATTGATGTCCAAGAGCGGCAAAAGTCGCACAGAAGCCATCGTTGCTTGGAACGAACTTGTCTACAAGATTCGTAACATATCAACCGCAAGCAGTAATCATTAACCCTTAACGGCGGTCTGACCGCACCCGGAACGGGAAGGAAAGGAGGTGCAGAACCAGTGAAAAAAAAATACTTTTCGCATGATGCGGATGCCCGCAACGACGAAAAGTGCATTGCATTGCGGATGACGCTCGGTTTAGAAGGATATGGTCTATACTGGTGCCTCATCGAACGACTGATGCAGGAAAGCGACTACACGCATAGCACTGACTACAACATTATAGCCTTTGACATGCGATGCTCGAATGAATTGGTCAAAGCCGTTGTCGAAGATTTCGGATTATTTACCAGGACCGAAGACGGGACTCGTTTCTACTCAGAAAGCCTTATACGGAGAATGCTGAAAGTGGACGAAATTTCAGCCCGACGAAGCGACGCTGTTAAGCAAAGATGGGCTAACAGAGACGTGAAAGATGCAAATGCACAGGAAAATGGATACAAATGTAATACAAATGTACAAAACTCGGATACAAATGTAATACAAATGTATGCAAATTCACCCACAAAGGAAGGAAATAAAGGAAGTGAAGTAAACACTTCACAGGAACCTCCCGGAATAGAATCGCTCGATCCGAGAGTCCGTGAACTGCTTGACCGGTTTGTCCAGTCAAAAGCATACCATCACCGACAGATAGACCCGATTCAACAGGCAAACATCATTCAAGCGATTTTTCCTTACGACATACCAGAACAGATGCAGATTTTGCAAATGAACACCGACGCAGATTGGAAACGATTCCTGATTCCCGACGAAGTGAAAGACATTCAACTCGCAAAAATCAAGGATTCGGAACGGAAACAGAGAGCCGAGAACGCTAAAAGAATGGCAATGGAGGACAACCGACAATGAGCCAACAGATACTTGACGCTTGCGTAGGACGGGAATTGGAACTTGCCCAGCGATACTGCGGACTCACCGAAAGTAAGCGGGGCGACAAGGAACACCACCAGCCCTGCCCTGTGTGCCGGGAAGGGAAAGATCGATTTTACTTCACCGACAAACTACGAAAGTTTTTTTGCCGACAGTGCGGATTCGGCGGGAATATCATCAACCTGATGATGACCGTCAATGACCTGACCTATCGGAAAGCCATCGAACTGCTTGCCGACGATTTGGGAGTGGTTTTGCCGACGTGGAAAAAAGACGGCAGACGGCAGGCGGCAGACAGCAGTAGAATGGCTTGGGAACGGAACACAAACGGGGAACGATTGACGATAGCGGCGTTGGTTTTGACTCATTTGCGGTTTTTACCGGCAACGGACGGAATCGACTTCAAAGCCGCTGACGTGGAAACAACACTCCATTATGCGACGAAGTTGATAAAACACTCCCTCGCCGAAATTGTGGAAATGGTAGCGAATGGGAAGTATCAGGGCGACCGGCAGAAGGCTTGGCTTGCATTGGACTGCCTGTACACGGGCAAGGACATCAAAACCGCAATGGTCGAACTGAACTGGCGACGGATATTTCAGGAAATCCGAATTGAAAGAATGAAAGAACGCCGGGAATTGGAAAAAGAAATCGAACGAGAATTGGAAACTTTAACCATTAACACCGAAAGGAAGACAGCATGAGAACAGGAGAAATGACAATAGCAAAAGAAGTGGTATCATTACTTAACTGCCCGTTTTGTGGAGAACCACTTTCAACCTTGCATCAAAGCACAGGAACGAAAAAATGGTCGGTATACTGCGAAGTGTGTTTTGCAACGACGCGTGATTGCGATACTAATTGGGAAGCCGTTGCGATGTGGAATTGTCGTGCGAACTATTCAATGATGTGCACAGAGAGACTTCACACGGTAGAACTTGCTATCGATGAAATTTTAGAAACACTGAAAGGACACCATAATGCCGACACTTGAAGAAATCAGAACCAACCAGAGCAAGACCGCTGCGAAGGCGCACGTCGGGACGATCCGCTCCGCCGTCGAACTCGCCGAAATGGATTTGCCCGAAATCGACTGGCTTGTGCCGTCCCTGATCGCACCCGGTTTAACGACCATTGCCGGACAGAGCAAGGCGGGAAAGTCTTGGCTTTTGCTCCAACTCGGACTCGCCGTGTCCGCCGGAGGGCGTTTTCTCGGCAACCTGCGATGCACAAAAGCCGACGTGCTGTATCTTGCCCTTGAAGACAATAATCGCCGTATCAAAGGCAGACTGATGCGACTCGGAATGAACCTGACAAACGGGCTTTACATCGACACCGCCAACAAAGTTACGCCGCAAAACATCAATGCAGTGCTTGACGAAATGCCGACGATCCAGATGGTCATTATCGACACGCTCGGACGCTACCACGAAAACGAAAACATCGACGGCAACGACTACATGGACAACACGAGGTCTGGGGGACAACTGCACAATATCGCCAAAGAGCGAAATATCGCAGTGGTCGCCTGTACGCATACCCGAAAGGGGCAAGCGGAGGACTGGACGGACGGCGTGATCGGCTCAAAGGCGGTCGTGGGAGTCAGCGATACGATTCTGATGCTCACACGAAAGCGGGAAAGCACGGAAGGCAAACTGCACGTAACCGGTCGGGACGTGGAAGAGCGAACCATCGATTTGGAACACACGGACGATTGGCTTTGGTACGACGTAAACGCACCGAGCGCAGCACCGCTGACGGAATTTAACGATTTTGGCAACAGTGGAAATTACTACGATAGCGGTTTCTAGCCGCTACGTTGCCCCACGTTGCATTTTTTCGACAAAAGTGTAAAAAATCTCAAAATTTTTCCCTTTTCCCTATTGACACGCCGGAAAAATATATTATACATTAGTGTATTAGCAGAACGAAGGAGTCAAAAATTCGGGAAAAAGACCCCAAACTACAGACTCTATTTGGAAAAATACGAATGAGCGAAGAACAGACGGCAGACAGCGGACAGCAGACGGCAGCGGACGCAAGCGATACAGGACAGGACACGGCGGACAGCGGACAGCAGCAGACCGCTCCTGCAAAAACATTCACGCAAGAAGACGTGAACAAAATGATGGCACGGGAAAAGAATCAGGGACGCTCCTCCGCCCTAAAAGAACTCGGCATCGACCCGAAAGACACCGCTACCATCGACGAAATCAAAAAACTGCTTGAAAGCAAAAAGCCCGAATCGCAGAAACTGGCGGAACAGCAGATCGAACATCAAAACAAAATCCAAGCCGCCGAACAGCGGGCGTTCCTTGCCGAAGTGAAGGCGGAAATGATGCAGTCGGGAGTCCAGCGGGATTATCTTGACGACGCAATGGCACTCGTGATGGCAAAAAAAACCGGCGACGAATTTGACTTGACTGCCGAAATCGGAACGCTGAAAACGAAATACCCTGTGTGGTTTGATGCTGGTGAACCGGCGAAGCCAAAGGGACTTACGGGAACCGGAAATCCCATTAAACCCGGAAGTGGAAGTGGACAGAAACAAGAAGTCAACCTAGGGCAGCGGCTTGCGGAAAAGAAAAAATCAGGTTCCGTAACGACAACGCACTGGGGAAACAAATGAAAGGAATGTAAAAAATGTTTAACAGTACAGGAACAACGAAAGCCGAATTCGGCAACAGGAAGCAAATCCTTGCCAATGTCGAGCATCAGGTCTCTATCGGCTGCGTCGTGGCACAGGCACTCGGCGTAACGGTAGGAAGTCAGAGAATTGCCAAAGCGGGGACACCGATCAGTGTCGATTTGATGGCAACGCAAACACCGGCAGTGCTGGCAACGGCAACGGTCGAAATGACAGGCGTGTTACTTCACGATGTCGACGTGACGAACGGAAACAACAATGGAACCGTACTCCTTTTCGGGTTCGTCAACGTAAACCTGATAGATACGGACGTGCAAGCACTCATTACCACTGCGGTAGGAAATGAAGATGCAACGAAACTGGTAACGTTCATGAAAGTCTAACAAAAAAAGGAGAAAAAACAATGAGTACAATTTTTGATTTAGTAAAAGCCGAATTTATTGCGTCCTACTGGACTTCGCAAGAACACGAAGAGACCTATTTGACGCAGGAACTTTTCCCAAACGTCAAGCAACTTGGACTTGACCTGAAATGGATCAAGGGTTCCAAAGGGCGACCAGTCGTTTTGAAAATGTCGGCATTCGATGCTGCTGCCATTCCAAGGTCTCGGATTGGATTCGGTACAGTTCTTGCCCAGATGCCTTATATGAAGGAATCGCATTACATTGACGAGGAATTGCGGCAAGAATTAAACCGGGTTTTGGAATCAGGAAACAAGGAGTTGAGAGATAACATCATGACCCGTGTTTTTGATGACGAAATGCGATTACTTCGCGGTGCCCGTGCCCGGCGGGAACAGATGCGGTCGATGATGCTTTCGACTGGTGCCATTTCGATTATTGATAACGGACAAGAATTCATGTTCGATTACGGCGTAACGCACAAAGAAAATGCCGCGATGCCGTGGTCTGATCCGGCGTCCGACCCGATTGAGGACATCATTCTTGCCAAAGAAACCATTTTGGAAGAAACGGGTGAAACATTGACAAGAGCGATGTGTGACCGGCGATCATTCCGAAATCTGCGAAGGAACGTGAAAATTATGCAAACGATTTTTGCCCACACTCCCGGTCAGACCGGTCTCGTCAATGATCCACTGTTGAAGCGGTTCATTATGGACGAAACGGGACTGGAAGTGATTGTCAATGAAAACCATTTTGACGATCAGGATGGCACAACCTATCGGTACATGCCGCAAGACACGTTCGTGATGTTTCCGAGCGGTGCGCTGGGCAACACCCATTTCGGCACCACTCCGGCGGAGTCGGATTTGATGGGCAGTGGAGCGGCAAACGTGTCGATTGTCGATACCGGCGTGGCAATTACAACTGCTACGAAGGTTGATCCCGTCAATATCGAAACGATTGTGTCCCAGATTTGCTTGCCGTCCTTTGAACGGGCGGAAAGCGTGTTCATTTTAGATACGGGAAACTGACAGGGGGCGGAGCACAACCAGTCCGCCCCATAGGTTTCATTTATCCCCTCATTCTCCCTACCAAGTTCGGAAAGGGAGAGTGAGACCGACATAATCGCTTTGAAAGGAGAACACATGATCAAAATTACACGAAAAGAAGGAACGAAAACCGCCGTTATTGAAGTTACCAACGGTGCCTACAAAAGCACTTACCGAAAGCAGGGTTGGGTGCCATTTGAGGCGGAGAAAACCGGGGGGTTGACACCCCCCGCTCATATCGAAACGCCGCAAAAGAGTGCGGACGAATTGTTTTTGGAAAACATCGAATTGAAGCCCATTTCGACGTGGACGAAAAACGAGCAGAAACGCTATGCAAAACTGAAAGGACTCGACCAGAACGCCGAGGACTTGAAGGAAGTGATTAAAGAGAATATAGGAGAGAGGAGTTAGGAGATAGGAGGATTCGGACGGCTGCGCCGACTGTCTTCTCCTAACTCCTAACTTCTAACTCCTAACTACTACAAAAAATGGACATCATTGACAGAATCAAAATCGAACTTCGGGAAGAGCAGATTCCTTTTTTCAAAGAGGAGGAGTTTACCTATTTCCTTGAAAAGAATGGTAACGATTTTGACAAGACCGTTTACGAAATGCTATTGATCAAAGCAGAGGATTCGACCATTCAAGTGAGCGGTTGGAATTCGCAGGACACGTCGGCGTATTTTCGTCGGCTTGCCGCCCGGTTTAGACCGTTTTCATCGGGACAATTGGGGTAGAGAAGATAGGAGTAAGGAGATAGGAGTTAGAATGAATACGCAGTTTGAGGCAAACAAAATTCGTCAACAACTTAATCGGTCAGGAAAGGAATATCAATTTTTTCGACCGGAAAGAAATGAATTCGGCGAACCAATTCCTCCTAACTCCTTACTCCTATCTCCTTACTCCTCATTGAAAGCACTGTACCACGAGGAGACTGGGTTTATCCGAGTCGAAACAAACGATACAACGCAAATCAGGCGGATAGGACGTGGAAATGTGCGAAAACAACCGATGCTCCTGTGCCTTTGGGAAAGTGTGGTCGAAGCCGACTTGAAGTTCGGCGATTACACGATGATCAACGGCAAGAAGTACACGGTGTCGGCGGTAACGAATGTACAGGAATGGAACATCATAGCGGACATTTCGCTGGAGGTAGAAGACGATGGGAATAACATTTCGCTATAACGAAAGCACACTGAATCGAGACCTCGGTCGAATGTCGGAAAAGGTAGGAGCAACTGTTTTGCATTATGCCAAAACGAAAGCGGCTGTGATCGAAGGTTGGATGAAAAAAAATCGACCGTGGACGGATCAGACGACACGTGCAAAGGCTGGGTTGTTTGTCAGCGTTTCGCAACCAGCAGAAAATAAGATAAGAATGACGTTGGCACACGGAGTCAAATACGGCAAATGGCTAGAAGGGAGATGGGACGGAGGGATTGAAATGATAGAGGAAAAAAAATGGGCAATTATCAACCCGGCATTACGCAAGTTTAGTCCAGAAGTTGTTGAAGAGTTGCAAGGGATAATGGAAAAAATGGTATGAGTACCCGCTGGCAGGACATAACCCGTCATTTGACGGAAAACGGATTTGACGCTCGTTCACCGGGAATCAGCGTCGGAAAGTGCAAAGAACCCTACATTGTGGTCAAACACAATGGTTCGAGCAGATTTACCGGAATTAGTACGAACATCGACGTGTATGACATACTCATCTATGTTCCGAAGGACAATTACAGTGAATTGGAGGTATTGGTACTAAAAGTGAAAGAAGTCATGAAAAAGTTGGAGCCGCTCGTTTTTCCTAATGGTTCGGAGACTCCCAGTTTTTATGACGACGGATTTCAAGCCCACATGATCAGTATCGAATACAGGAATTACAAAAAAATGTTATAGGAGTAAAAACAATGGCAAATCAATTTAGAAAACCGAAGGCACAGATCGCAACGATTGAGTGTCTTCTTATTACGATTGAGACGGAAACGGGAGAGTTTAGTTTGGTTCCGATGGGGTTCGATACGGCAAATCAAATATCGGTCGAACCGCAAATCGAAACGCAAGAGGCTGTCCAGTTGATCGTCAAGGGTATTCTCCGGGCGCAGAAACGTGGAACGAGCGTGATTACAGGACACGAGATTACGCTCAATGACAATGTTTTTAACCCGGAACTCGTTGCAATTCTGCAAGGCGGGGAAATTCTCTACGATCCCGTCGATACGGACAAAATCATCGGCTACAACCCGCCCGTAACAGGCAGTAGCGTACAGGGGGAACTTTTTACTCTGAATGCCTATACTGTCCAAAACGATACTGCGGGAGAGGTCGTCCAGTATGAAAAAATCAGTTATCCGAACTGCCGGGGCATTCCGGTCTCGTTTAGTTCGGAAGACAACGTTTTCCGCACACCGGAATACACGATTACCAGTGCCCCCGGACAGGGGGAGTCGGCATACACGCTTCGCTATGTCGATGCGCTGCCGGAATTGGTAGTTTAAAACATTCCCCTCCCTTGGAGGGGTGCCGCGTAGCGGCGGGGTGGTTTCACGTTGACCACCCCGTCATTTTGCAACGCAAAATGCCACCCCTCCAAAGGAGGGGAATTACAAACGAAAGGAACAAATGACAGAACAAACAGTAACCTCACTTGAAACGATGCGGCTTGCCAGTCAGGGCAGCCTTGTAAACATTCCCGGCTTCGGCGACGGCGACACGATCACCGTCCGCTTGCGAAAGCCGAACATGCTCACGCTCATTAAATCGGGCAGGATACCGAACGATTTATTGCAGTCGGCAACGACGCTGTTTGAAGGACAGAAAAAGGACAAGAAGGGCTACACACCCGAAGAACTGACGAAAGTTTGCGATTTGATGGTGTTGTTTTGCGAAGCGTGTTTGGTCTCGCCGACGTATAAGGAAATGACGGAAAGCGGCATCGAATTGACGCAACAGCAGATGACATTCATTTTCAATTATTCGCAGGGAGGTGTGAAAAGCCTAAACTCCTTTCGTGACGAGTCCGGAGATTCGGCGAGTCCTGATGACGGCGGTGCGGTGGCAGATACGACCGAGTCTGCTGCTTGAAATTGACGATGTCTATACGGCATATTGTTTCGATGAAGCGTGTGCCTATTTCGTTCGGCAGTTGGAAGACGACAAAGAGCCGAAGTATCGGTCAAAGTGTACGAGTTTTCGGGAACTGTATGCTGGGTACGATAGCAAAGGAGTAAAAAAATCATGACCGCAAAAGAGGAAATTCACCTGCAACTGCTTCATTTGACACGCACTGACGTGTTGTTGTGGGAATATGACAAGGGCGGATTTTATATTGCCCATTACAAGAGCAAGACTTGCCGTGTCAACTGCTGCACTGGCGAATCATTGCTTTTAGTCGATGGTGAAATCTACAACGTCGGCAAGGATACGATTAAAGCACTTTGCAATGAAATAGCGAGGCAGGATTTACGTCTTCGTCAAGAAAATGAAAAACTTCAGCAGTTAAATGAATGGTTGAAGGAAACCGCTTAACAAAGTGGGATACACAGAATTATGTCTACTCCGATTGGCACTGCAGTTGGTTATCTTGACCTTGACTACAAGGGGTTCCTTGACGGCTTGAAAAGTGCGCAAGCCGCCGCCGCAGAAGCCGCCGGGCAAATTTCCAAAGGATTCGGCGAAAGAATATCGGATCTTGGGAATACCATCTCCGGTATCGGCAAGGACTTTGCCGCTATCAGTCTGCCCATCGGTGCCGCCGGTGCCGCTCTCTTGAAACTCGGTTCCGATTTTGAAACCGAAATGAAGAACATTTCTGCGATTACAGGAATGTCGGCGGATGAATTGAAACAGATTGAAGAGGGTATCAGGGATATTGCCTTCGCTACCGGCACGTCACAAGCCCAGTTAGCAGCATCGGCAAAGATGGTCGCCGAAGCCGGCGGAGATATGACGCTGATGCTCGCTCAGTTGGAAGCGGGAAACAATCTTGCGATTGCGACGCAGGAAGACTTGGGCAAGACGCTGGATATGGTCGGAAGCACCATGAAAACTTTCGGTCTGGAAGCAGAAGACACCAGAAGTGTCGTTGACAGCCTCGCCGCTGTAACCACTTTGGCAAATACGACACTATCGGACATCAATCAGGCGTTCGTCAATGCTGGTGGTTCCGCCGCACAGGCAGGTTTGAGTGTCGATGACGTGAGTGCCGTGCTTGTAAAATTTGCCGATGCAGGCTTGAAAGGTGGAGCGGCGGGAACAACGCTCAATCGCATGCTCTTGGATTTAACAAATCCAACTGATAAAGCTAAAGAGGCGTTAATGGGATTGGGTGTAGAATTGTACAATAATTCTCATTCAATGGCAGAAGTGAAAGCCGCTTATGAAAAAACAGAGAGTACAGCAAAAGAATATAATGCAATACTCAAAG
>Ga0082212_10011539_pt1 | contig 11205 bp, 10 predicted proteins | sample TergutNt197P3_FD_71548 | JGI IMG/M metagenome (GOLD analysis project Ga0082212, IMG submission 71548) | Neocapritermes taracua P3 segment gut microbial communities from Petit-Saut dam, French Guiana - Nt197 P3 | ecosystem: Host-associated > Arthropoda: Insects > Digestive system > Gut ... | reverse complement strand
GCTTCGTTGAGGCGGTGGATCTCCAGAATAGCGCTCCGGATTTCCAGGGGAGCTGAATCAAAAAAATTAAGCTCCGGTTCTTCTGCTACTAAAGAGGCAGCACAAAGTGAGGAAAAAAGATCTACTTCCGGAATATTAAGCAGTTCTTTGTATTCACTAAAATCATCGATCACTTCGGGAAAAAAGATTATGTAGCTGTTTTTGTTATCTTTAAAAAAGAGTTTTTCCCAGGCCGGTTCAAAGAGGCTGTTTTCCCGAAGAAAGGCTGCATATTTGATTTTAATGAGCCTCAAATCACGGTCTTCGCCGTCGTCATGGAAGTGTTTTTGTTCATGCAGTTCTTCCCAGCGGCCAAGTGAGCTTAACATTCCTGCAATGGAATCGGCAAATACCGTACTGTCTTCTGCGAACTGAATGGGAATTATTTCCTTAAGAAAAGGCTGTTCGGCATTTTTTTTGGCGAGGGAAAGTGCAAAGAGCCGCCGTACCAGAACTGAAACGGGTTTGCGGTTTTTATCTTTAGAAAAGATTGCTTCTTCCTTAAAACGATCCCAGGCAAGAAATCGTTCCGGAGAAAGGGAACGAATTTCACCAAAAAGGCAGGTCTTTCTTGCCCAAAGGGTTGCTGTAATCTCCGAAGGAAAGATAAAGAAGGTTTCTGTATTTATTTTTTTTAGTATGGTTTCAAATACGGAAGCCATTTATTTGCCGTTTGCAGCAGCCGGCTTACTGAGCAGCAGCCCCGGCCTACTGTTAATTTTCCGTATTTTGCCAGATAAACTCAAGTTCGTACTTTCCTTTTATTCCCGGCAGCGATCCGATTAGCGCGCCAAGGTGCAGTTCGGCCGAGGCTTCGGCTTCTTTTACAACAGAGCTGGCCATTACTTTTTCTTCCATTTCCCGTTTTCTGTCGGCAGTAACGTTAAATGCATCGGCAATTTTTATTCCGTTAAAAATCGTCTGTGTTTGTTCGAATACTTCAATGGAATCGTCCATGACTTCGTGGGAAAGGATTTTTATTGGGGGAAGATAAAGGCGTATAATTGTCAGGGCATCAGGATCGTCCTGTAAAACCTCTTCCACACGAATTTGATTTCCGTCAATACCAAGTTTTATTTTCCCGTCGAAAGTAAAGATGTATTTTCTTGTGGTAAAAGGAATTGTCCATCCCTTGATATCTCTGGCATTAACATCTTTGACTACCGAGGTATAATGATACGCCAAAGCTGCATATTCAGATATGGGAAGGACTTCCTTAATCGTCGTATGGACGGAAATTTCAGATTTTTCATCAATTTTGGGCAATAACCTGAAGCCGAATTTTTCGCCTCCCGGTAAAACACCAATTATTGACAAAAGGCAAATGCCAATAATAATCACTATGGCAAAAACAATAACACGTTTCATTCCGGAATATTCTACGGCAAAAAGGGACTCTTTTCAAGATTATTTGGGCAAGACCGGGTACCAGAACCCCTCAAAACCCCAACATCTCAAAAAACCATTGACTTGAGGGTAAAAATCGACTATTATAGGGTATAAATGTCTGCTGCACGAAGAAAAAAAGCCGGTGGGGGGTGGCTCCTTTTTTGGCTGGCATTCATTATTGGGGTTACTCTGCTCTTTATAACAAACATGGAGCGTATCAAGGTGACCCTTAGGGAAACCAAGGTACTCGAGAGGCTGTTAAAGAAAGGCGGGAACGAATCGGAAGAAGATCCTGATTCTGAACTGGAAAGCCATATTCAAGGCCTTGCCAATGCAGCAGCAGAGCAGGAAGCGCAATTGAGGGCTCCTGCATTGCTGGATAACCCTGGCATTTCTTTACACGAAATACCGGGGCAGTCCGGGGAAACATCTGAGCGAAACGGCAGTCCTGCCGGACAATTCGCTGAGCCGGAAGGCCAAAGCGGACTTTCACCTTCCGGAGCGGGACAAAATGAGCCAAAAGGAGTTCAGGAAAAACCGGATTTACAGGGTAATATAGTCGAAAGGGCAGTCTACCTTATTAAAGTTGATACTGCCGGAACGATTCTGCAGGCCAGTGTTAAGCGGTCACTGCCTGCCAGCGACCGTCCGCTGTTTGATGCGCTGGACGCATTAATCAAGGGGCCTTCGGCTACTGAGGAAAAACAGGGGTTTATCTCCCTTATTCCCAGGAATGTTAAGATCCAGAATGCCGTAATCAGGGGCAATACTGCTTATATCTCTTTGAGTGAGGATTTTTTGTTTAATACCTACGGTGTGGAAGGTTATGCAGGGCAACGTAGACAAATTGTGTTAACTGCTACAGAATTCAGTAATATCAAGGATGTACAGATCCTTATAGACGGGAAACGGGTAGATTATTTGGGAGAGGGTATTTGGATAGGAAGCCCTGTCAGCAGGAGTATGCTTTGATTTCTCAATGCATTACTTTGATTTTTGGAGGAGAACTTGCACTCTGAAGAACTTTTCTCGAACCGTATTCTCGCTTTGCTTGATGTAATCAATGCAAATGGCCTTGGCCTGTGGGAACTATCAGATAAAATAATAAACCTCGATCCAAAGACCTCCGAAATTGCAGGTCTTGACGGTGAAAATGAGTTTCAACTGAAAGATGCTCTTGATTTAATACATGAAGAAGACCGGAAAGAACTTGAGGACGCTCTTGAGGAAATTTCAAACATTCCCAATAAAAACGTAGTTGTCGAATGCCGGATGCTTAACAAAAAAACAAATCATTATTCCTGGGTACGGATCATGGGTAAAAGCTATCTTAGCCAGGGAAAAAAGGTTGTGTTGGGTACCAGTCAGCTTATCGAAGGCCGGGCATTGGATGTTTTCAATGCAATGCTCAATAATATTACCAATGAATTAAACAGAAAAGATGAATTAAACAAATGCTTATTTGATCTTACCGAAATGCTTCTTAATGCCGATGAATCTGATTTTGAAGCAACATTCCAAAACTGCCTTGAAATTATCGCCCAGACTGTCGGTCTTCACAGACTGTATATTTATAAAAACCATGTAATCGAAGGAACCGTTTGTTGTACAGAAATTCATGAATGGGTGGATGGTGTTGAAGCAACACTGGGAGAGGATTATACCAAGGATATCCCCATTCATTCCTGGCCTGGCCTTGAAGAGGTGTTAAACTCAGGCAAAACCTATAACCACCTTATCAAGGAAACACCCAAGGAAATTCAGGAAATGACTCCCAAAGGAATCGGCGCCGTTCTTTTTGCACCGATTTTTCTTAAAGATCTGCTTTGGGGTTTTGTGGGTTATGAATGGGCAGATGAAAGGCTCTTTGTCGCCGATGAAGAAGCAATACTGTGTTCAGCAGGGCTTCTTCTGGCTAACTCGCTTATCCGGAACGATTTAAACAAAAATCTATACCTTGCTGTGGACAAAATCAATACTACTGCCATTAAGGCGGAAGTCCTGGAAAAATTTGCCTATACCGATACCCTAACGGGCATTTATAACCGAAGGCATTTTATGGAACTGGCTCAAAACCCGCTGGATAAAGCCAAACGCTTCGGCACATTCTGTTATGCGATGATCATGGACCTGGACTTCTTTAAAAAGGTAAACGATACTTACGGACACCTGGCAGGGGATGAAGTGCTGAAAAACGCCGCCAATGTAATGAAGAACACACTGCGTTCTTACGATATTTTGTGCCGTTACGGCGGCGAAGAATTTGTTGTCCTTGTTGCCGAATCAACAAAGGAAGCTTCCCTGCACCTGGCCGAACGAATACGAGAAGCCATTGCCGCCACACCCTGTGTGTATAACGTTCTGAAAATTCCGGTTACGGTGAGCATAGGAGTCGCAGAAAGTTATCCTGATTGTACAATAGAAAGCCTTATTGACAGGGCAGATAAAGCGCTTTACATGGCTAAAGAACAGGGCAGAAACCGGGTGGTTTTTTATGATCCCCCCGAAGAAAAATTAGAAATTTAGCCGTTTTATACTCAAAGCCTTACCATTTTCGTTAAGCTCAACAACAATACCCTGCAGAGCGCAGTCTTCTTCTTTTGCATCGGCACATTCCATATGGTGGGCAATTTGGCTTAGTGTACGCTTTATACAAATGTTTGTATCCATACCGATTATTCCGTTCATGGCGCCTGTCATACCCAAGTCGCTTATGTAAGCAGTACCTTTGGGCAGAAGCCGTTCATCGGCAGTCTGAACATGGGTGTGGGTCCCTGCCACAATGCTTGCACGGCCATCCAGGTAGTAGGCAAGGGCCTCTTTTTCTTCGGTAGATTCGGCGTGAAAATCTACAATTATCGGAATATCAACGGGATGATTGTTGCACGCAGCTAATGCTGCGCATTCCGCAATAATGGCATCAAAACACCGGAAAGGACAGTCGATGGGAGTCATTAATTCCCTGCCCTGGAGGTTTATCACCAAAACAGAAATATCGTTTTTAGACAGGATCATCCAACCCCGACCGGGAACAACACAGGCATTGTCGTTTTCAGAATCCGTTTCCTTTATTGCCGGATAATTTGCAGGACGCAGCACCGGTTTATCTGATTCCAGCACTGGCCAGAATTCCCGCTTTTCCCAAATATGATTACCGCCGGTAACTGCATCGGCGCCGCTTGCCAGAATTCTTTCCAGGGTTTCTTTTGTAAGGCCAAAACCTGCGGCGGCATTTTCTCCGTTTACTATGGTAAAATCAGCATTATTTTCTTTAATCAGGACAGGCAGGCGTTTTTCCAAAACCAAAAGTCCCGGTTCGCCTACCACATCACCCAGCATTATGATGATCATGCGCTCGCGGACTGCAATTCCGTATAATTTAATGCCGCTCCAATGGCGGTGGTGTATTCTGCGTTTTCCGGGTATTCAAATTCCACATGGTACAATGCGGTAATTTCTTCCAGCACTTTTCTTCCCAGAAGGTTATTGCTGCCATTTCCGGTAACCACCACCCGGCCGGTATTTCTATTATTGGAGGCAAAGACAGAAAGCATACCGATTACCTGATACACCATATTGATCAAAGCCAGGGCTATGTCTTCTTTGCCGGCACTGTCCAGCATCTTGCCGAAATTTGATGCGGTACTTTCCCTGTTAAGGAAGCTTAGGTCTCTCTCCATAATGTCTTCCATTAAAAGATCAACCTGACTGAGCTTTCCTTTTTCAGCCAGGTGCATAACGGCATTAAATTCCGACACAGATAGAAGTTTTTTTGCCAGCCCAAGAATTGTGCCGCCTCCTACGCCGGATCCGCCCAGGTGGGAAATGTTGTCGTTTTGTGCGTGGATAATTGCCGTGCCGGTTCCTATGTTGGCAATGATTATATTATCCCGGCCTGCCAGGAACATTCCTCCGATGCCAATGGATTTAATTTCATCGGCTTTTCCCGTCGGGATACCGAAAAGATCGTCTTTTAGTTTCCCTGCGCCTGCGCCGGTAATCATTATGTGGCGTATTTCGCCTATTTTTATACCGTTTTCTACGATCATTTTACCAAAGGCGCCGGTAGCCGAGGTTACCGCATCCAACGCCTTGGTCCTTATTTTGTGGATAACACGGCCTTGATCAATGGAAACCGCCTTGGTGGTTGTGCTGCCTATATCAATACCAACAATCATGTAATAAACTATAGTTTAAAATGCTTTTTTTGTAAGGAGCCTTTGTGCCTGTAAAATGGATAGTACTCGGTCTTGCGATTCTTATGTATATACTGGTTGTGATCTTTCCCGAAAAAAAATCCTGGAGCGCCCTGGGAGCTGCACTGGCAATGATCCTTGTCCGCGCGACAGGAGGAGAATCGGCCGGTTATCTTATATATGAAGCTGGAACCGAATTAATAAACTGGTATGTGCTGATGATCTTTGTTGGCAGCCTTGTTATTGCCGAGTTGTTTATTTATTCCCGCGTCCCGGCGGTAATTGCCGATACCCTTGTCCTGAAAAGCCCTAATGTGGGTATTGCCATGGTGTTGATCCTTATTATGACGGGACTTATCAGCGCTTTTGTGGAGAATGTCGCCACGGTTCTTGTTATGGCGCCCATTGCCCTGGCCATGTGCAGCAAACTAAACCTGAACCCCATGTACTTTATGACAGGTCTTGCCGTAATGGCGAACCTTCAGGGGACAGCCACCTTGGTTGGAGATCCTCCATCGATGATCTTTGCCGACTTTTCGGGATATGGCTTTAATGACTTTATCTTTTATCAGGGAAAGATGTCGATTTTCTTTGCCATCCAGGTTGGGATGATTGTCGGCGCTTTGTACTTTTATTGGTTTTTTGCCAAAGACGGCGGAAAAAAAGTGGAAGTGGAAAAGGAAAAAATCCTTTCCATGGTTCCTTCCTGGCTTTTAATCCTGATGATTGCAGGGCTTGCCGCTGCATCTTTTATATACGGCGGTCTTTCCCTGGCATCGGGGCTTATTGTGGTTGTCCTCGCCATAGCGGGTCTTGTGTGGTATCGCTGGGTTCGTAAAGAAAGTTCTGAAAAAGTTCTGGAACTGATTAAAGGCCTTGATTGGGATACAACGTTTTTTTTAATTGGAATATTTGTAGTGGTAGGCGCCATTTCTTCCGTAGGGCTCCTCGAAGACTTTGCAGCCTTCCTTACCCGCATAATTGGCAACAATGTCCTTCTGGGCTTTGTCCTGATTGTAGTAGTGTCAGTCCTGATTTCCGGTTTTGTGGATAATGTGCCATACATCATCGTTATGCTACCTGTAGCTGCTACACTTTCAAACGATCTTTCCTTAAAACCGGAACTGTTTATGTTTGCCCTGCTTGTTGGTTCCTGCATGGGCGGGAACCTTACACCCTTCGGCGCCTCCGCCAATGTTGTTACCATCGGGATACTCCGCAAACAGGGCGTTAAGATGAACTTTGCCCAGTGGTTAAAGATAGGCCTGCCCTTTACGGCACTTACCACGTTATTTTCTGTACTGTTTGTTTGGGTGGTGTGGCGGTAGTCCCAATGTAGCAGGTTTATTATATTAATTTTCTCGACAGTGTCGAGAAAATTAAGCTTCTTTTGTTAATTCCTCAAGCTTTCTTTTAAAGCAATTAAAACTTGGACTTCTATTATTGTGTATGTCCATATATACTCCAATCTTTTGTGCCCACTCATATTTCTGCCTTCCAACTTCAGGATATCCAACCTTCTTTAAATTTCTTGCTGCCTTGGGAGATAGAGTAATATCAGCCAGTTTTTCCCATGTGTCTATAACACTGTCCTGTAAGTATTCTGAATATACCCGTTGGTTCATCTTTGGATATGCTTTTTCAATTGCTGTTTTATCTCCTAAAAGCCATGCTTCAATTTCTTCGATCGCTATTCTAAAAAAGGCAGTTGGTTTTGGATCACAATAATCAAGTACACGAATAAGTTCTTGTTTAAAAATCCTACAATCACGTTTGTCACAATCAACAACTACCATAATAGAAAGATCATTTGGTATCATGCTTTTCCCATGAGCTTTCAAAATTGCTGGTAATTTATTTAGTATCATCATCTTTTTTGGATCCTGGAGTTTGTATAAATCTTTTGGAATTCTTCCAAGCCCTTTATACGCATGGATTCTAAAAGTATTAGGCGGAGTGATTATCTTTGGAACAAGAATATTCAACAATTCTTTTCCTGATTCATCTTCGATTAATATTTCAAAATGCATCTTTAAATTTCCCTACATTCGCTCATCAAAATAATCGCTATACCAGAGCCCTCCAAGTGGGAGACCTTCATCGACCATATTTTTAACCAAGTTATTGTCGCTTGCTCTGGATATTTCTGAAAATCCATCTTTGCCTTTCTCAAGTATCCATACTTCTTCCGGTTTTAACGCATCAACAAAATAGGGTTGATGTGTAGTTACGAAAAGCTGCGAACCACCCGAACCGCCTTTTGTACCAGTGCTATGTTCACGGAATTCCCGGGCAAGAATCTCAAGCAATTTATGATACAATCCATTCTCCGGTTCTTCAATTCCAATAAAAGGCGGAGGGTTTGGATCAGCAAGAAGCAACATATAGGTAAACAATTTAAGTGTGCCATCAGACATTTGTTGTGCATAAAACGGATCAACGAAATATTTCTCGTTAAAGCAAAGATACAATTGATCATCGGGGAATTTTACAGTTTCTATACTTGATATACCGGGAATTTTCTTTGAGATGCTATTCAGAACTTGACTAAACTTATCTTTATAGTCACGTTCAAAATACTGTACTACGTTCCCCAGATTATCACCTCGGGTATTCAAATGCTTTTGCGGTCCGGCTTGTGTAATTTTTCGTGCGGCATCAGGGGAGAAATAACTCAAATACCAGCTTTCTATAAGTTGTGTAAAGGCGGAAATTCGAGGGTGTTGAGCAAGAGAACTTATTGTTGCAATACCCAATGTCCTGTTATTTTTTAGTTTTATTTTTTCTGTTTCTGATGTTTCCAAAATAGTTTTAAAAGCATCATTTTCCGATTCCTGGATACCAACAGAATCACCTTTCCATGCATAGCCTTCGCCATTTTCCAGAATCAGAAAAGAAAAGGGCCATCCCCTGCTCTGTCCTTTGCGTCGCTGACGTAAACGTTCACTCTTTACATAAGGACGGTCATCGTTATCAATATCAATCGCAAGCTGATAAGTCAGAGGACGATCATTCCCGTCTTGACGATAATATACTTCCATTTCAATTGGATCGGTACTCCCCATAGATCGTATTTTTTTGATACCGCCTCTTCCATTCATATCACATGCTTCTTCTACTCCAAAACGTAAACAATCAGATAAAAAACCAAATGCATCAAAAAATGAGCTTTTCCCTGCACCATTCTTGCCAATAACTGTTGTCAGCGGTGTTAAAGGGTCTGTACCTCTGGTATTCCAAAGTCTACCAATCTCAATATTTCGCAATGATTTGAAATTTTTTAATCGGAATCCCTCAATTAAAGCCATTATCAACCTCCATTTCACCCGATGGCTGAGTCATTATTTAGTATTATAGCATAAGGGTTTCAGATAAAAAAGCTATAGAGGCCAGCTGATACTTTTTTGAGGCTCTGCAAGAGGCTCTGCCTGGGGTGCACTGCATCGGGAAGAGCTTGACAATAGATTGAATATTACTCTTGAGCGCAAAATATATTATGCAACATTTTATAGAAATTATTTTTAAGTGGCGAGTGGTTTACAAAATAAAGTGAATATGATATCCTAAACAAGAAATGAATACAATAGATGTTTTTAATAATTTCGTTGATAATTTTAAGAATCAAGATGAAATATTTAAAGATTATTCAATAAAATTTAAGGACTTTTGGAAAAACCTTATTCTAAATAATAAAATTACTTCTTTAGATGATTCTGATATGGATCCAATCATAAGAATGATGGATTTAAATGGCAAAGGAAATACTAAGGATAGTATAGTTGTTGCTAAGGCACTTATTAGACAGGGGCAATGGTATAGGGCGTTTCGCTCATTAAAGGAAAATAAAAATATTTCAAAAATAATAAGTGAAATATTTGAAACAAATGATTATGAAAAATTAATCAAAAAACTAAATGAATTGGAAAAATTAAATAAAGAATTGAAAAATGGAATAACTGGTAAAAATGCAATAATTTTAAATGCAATGTTATGTTTAAATGATCCAAGCATGTTTTTATCTGCGTTGTCATTAGATCATAGATATAAAATGCAAAAATATTTATGTGGTATTGAAGATACATACGAAACATTTGGTGAAAAAATAGTAAACACTAATAGATTTATTTTAGAATATTTCTCAAAAAATGGTATAAAGGCATCCCCAAGGACAATTTCTTGTTTTGTCTATAAAATTAGAGATAAATGGGAAAACCAAAATGAAACCAATATTGATGAACCAGAAGAAATTTTAGATAATAATGAACAAATTTTTGCTTTAGAAAAATATTTAGAAGAATTTTTAATTGGAAATTGGGAATCAACTGAAATAGGTAAAAAATATAATTTAATCTATTCAGATGACAATGAATTACTAAGTCAACAATTTAAAACAGATATTGGTAAAATTGACATTTTGGTAAAAGAAAAAGAAACGAATACGTATGTTGTTATTGAATTGAAAAAAAATCAAACAAGTGATGATACTGTAGGTCAAATTTCTAGATATATGGGCTGGGTAATGGAAAAATTGGCAAATGGTAATTTAGTAAAAGGAATTATAATTGGTTATGAAAATGATGAAAAATTAAAATATGCCATAAAAGCAGTTCCAAATGTAGAATTATTTTTATATAGAATTAATTTTTCGTTAATTAAAATTCAATAAAACGTCTGGCCTGTCTGTTTGAGCCTATTTTAAAAATTGAGCATGAAAATATCAGTTGAACGGAACTATCTATCAAGCCAGTCAGTTCCAAACTCAGCCTCTGCTTCAGATAAATTCCAACCACTTTTTTTGAGCTGCTCTACACCAACCCTTTCCTTGTAAATCTTTGCAAGATACGGAGGCATGGGAGCAGTCCTTATAACGCGGCTAAATCCTTCTTTATCTCCAGCATCCAATAGTGTAAATGCTTTGAGTGAGATGGCAAGTTTTTCGTCCAATGTCATGGTTTCAGGCATAGGTAACCTCTTTTCCGTTGCTTTAACAACGATTAATATCGTAACATTTTAGATGCGTTATCGCCGAGAAACGGAGACAGTTTCTTCATTTATAGTATACCAACCTTGGAGAACCTTCAACATTGGGAAAATTAAATAAGTTGAGGGACTTTATTTTAATTTATACTGCCATCCTCCAATTCTTTTCACTCCCTCAACGCCTTTCTCTGCTTTTCCGTATAAGCTGCCTGAATAGTTATCATATTGGCTGCACGTTGGGTAATGACAGCTTTTTCATCCATATTAATTCCGGGAACACGGAGGGAATTCTGAAGCCTGGTTTTATGAGACGCGCAGGCAGTGTGAACAGCATCACGGGGGAACCCATGATAACGAAACCTTGACGCTGTAGGATATGTTGTTTCGGCAGCTTGGTAAAGAACACTATCTTCTACAGTTTTAAGGCTGCGGAGCGCATCTTCAAAACTCTGAATAGCCTGAGTTAAACTGCCACGAGAGAAATTATCGGATTCATCACAGTATTGGAATTCCTGTTGTAAATAGGTCAGTTCAACCAATATCATTATCAATGGATCATTGGAGGCTTGAGCATTTTTAAAACATTCAAGCGCAGTTGAAA
>Ga0082212_10011538_pt1 | contig 11205 bp, 8 predicted proteins | sample TergutNt197P3_FD_71548 | JGI IMG/M metagenome (GOLD analysis project Ga0082212, IMG submission 71548) | Neocapritermes taracua P3 segment gut microbial communities from Petit-Saut dam, French Guiana - Nt197 P3 | ecosystem: Host-associated > Arthropoda: Insects > Digestive system > Gut ... | reverse complement strand
TGCCGTATATCAAAATCCATGCGGATAAAAACAAACGGAACGGGGATTATTGGCTCACGGGTTCCCAGATGTTTCCTATGATGAAACAGGTTGGCGAAAGCCTTGCCGGTAGAGCGGCGGTTATTCCTATGCAGGGGCTCTCGGGCAGCGAGATCATAGGCGCGCCGGGCGGTGAGTTTGGCGGAGACACCTGCGTATGGATGCAAAGGGCTACAACACGATCAAAACTGGCTCCGCATGACGTGCAGAAACTCTATAAACGAATTTTCACGGGCTCTATGCCGCGCGCGTATCACTTCGTGCACTCCGCAACCGGCGCCTTTGATCGGGATTTGTATTATAGCTCTTATGTAGATACCTATCTGCAGAGGGATGTTCGGGATATAAAACAGGTAGGCGACGAAATGGCGTTTTTGCGTTTTATGACAGCCTGCGCGGCGCGTACAGGCGGGCAACTAAACTATGCGGAACTTGCGAAAGACGTGGGCGTAAGCGCGCCCACCGCAAAGCAATGGCTTTCTATCTTGCTTACGTCCGGAATTATTGTATTGTTAGAGCCGTATTTCAACAACGCACTCACGCGGATCGTAAAATCACCGAAGCTGTATTTCATGGATACCGGTTTATGCGCATACCTCACACGATGGAATTCTCCGGAGACATTGGAGGTTTCCGCAATGGCAGGGCAGTTTTTTGAGACGTATGCCGTGAGTGAAGTAATAAAGAGCTATTATAACGCCGGAAAACGTCCGCCTGTTTTTTATTACAGGGATACCGACCAAAAAGAAATCGACATTATTCTGGAAGCGAACAATACACTACATCCTTTTGAAATAAAAAAATCCGCCTCACCTGACCGGGCAGTAGTATCAAGATTTGAAACGCTGCGAAAAACCAATAAAACTATAGGTGCGGGGGGAATTATCTGCATGACAGATAATGTGTATCCCATTAACAAGGATAATTACTATCTGCCGCTATGGTGTATTTAAGGCAGATATTAACTCCAATGCCAAACCGGCACAGATAACTCCGAAGAAAAGGGATTGGGACGGGTAAAATCGGGCAGCCAGTCCGAGCCGGTTACAAGCTCCTGACAAAAGCCGTCGTCTATGTTGTACTCGTCAAGCATGGAAAGTACGGCTTCGTATTCATTCTCTGAAACAAAGCTATCGGGTATGCTGCAGGATGGCTGGGCGCTGTCCTGCTTTACCGGCGTATACTGGGACATTAGCGAGAGCAGGGCTTTACTGCTGCCGTTCCCGGATGGCTTACAGTTTTCTGCAAACCAGCGCAGCACCTGCCGGGTTGCTTCATGATGACCTGGGATCACAAGATGGCGTATCATTACACCACCCTGTATTGAATTCCGCCCAGGTCCAATATGCAGCGGCCTGTATTCCATCATTTTTAGGATCGCTTTTGCTGCATGCTCAGGATAATTTGGCGCATTAAAAAACCTGGCGGCTAACCCCGGGTCAAGCGTTTTTAGATCCGGCAAATATACATGAACAAGGTCTTTTAGTATTTCAAGGCTTTCAAGTCCGTCGTAACCTGACGAGTTCCACAACACGGGAATGTTAAGACCCTGTTTGAGCGCTTCTTTTAAGCCTTCTGCCAGGGCAGGGGCAGCGTGGCTTCCTGTTACTATATTGATGTTTTCCGCACCCTTGTTCTGAAGGGCAAGGCAAATTTCTGCGAACTCTGCGTTATCTACAATACGGCCCAGCGCTTCTACGCGCTTTCCGCCTGAAGTCTCGGGGCTGTGACTGCTCTTAGAAATCTGAAAATTCTGGCAAAACGCACAACCCAGATTACAGCCTGAAATAAAGATAGTACCGGACCCGCCCGCACCTGTAATGGGCGGTTCTTCACCATAGTGGATCCCTGCGAACGCGATACGCAATGCAGAGCTTTCCCCGCAATAGCCGGGTTTACTTCGGGCTTGCGATTCAGCGGCATCGCGGTCAACACCGCAGCGTCTTGGACACAGAACGCAGTTTTTATAAAAAGACATATTTCAAGTATATATAAAAAAGCTGTATATCAAAAATAGTCCATAAAGGCAAATTTTGCCGGAAAAAATTTGCCTTTATGGATTATTTTTACTTTAATTGACTTTTAAGTATATCTGTATATAATCAAGAAAAAAGGAATAAAATATGAAATTAAAGCAAATTTGTATAATTTTACCATTGATCGCTATATTTTCACTAAGCTGCGGGAAGGAAACTGGACAGAAAACCCAGAGCACAATTTCTGTTTTGGGAACCGGTACTGTGTTTACACAACCGGATATGGTTCAGTTAAGTATTACATTAAGCAATGTTAACCGGACCACTAAACTGGCGCAGGAGGAAGTCAGCAGGATGGCAAGGCAGGTAATGACTATACTAAGGGAGTCCGGCATAGAAGAAAAAAATATAAGTACTGCTTCATTATCATTCAGAACAGAATATGAATACAGAAGCGGTGTACGCGTATTAATTGGGCAAAGAGCTGAACAGCGCCTGACCTTCACCATTGAGGATATTGCCAATGACAGTGAAAAGGTTCCGGCGGTAATTGACCGGTTAATCGAAATAAACGGGATAGAATTAAACCAGATAAGTTTTGGGATAAAAAACAACACAGAGTATTTTGTAAGGTCAAGGGAACTTGCTTTTCAAAAAGCTCTGGAAAAAGCCGAACAATATGCGGCGCTTGCAGGCCTTGAAATCATTAAGGTTTTGAGTATCTCGGAAGAGGGAGCCCAGCAAATGTCTCCTGTAAATAACCGTATGACTAATCAGTTATATCAGGTTGAAGCATTGGCAAGCGGCGATTATTCTACAGTATTACCGGCCGGTGAATCCGAAGTAACTACACGTATTTTGGTAGTTTTTCTTTTGGAGTAAAATTCTGCATATTTTCTGTAAATTACTCATCATATAATACTCGTATACAAATATCGAATTTTGTAGTATATTTATATATAAGGAGAAAACCGTGGAAAAACACTTGAATGTTACCGAAGAATTAACTCCGGATGGCATCAAATTTACTATCAAGGGCAGGGTTAATTCAGAGTGTGTTGAAGAATTCCAGGGAATACTGCAAAGCGCTCTGGATCGCGAATACAAAAATGTAATCCTTAATATGCTATGGGTTGAATTTTTGAGTTCCGCCGGGATTAGGGTGATCCTTAAAGCATATAAAGACATGATACACGCTGGCGGCAAACTGGGAATTGAAATGCCGTCCAAAAATGTCAGAAATGTCCTTGGCATGACTGCTTTGGATGATATGCTTATTAAATAATTATGCACTCTATCCGAACCAAAATTCTTGCAATTACTTTAGTCTTCTTATCCTTTCTAAGCGTTTCATTTGTTCTCTATTCGGTAGCTACAACCGCAAGGTATAAACTCCTAAGACTTGAAGACATAGAAAAAACAGTTGAAATTGAGGCGGAAAAGGTTAATAAAACAATAGCGCATTTTGAGCGCGGGGCAGCAGATCTTGTGGTTGCCGCAATGCTGTTTTACCAGTCCCAAATGACCAGTATTGGCGAGACTTCGGTGCTGGAGTATTTGCGCGGGTTCCCGGCTGCGGCAGGCGGCGGGTTCTGGTTTGAGCCTTACGCCTTTAATGCTGATACGCTCCGCGCAAGTATTTACGCATATTTTGACAAGGACACAGGTGAATTGCGCCTTGGTGATATTGAAGACTATAACCATTTCAACAAAAACTGGTACCGTGAAATTTTTGACGGGATAACACAGCCGTATCAGGTTGCATGGGCAAAACCATTTGTGGGTGATATTTCACTGACCTTAAAAACAACTGCCGGGTCAGTAATTTATGATCATGAAGGAAACATGATTGGGGTATCTGTACTGGACTGGGGCATACAGGAAACTGTAAGGGAGTTAAGTTCCGTGCGTCCCACGAAAAACAGTTTTGTTTTGCTCTGCGTACCTGACAAAGACTATGTGATTTCCGACACACATACCAATAGCCTTATAGGCGCGTCTTTAGAAAAAATTCCATGGGACATTAACGCGGATTCATTTACACTTGACGGCATTCAGTACTTAAGTTTCAGCCGCCTTCTTGAAAACGGCTGGCTCCTTGCCGTGCAAATTCCTCTTAATGAAATTTTTGCAGAGGTTGAAAGCCAGAACAACCGCTTTACATTGATAATTGCAATTTCTTTGCTTGTAATGATTATACTTGTGTACTGTCTGGTATCGAAATTTATCAACACACCCATTAAACAATTTACTTTTGACATTTCGCATCTTGCTCTGGGTAATCTTGACCATCATATAAAAGTGAAATCAAAAGATGAGCTTGGTATAATGGCCAAAGCCTTTAACACTATGACAGAAAACCTAAAAAACTCAATCGAGGCACATGACAGGGAACGCGAAGAAAAAGAAAAGATGGCTGTGGAACTTAGTGTTGCGGCTGAAATACAGGTTAATATGCTGCCGTGTATTTTTCCGGCATTTCCTGACAGGTCAGAGTTTGATATATACGCTTCCATGCTTCCTGCCAAAGCTGTGGGCGGCGATTTTTATGATTTCTATATGCTAGACGAAAATAATCTGGCAATAATAATCGCAGATGTCTCGGGCAAGGGAATTCCCGCAGCTTTGTTTATGGTAATTGCGAAAACCATGATAAGGGACTGCAGCACAGGAAAAAGCCCTATTAATGTTTTTGATGAGGTAAATAAAAAGTTATGCGAGAATAATGATTCGGGAATGTTTGTAACTGCTTTTATGGGGTTTTACAATATACCGACTGGAAGATTTATTTATGTAAATGCGGGGCACACTCCGCCTTTGATCAGAAAGAGCAAAGACGAGTTTCATTTTCTGCGCACTAAGCCCCACATTGTTCTGGGCTTTACAGAAAACGCCGAGTACGAAGAAGAGGAAATAATACTTGAACCGGGCGATATAATTTATCTATACACTGACGGCGTTACAGAAGCACTAAACTCAAACAAGGAACTTTTTGCAGAAGCGCGCCTGCTTGAAGCGGCAAATAAATACAGGCATTATCCCCCAAGAGGTCTGCTGTCTGCAATCAAGCAGGAAATTGATACATTCGCGGACGGGGCCGAACAGTCAGACGATATTACCATGCTTGCGCTTGAAGTGAACAATCCGGATGATGCTATGGGTAAACTCACCGGGCCCATGAAAGAACTGACAGTAGATGCAAACGAAGCCAACCTTAAAGAAGTCCTTGATTTTGTGGAAGCGGAACTCAAAAAAAATAATTGCCCGCAGGATATTCATAATGAGATAGATCAGGCAGTAGAGGAAATTTTTGTAAATATCTCAAATTACGCCTACAAACCAGAAAGCGGTAAAGCCACCATAGGCATAGTACCTGTAGGCAGCGGGGATGAAATACTAATCAGGTTTGAGGATTCGGGCAAGCCCTATAACCCGGTTGATGAAGCAGATCCGAATTTTAACATATCAATAATGGAGCGTGAAATCGGAGGGCTTGGGGTATTCATGGTAAAAAATCTGATGGACAAGGTCTATTATGTCAGGCGTGAAAACAAAAACTTCCTTACCATAACAAGGAAAATCAAATAAGAACCGACTGTGCGTTATATGCTATTCCCGTATTTTGAAAGGGTTTATTGATTTTTCAAGCTGAGTAACTGCGAACTTGGTATTCTCTGCAATCATGACAACAGATTCCGAGTTGGCTGTAAGAGACCTTGCACCTTCACCGCATTTTTGGACTTTCTCGTCCACACTGCGGCTAAGGTCTGTAAGGCTTCTGCAGGCTTCAACCGCTTCTGACGCGCTGGTTTTCATTGCCTGGGCTCCGGTCTCAACGTCATGCGTAATAGAGTTAATTGCCGCGATTGACGACAAAAGCTGATTGGAACCTATGCCCTGCTCCTCTGTTGCGTTTTTAAGGTTGGCCGTTATCCCCTCAACCTGATGGATCAGTGTAAGCATGGAATCGAATGACTCAACCACATGCCCGGCAGAGGCAGCAATCTCGTTGATCCTTTTTTGCAGCGACAAAATCGCCGCATCGGAATTTTTGGATTGCTGCGCGGTTGTCTCTGAAAGTTTCCGTATTTCCTGCGCTACAACGGCAAAACCTTTGCCTGCTTCACCTGCGTGCGCGGCTTCGATTGCCGCGTTCATGCTTAACAAATTGGTTTGGGTTGCTACATCGGAAATAACCTTGTTCATTGCAGCCAGGGCCAGGGACTCCTGTTCAACAAGTTTGGTTGCTTCCGCTGTTTCAGAAAGACGTTTCTTTTCTTCCTGGGATGACTGTACCAATTCCAGTATGCGATCGTTTACAAGTTTGGTGCTGTTCTCTATCGAATGAAGGTTAGCGACCATTTCCTCTATTGCAGAAGAAGCACCGCTTATTTGGGAGCTCTGCTCCCTGATCTTGCTGTTCAGGTGTTCAAGCTCCCCCATTACCTGTGTTACAGAACTTTCGTTACGCGCAATGGACTGGTTTTCCTTTCCCACATCGCTGCGTATAAATTCAACAGCATCGCTGACACGCGCAATTACAGCCTTTGTGTCGTTTACCGAAGATGAAAGATCATCTGCTACCTTGCCCATGTCCCGTGTGGAATCCTTTATTTTGCTTACAAGACCGCTGATGTTTCCTGCAAAACTGTTAAAGCCCCCAGACAGGGCAGAAGCTTCGCGTGTAGCATAATCCGGGGGAGTAACCGTAAAATCCCCGCCTGAAATGGTATTAAACGAATTTACAAGCTGGCGGAAAGGTTTGGTCAGAAAATGGCTGAAAACGTTGGCTATGGCCTGTGATACAACAGCCAGAGCAAGTACTACCAAAAAAACAGTCCAGAGCAGGCTCCTGGCTTCCCTTCGCATTTCTGTAAGAGAGCCTGTAGAAACAAGAAACCAATCAGTACCATCTACGGGTGTAGAAACCGTATAGGTATCGCCTGACAGGGCAACAAAAGTCTGGTTTGATAAAATTGCGTTTTTGTCGAGTCCGGGTATTTCATCAAAAATATTTTTTTCAAGTACAAAAGATTGATCCGGGTGTACCACAAAAAGTCCAATGTTATCTATTAAAAATGTAGTACCGTCAGCCGTTATTTTTTCCGCGCTGACGATTTCGGAAAACTTGTCCAGTGTTACATCAACAGCGATAACGCCGTCTATACTGCCTGCTTCATTTCTGACAGTACGGGAAAAGGTAACAACCAGCTGCTTGGTTTGCGCGTCAACATAAGGGTCTACAAGCATTATTTGATCCGGGTTTGCCATTGCAGACTGATGCCAGAGCCGTCCCGGCGGATCCCAGTCAAAGTCCCAATCCGGGTCTGTATGGGGAAACCAGCCATCCCCGGAAATCCAAAAACCGCCCGGCTCATACATTGAAATAACAGTACCGTAATAAAGGTCTAAAACATCAGGGTATACGCTCATTATGTTAGCCAGAACATCATTCATTGTATCTTCGGAGGGAAGGCGGTTAATAAATGTTGCGCCGCTTTGAATCATATCTACAAAGGGGGACATGGCATGGAGCAGATTGGCGTTTAAGTACTGCATCATTATCCCGGACCTTTCCCTAATCTCGTTTTCGCTAAGACGGTTTATGTTAAAATAAAATATTGCCGTTATTGTGGAAGATATTACCAGAACCAGCCCAAGACAAAGAGCCATAATCTGGACAGACAGGGATAGATGTTTTTTACTCATATTTACTCCAACCCGGAAAATTTTTTATTGCGCTTCTCTATTATCTTTTTAAACTTTTTTAGGGGTTCATACAAGGCATTGTAATGCTCAGCATTGTGATGCTCAGCATCGTGATGCTCAGTTTCGTGAAACTCAGTTTCCGGCGGCTCTGTTGAGTGATGTGCAATAGGCTCTGGAGTATTTTGCATAGGTGTTTTACCAAGGCAAAAAGAAATACCGCGTATTTCAAGCTCCGGAAAACCGGTCTGGAGCAGTTTGAGGAGCTGACTCTGTTTGGTCTGAAGCAGCTGTATCCAGCCGGGATGTTCGGCCTCAATTACAAGCACACCGTGTTCCAGTTCCCTTACCCGCGAATGATCAGAGGCAGCGGGTATCTTTGCTGCGGCTGCAAGCGCTTCCCATGAGCTTAGAACACTGGCTGTTTTGCGTGCCTCTTCAAGAGTAACTGGATCAAAATGAGTTTTGTAAAAATCATTGAACAAGTCTCCTGCTTTTTTTATTTTTCCCATTTTAGGCTTCCTGCGTGCACCTTATACATGATGGTATCTTCTTTACGGTAGCGTTCATAGGGTTCTTCGGGCAGGAAAGTGAAAAAAGCCTGATCATATTTTGGCATGAGCGAAAGGAATTTTCTCCGCTTTTCGCCGTCAAGCTCAAGCAAGACGTCATCCAGAAGCAGTACCGGGTTTTTTCCTGTTTTTCCGGAGAAAATTCCTGCCTGTGCAATGCGAAGGAGCAGGGCTAAAAGACGGCGCTGTCCTGTTGATGCTTTGCCGGTAAATTCCTTCCCCTTTTGGGTAAAGATAAACCTGTCCCTATGCGGCCCGGAAAGGGAAAGCCCCATGGAAAGCTCTGCGTCCCTCCGGCCGGAAAGTTCAGTACTTATTATCGAAGCATCCTGCTCCTTCCACGATGGCGCATAACGCATGGTAACATTATCGATGCCTGAAATTTCACGATACAAAGGCTCAAAAATAAAGGAAAAATCTTTTGCGGCAGCTTCCCTCTTTTTCATGAGCTCAATGCCGTAAAAAACAAGCTGGGGATCGAGAGCGTCAAGCACCGCGTTGGTTTCTGCATTTTTTTTGCCGTGTTCATTTTTTAAAATAAGGTTACGGTTTTTTAGTACCTTGCGGTAATTTCTTAGATCATCAAGATAAACAGGATCCCAAAGACTCTGGGTCTGATCAAAAAACCAGCGCCGCCTTTCCGGAGCGCCAGAAACAAATTCCATGTCTTCGTGGCAGAATACTATACACGGGTTTACCGCAAGCAGATCTTTTCTGTCCTCTACGCGTTTTGAGTCAAGCGTTATATTTTTTTTCCCGTCCTTAAAATACACGGATACTTCGGAATTGAGCTCTCCGTCAAGGCGCATTGTTACAGAAAAATCTTTTTCTCCAAGACGCACCATTTCATTATCACGTACGCCGCGGAAAGAAGAGGCATAGGAACAGTAATAAAGCGCTTCAAGAAAATTGGTTTTACCCTGACCGTTTTGACCTATCAGAAAAATGTCTTTGCCTTTTATATCTGTCTCCGAATCAACCAAATTGCGGAACGAAACAGTCCTTAAGGAAACAAAGGCCATGGAATAAATTTCAAAGAAAGAAGTTAATCCAGCTGCATTGGCATTACAATATGGAAAAAGTCCCCTTCCGGAACCGCAGTGATGGTTATGGCTTTTGTGGGCTCTGTAAATTGTATACAGATTTCATCACTTTTCATTACCTTAAAAGGTTCTTCGATATATCTATAATTCAAAGCAATGGAAATTTCTTCGCCGTCATATTTACACGATATTTCTTCGCGTGCTTCACCTATTTCATTTTCCTCACAATAAACAGAAACCATTCCGGAGGAAAGTTTGAGATAAACCCTGTGAGATTTTTGTTCCACCAAAAGAGATACCCTTTTAAGGGCATCAAGCATTTCAAGCCTGTCAACAACAAATGAATTTTTTTGACTTTCCGGAATTACCCTTTTATAATTCGGGAACTGTCCTTCAATAAGCACCGAAGAAAGTTTGTAAGAACCAAACTGAATAAAAAAAGTTTTGTCAGTTACGGAAAGGGCTATCATTCCTTCGTCTCCGGCTCTTTTCATTATTATATTTAAAATTTTTGGAGGAATAATAACACCTCCAAAATCATCTATACCCTTAACGGATTTTGTTATATATGCAAGCCTGCGTCCATCAGTTGCAACCATCATTAATTTATCATCTGTCTTTTCAAAAAAGACTCCACTCATAAAATATCGGGTCTCATCATCGGAAACTGCAAAAACTGTTTCCAATATCATTTCCTTAAAATCCTTTATGGGAATTTCAAAGAATTTATTCTGTCCTGCTGTAAATTCCGGAAATTTATCAGACGCTGTATTTTTTAACTGAAATTTGGCTTTTTTAACCTTTGTTTTAATGATGATTTTTCCGCCTTCCTGTTCAAAATCCATATCTCCGTCCGGAATGGAATTTAATATGCCAAAAAATTTATCGCCATAGACTGTTACAGCACCGCTTTCCATTACATCTACAGGTACTTTGGTTTCAAAATTTACCTTCATATCTGTAGATTTAATAATAAGCTGATCATCTGCAGCTTCCATATAAATATTAGAGAGTATTGAAATTGCATTTTTGGAAGCAATTATTTCATTGGCAATGGCGATTTCCTTGAGCAATACGCTCCGGTTACATGTAAATTTCATGTTTGTCTCCTCTTCTTATATATTAATTATATATATAAATAGTAAAAGTAGTAATAGGGGGCCGGAAATGTGGAAAACCCATATAATTCTTTATATTATATAGAGTTAAATTTCTGATAAACTGGGGATAACTCTTTCTTTTTATACACAACATAAAGACATTTCCTTGTTTTATAAAGCTATACAGTTTTGTAAACCGTATATCAACAGGCTTTTAACCTTTTTGACCGGATTCCCGTATCATTCGCTGCAGGGTTTGTAGTGTAGGCTCAAGGTTTGAATCTGTTCTAAGCTGATTATCAATTTTTTCGCAGGAATGAATGACGGTCGCGTGATCCCGGCCGCCAAAGGCTTCTCCAATCTCAGTCAGCGAAAAACCAGTTAGATCGCGGGCCAGATACATGGCTACCTGTCTGGGATAAACAATGTTTTTGGTTTTTTTCTTTCCTTTGAGATCAATATGGGAAATATTGAAAAATTCCGCTACTACCCGTTGTACCTGTTCAATGGACATATTGCCCTGTTTGGCGGGACTAAAGAAATCCATTAGAATTTTTTGTGTATTTTCCGGGGTTATGGGCTGTTTCATCAAGTCAGTGTAGGCCAGGAGCTTGGTTAGTGCTGAAATAAGGTCCCTGACATTGGAAGAAATATTTTTGGCTATAAGATCAAGCACATCATCAGGCAGGACCATTCCCTGGTGTTTTATGGCCGATCTTAGTATGGCGCAGCGGGTTTCATAGAGAGGCGGCTGGGGGGCAACATTAAG
>Ga0082212_10011537_pt1 | contig 11207 bp, 8 predicted proteins | sample TergutNt197P3_FD_71548 | JGI IMG/M metagenome (GOLD analysis project Ga0082212, IMG submission 71548) | Neocapritermes taracua P3 segment gut microbial communities from Petit-Saut dam, French Guiana - Nt197 P3 | ecosystem: Host-associated > Arthropoda: Insects > Digestive system > Gut ... | reverse complement strand
ACCCTGTCCCGGCGCGGGTATATCAAGCGCACCACGCTGGACAACTACCAGCAGCAGCGGCGCGGCGGCAAGGGCATTGCCGGCGTGCATACGGGCGACGGCGACTTTGTGCAGGATTTTCTCGGCACCAGCAACCACCAGCACCTGCTGCTCTTTACCAACCGGGGACGCATGCACCAGCTCAAGGTGCACCAGGCGCCGGAAGGCAGCCGCACGGCCAAGGGCATGCATATCGCCAACCTCTTGCCGCTGGAGAGCGAGGAATACGTTTCCACGGCCCTGACGGTGCGCAGTTTTGAGGAAGACAAGTATTTCCTGTTCATCACCAAGCGGGGCATGGTCAAGCGTTCTTCCGCCTCGCTGTATGCCAGGGCGCGGAAAAGCGGTCTGATTGCCGTCAGCCTGAAGGATGACGACGAGCTGATCATGGTGCGGCCCATAGAGGACGACGCCCATGTGGCGCTCGCCACGGCCGGGGGCTATGCCATACGGTTCGCCTGCGGCGATGTGCGTCCCATGGGCCGCGGCGCGGCCGGGGTCAAGGGCATTGCCCTGCGCCGGGGCGACAGCGTGGTGGCCGGGCTGATTTTGCGCCCGGACGACCAGAGTACGGAAATCATGTCCATTTCCGCCCTGGGCTTCGGCAAGCGTACCCAGGTGGACCTGTATCGCTTGCAAAGCAGGGGCGGCAAAGGCATCAAAAACTTCCGGGTTACGCCCAAGACCGGCCCCGTGGTGGGCGGCATGCCCGTGCGAGAGGATGACGCGCTCATCCTGCTCACCTCCACGAACAAAATCATCCGCATGGGTCTTGATCAGGTGCGCAGCATAGGCCGGGTGACCTCCGGCGTGGTGCTCGTGCGCTTGGATGAGGGTGCGCGCGTGGTGGGCTTTGATCGCCTTGAACCTGACGAACCAACGCGCCTGGGGGAAGATGCGCCCGAACCGGGTAAGGCAGTGTTATGAAGTGCATTGTTGTGTGCGCCGCGTGCGTGCTGTTTATGCTCGCGTGTGGTGCGGCCTGCGATCGCGTGCCGTTGCAGGGCAATGATCTCGACGAGGCCAAGGCGGCCATAAGCCAGCGCGACTGGCCCCGGGCGGAACGGTTGCTGGAACGCTACCTCCGGACCGAGGAAGCTTCGCAACAGCGCTGGGATGCTTGGATGCGTCTTGTGGACATTTACAGCCGCATCAACCTGGATCAGAACGGCGCCTTGGGGCAGCTTGAAGCCATGTTGCAGGAATTTGCACGGGATGAGGCTAAAAAAAAGCTGATTTTGGCCCGCTTGGGCGAACTGCATGAAAATCTCGGCCACACCAGCCAAGCTGTGGCCGTGTGGGGACGCTATGCGGAACTGTACAACCTGACAGACCATGAAGCGGCGAGTGTACAGCGCGTGCTCGGCAACCTGCATTTTCGTCAACGCCGCTTTGACTTGGCGGAAGAAGCCTTGCAGACTTGCCAAGCGCTTCCGGTGGAAGAATCTTTCCGTGCCTGGTGCCTGTATGACTTGGCGTTGGCGAATATGGCGCGAGATGAGTTGGAGGATGCCCGCGATCAGGCGATTCAGGTGCTTAGCATGAAGGCGGATGATCAACTGAGGGGACTGGCCGGTTTTTTACTGGCGGACGTGCTGGAGCAACAGGGTTTGCGAGCAGAGGCTCTGAATCGTTTCGAGTCCGTGCGGGGCCTGTACCCCAATGAACTGGTAATTGACAACCGCATTGCTTACTTGAAGAAAAAACTGCATGCAAACCCGGGGAGCGGCAGGCCATGATCCGTCACTCGTGTGGTCTTGTTGGCATCAGTGGCCATAAAGAAGCTGCGCGGCATGTCTATTTCGGCCTGTACGCCCAGCAGCACCGGGGCCAGGAAAGCGCGGGCATTGCCGCATGGGATGGAAGCGCGTTGTACGAGCACCGGGGCACGGGCCTAGTGCCAGAAGTGTTCAACGAACTCAGCCTGCAAAGGTTGCCGGGAGATTACGCTATAGGCCATGTACGCTACGGCACAAGCTCCACTTTTTCTTCGCTTCGGGACGCCCAGCCTTTTACCGTGCATTACCAGGGCATGGATATCGCGCTTGCGCACAACGGCAGGTTGGTGAATGCTGAAGCACTGCGCCGCACGCTGGAAGAAGACGGCGCGATCTTTCGGACTTCCAGCGATTGCGAAATCTTCATGCATCTTATTGTACGGGGCATGCGCCACAAAAGCCTCGAGCAAGCCGTTCTGGAAGCGTGTTCCCGCGTGCGCGGCTCGTATTGTTTGGTCTTGCTGATCGGCGACAAGCTGATTGGTTTGCGCGACCCTCTCGGCATTCATCCCTTGGTGCTAGGTAGCTTGGAAGACAGCCGCGTGCTGGCCTCGGAAACCTGCGCTCTGGATCTGCTGGAGGCTGACTATCTGCGCGTTGTGGAACCTGGCGAAATGGTGGTCATCCGGAACGGACATATGAGCAGCATGCGTCTGGCGCCGGCACAGACGCCCAAGCAGTGCGCCTTTGAGCTGGTGTACTTCGGGCGGCCCGACTCCCTTATTTTCGACGAGCAGGTGTATCTGTGCCGCAAGCGCATGGGCGAGCAACTGGCGTCCGAGTCCCCGCCGGACGCTGATTTCGTCATGCCGTTCCCGGATTCGGGAGTGTACGCCGCTGTCGGCTTTGCTCAGAGCGCGGGCCTGCCCTATGAACACGCCATGATTCGCAACCATTATGTGGGCAGAACCTTCATCCAGCCCACACAGGGCATGCGCGACTTCAGCGCGCGCGTGAAAATCAATCCGGTGCGGGCGATGATTGATGGCAAACGCATCTGTATTGTTGATGACAGTATTGTGCGCGGCACCACCATGCTGGCCCGGGTGAAAAAGCTGCGCGGGCTCGGCGCGCGGGAAGTGCATATCCGGATTTCCTGTCCGCCGGTGCGCTTCCCCTGTTGTTACGGCATTGACTTTGCCTCGCGGGGGGAGCTCATCGCTTCCAGCAAGTCCGTGGAGGACATCCGGCGTATTCTTGACGCCGACAGCCTGCACTATCTTTCCTTTGAAGGCCTTGCGCGTTCGGTGACGCGCCCGGATCAATACTGCCGGGCTTGCCTGACGGGCGAATACCCAGTGCCGCCTGAGGCGGGGAAACTGCAGCAGGAATGCGGCGTGCGATGAACACGGAGAAAAGCGCCGCCGTCCCCCGCGTGGCCTATGTGTTGCTCTGGTTTCCGCGCGCCTCCGAAACCTTTGTGTTCCGCGAAGTCAGCGCGCTCCGTGCATTGGGCCTGCCCATTCACGTGTATACCATGTACGGTTCGGGCATGCGGGGCTGTTCCGATGCAATGCGCGCCTACGACGGGCCTCTGACGCGTTTCGGGCTCGGCGCCTTGTGGCGGATTGCGCTGGCTTTTTGCAAAGAGCTGGTTGGCAGCCCGGGGCGCGTCTTTGCCCTGATGCGCCGTTGCCTGTTGCTGCGTATGCGTGACTGGGAAACCAGGGGAGAAAACATATGGTGCTTTTTCGCGGGCTTTGCCTTGGCTGCCCTGGCAAGGCACGACGGCATCGAACTCCTGCATGCCCCTTGGGCCAATGGCCCTTGCACGGCGGCCTGGGTGGCTTCCCAACTGACGGGCCTCCCTTTCGCCTTTACCGGGCGGGCTGGAGACATGTATCCTCCGGACGGGCTGCTGCGGGAAAAGCTTGAAGCGTGTCTTTTCGTGCGCACCAACACCGCCGCAAATGTGCGCCATCTGGCTTCCCATGCCCCTGCCGGGCATGAAGACAAGATTGTGCTGGTGTATAACGCGCTGACCCTGCCCAAGGAAGCGCCTACTCAGGCAAGGGCGGAACCGCCCTATAAAATTTTGGCTGTGGGACGTTTCGCACGCACGAAAGGTTTTGCATGTCTCCTGACGGCCATAGCGCGCCTGCAACGCGAAGCCTTTCCCTGCCGTCTCACGCTGGTGGGCGACGGCTGGCTGCGCGTTGCGCTGCGCAATCTGCGAGCCCGGCTACGGCTTGAGGACTGTGTGTCCATGCCCGGCTTTGTGCCGCACGACAGGATGCCGGAACTACTGGAAAGCCATCATATGTTGGCAGCCCCCTGCGTGGTGACGGAAACGGGCGATCGTGATGGCATCCCCAATGTGATCATTGAGGCGCTTTCGCAGGGGATGCCTGTTGTTGCTACCGATGTCAGCGGGATACGCGAAGTGGTAGTGCATGGCAAAACCGGGCTGCTCATTGAGCAGCGCAATCCTCGCGCGTTGGCCGACGCCATCCGGGCCTTGGCCGTTCAGCGTGAACTGGCCCTGGCGATGGCGGAGGAAGGCAAGAGGCTAGTGCGGCGCATGTTTGATCCGCAAACAAATATACAGGCGCTGTATACGCTGTATGTGGGGCGCTTTAACGCCATGCGACGTCCGGAACGGTGATGGTCGCATCCGTCGCGCCCGTGGAGTGTGCGCTCAGCATAGATGTGGAAGAGGAGGGACTCTTCCGTGGCGCGTACGCCAGGATGGCGGCCTCCGTGCGTAATGTGGCAGCGCTTACGCGTCTATCGCCGTTGCTTGAGGAATTTGCCCTGCCGGTAAGCCTCTTGTGCACGCACAGCGTCTTTACCGATGTCGCGGCCTGTCGGAGTTTGGCGGAGATCTGCACGCGGCACCGGGTGGAAATAGGCGCGCATTTGCACCATTGGAACACGCCGCCCGTTGAGGCGGGCAGTGCGGGAGGGCAGGGCTATGCGTCGCCGGGCCAGGTGCCTGAAAAGTTGCTTGCGGCGCGCCTGGCAAGCCTGTTTGCTGCCGGAGGGGCTTTTTGGGGGAAGCCGCTGACGAGTTTTCGCATGGGCAGATGGGATCTGCACCGCTGGCATTGGCCCTTGCTGGTGGAGGCGGGGGTGCTGGTTGACGCGTCGGTGCGTCCCTTGCATTATGCGCTTCAGGGGCCGGATCATTTTGCCGCGCCTGCGGATCCCTATCTGGTCCCTGTGCGGGAGCGTGCGATTCTGGAAGTGCCTTTGACCAGCGTGCCGTTGTGCGCATGCGCGCGGCATCTTGCCCCGCCCGTCCATGCACGACGCTCCTGGCGAGGGCGGCTTGCGGCGTCGGTGCAAAAATGGGGCGCGCTGTCCTTGTTGCCGGTCTATCATCCTCTCTGGGCGATGAAAGCCGTTACAAAACGGCACCTCGCGCGGGGGGGGCGGGTGTTGTCGCTGACCTGGCACTCTTCGGAAATGATGCCGGGCGCTACGCCGCATTTGCCGGATGCGCCTGCGGTGGAGCGTTTTTTGGGAAAGATTCGCAACTACTTGCGCTGGCTGATCGGGTGGACGCCCGTACAGGGCCGTACGCTTGACGAATTGCGGCAGGCCAGGCATGCGGAACACGCCGGCCGGCTCCCGGACAGCGCACCCTACAACGCACCCTGCGACGGCGATTGGGGGTATTGATGGCTCAGGAAGGTATGCAACGGGGCGTTGCGCCCATGCCGCATGTAGCCTATGTGCTGCTCTGGTATCCGGTGTTCACCCAGCCCTTCATTTTCAGGGAAGTGGAAGGGCTGAAAAAGGCAGGCGTGCCGCTGACGGTCTACAGCCTTTACGGCCATTCCCTGCGTAAATGCTCCGAGGAAATGCGGACGGTCGCCCCGCAGACGCACAGTTTCGGCATGCGGAAGCTGGGGCGTTTTCTCCTTGCTTTTTGGGGGCGGTTTTTTTCCCAGCCTCGCGATACACTCGCCCTGATGCGGGACGTGGTCTGCCGGCGCTGGCTGACCCTGGAATCCGCCGCGGAAGTCTTGTGGGGGTTTCTGGCGGGCGTATATTTTGCCCGTCTCTTTACCGAAGCCGGCATTGATCTTATCCACACGCCCTGGCCCCGGGGAGCAGCCACAGCCGCTTGGACGGCCTCGCGTCTTTCAGGGATTCCTTTTTCTCTGGCCGCGCGTGGTGACAACCTGGCTCCCGTCGAGCCCGATCTGGTCGACAAGCTGGAGCAGAGCCTTTTTATCCGGGCCAATAACCAGGCGGATAAAGCGCGCATGCAAGAGATGCTTTCTCCCGCGTCGCGGGAAAAGATTGACCTGGTTTACAACAGCCTGACCTTGCGGCCAGGGCAATGCCAGCCCGCGCGTCTTACGCCGCCGGTACGCCTTTTGGCTGTTGGGCGTTTTTCCGCTACCAAGGGCTTTGAATATTTGCTTGAAGCCTGTAGGATTTTGAAAGATAAACATTTTTCTTTTAAGCTGACGCTTGTCGGCGGCGGCGGCCTGTCCGTCGGCGGTTACCTGGGTCCGCAGCTGGGCAGGATGCGCGCCAGGCTCGGTCTGGAGGCGCATGTGCGGATGCCGGGGTTGGTGTCGCATAACGACCTGCCGAAGCTTCTGGAGGAGCACGATATTTTTGTCGCGCCTTGCGTCATCGCGCCCAGAGGGGAACGCGACGGCATCCCGAATGTCATTATCGAAGCCATGGCCTTCGGCCTGCCGGTGATCAGCACCTTGGTCAACGCCATTCCGGAAATCGTGCGCAACGGGGAAACAGGCATCGCCGTGCCGCAACGGGACGCCGCAGCGCTGGCCGAGGCCGTTCTGTGCATGAGCGCCCATCCGGAGGCGGCCCGCCTTATGGCCGCGCAAGGCCGTGAGCTTGTGTTGGCGCGTTTCGACGAGGCATCCAACATTCGCAGGCTGCGCGATATGTTTGTCGCGCGCTATGCGTCCTGCATGGCTTCGGCGTCCGGGCATTTTTACAGCCCGGCGGCCTTCAGTAGGGAGGAGGGCATATGAGCGCGGTTTCCAGCATCAAGGGCTTTGCGGACCTCTTTCCGCCGGAGAGCAGCCGTTTTACAGCCATCGAAGCGGCCGCGCACCGGGTTTTCAGCCGCTACAGCTATGTGGAGCTGCGTACGCCCCTTGTGGAGCAGACCGAGCTGTTCCGCCGCTCCATCGGCGAAGAGACGGATGTCGTGCAAAAGGAGATGTATACGTTTCCAGATCGGAAACAGCGTTCGCTTACCCTCAGGCCGGAAGCCACGGCCGGAGTCATGCGGGCGTACATCGCCTCCGGCCTGCACACGAAAGAAAGCGTTTCCAAGCTCTTTTCCTTCGGTCCCATGTTTCGCTACGAACGCCCGCAAAAGGGCCGCATGCGACAATTCCACCAGATTAACTGCGAATGCCTTGGCGCGCGCACGCCGCAGACAGATGCAGAAGTTATCGCCATGCTGGCGGTATTTTTGCGGGAAATCGGCATCGTGGACGTGGCGCTGCAACTCAACTCCCTGGGCTGTACCGACTGCCGTCCGGCCTATCGGGCATTGTTGACGGAATATTTGCTTTCGCTGGAAGCATCGGCGTTCTGTGAGGACTGCCGCCGCCGCGTGGCAATGAACCCCTTGCGCGTGTTGGACTGCAAAGTCGCCGGTTGTCGCGGACATACGGAAGGCGCGCCGCGCATCATGGAACACGCGTGCCCGGAATGCCGCGAACATTTCGGCTGCGTGCTTGAACTGCTTACAGCCCTGCATGTGCCGTTCGAGCTGAACCACCGGTTGGTGCGTGGCTTGGATTACTATATGCGCACGACCTTTGAGGCGGTTTCCGGCAGTATCGGCGCGCAGTCATCCATTGCCGGGGGCGGGCGCTATGATGGTTTGCTGAAGAGCCTGGGCGGGCCGGATTTGCCCGGCGTGGGTTTTGCTTGCGGCATGGAACGTCTGTCGTTGTTGATGTCCGCGCCGGAGGCGAAGCGTCCGGATTTTTTTGTTGTCTGCGTTGCCAGAGAGGCGCATAATGCCGCCTTTCTGTTGACGGCCGCCCTGCGCGTCCAAGGGCTCGCGGGCGACATGGCCCATGCGGGCGGCAGTTTTAAAAGCCAGATGCGGCAGGCGGACAAGTCCGGCGCCCGTTTCTGCTGCGTGCTTGGCCCGGATGAGCTCGCTGCGGGGGCAGTGGTGCTGAAAAATATGGATACGGGCGAACAGTGGAGCCTGCCGCAGGCGGATGCGGCGGCGCGGATGAGAACAGCCTAAAGGGAGCAAGCCCCCCCTGTAGACTACAGGCTTCCGCAGGACTTGCCCCATACAACGCTTTAGCGCGCAGAGGACAGCATGAGCCAGGACATCCAGCAGGATCACAGCCGGTACATTCAGCCCCTTGAAGACTGGCGGCGCAGCCGCAATTGCGGCCAACTGACCATGGCGGACAACGGCGCCGTCGTGTGTTTGATGGGTTGGGTGCAGTACCGTCGTGACCACGGTGGCCTTATTTTTGTTGATCTGCGTGACCGATACGGGCTCACGCAGGTGGTTTTCAGCCCGGAAATTGCGCCTGCGGCACATGAAAACGCGTACATCCTGCGCAGCGAATACGTGCTGGCCATTCGGGGCACGGTGCGTCCCCGGCCCGACGGCATGACCAATCCCAACATGGTGACGGGTGAAATTGAGGTGGTGGTGCACGACTGGAAACTGCTCAATATTTCGAAAACCCCGCCCTTCCCCATTGAGGATCGCGGCGAGGCGGGCGAAAATCTGCGCCTGCAGTGGCGCTACCTGGATTTGCGCCGTCCGCGCATGGCGCACAATCTGGCGCTTAGGCACAAGGCTGCCCAAGCGGTACGGCACTATATGGACGGGATGGGTTTTCTGGAAATTGAAACACCTTTCCTGACCAAATCCACGCCCGAGGGCGCGCGGGACTTTCTGGTGCCCAGCCGCTTGAACCCCGGCGAATTTTACGCCTTGCCGCAGTCGCCGCAATTGTTCAAACAGTTATTCATGGTTGCCGGCCTGGATCGCTATTACCAGATTGTGCGCTGCTTCCGAGATGAGGATTTGCGCGCCGATCGCCAGCCGGAATTTACCCAGATCGACATTGAAATGAGCTTTGCGGACGAGGAGCAGGTCATGCGGATGGCCGAAGGTCTTGTGGCTCGTGTCTGGCAAGAGACGCTCGGCATTGATCTTCCGCTGCCTTTCCCGCGCATGCCGTATGACGAGGCCATGAGCCGCTACGGCGTTGATAAGCCGGATACGCGCTTCGGCATGGAGCTTGTGGATGTCACCCAGGCCGTGCGCCGTTCCGGGTTCAAGCTCTTTGCCAATGCCGCACTGGTCAAGGGTATGCGGGTAGTGGGCGGCGAAATCCTGAGCCGCAAGGATATTGATGACTACGCCGAATTCGTGAAAATCTACGGCGCGCAGGGCTTGGCCTGGATTAAGATCCGCGCCGACGAATGGCAGTCGCCCATCGCCAAGTTTCTTTCTGAAGAGGAACGCGCGGCTATAGCTAAGGCGCTGGACCTGCGGGTAGGCGACCTGGTTTTTTTTCAGGCGGGCGAAGCAGCAATGGTGAATGCCGCGCTTGGAAACCTGCGGGTGCATCTGGCTGAAAAATTGGGATTGATCGCCGAAGGCAGGTACAACTTCCTCTGGGTCACTGATTTTCCGCTTTTTGAATACGACAAGGAGGAAAAGCGTTACGTGGCCTGCCACCATCCCTTTACCTCGCCGCGGGCTGGGCACCTGGAGCTTGTGAAAACACGGCCGCAGGACGCGCGCGCGCGCGCCTATGATATGGTGCTCAACGGTTCTGAGCTTGGGGGCGGCTCCATCCGCATTCATTCCGCGCCTGCGCAGCGGGCCATGTTTGACGCGCTCGGCATTGGCGAAGAAGAAGCGCAGCGTCGCTTCGGCTTTCTTCTGCAGGCGCTCGAACAGGGCGCGCCGCCGCACGGCGGCATCGCCTTCGGCTTTGACCGCATGAATATGCTGCTTGCCGGCGCGCAGTCCATTCGCGACGTCATCGCCTTCCCCAAAACCCAGAAGGCTGCCTGTCTGATGACCCAGGCCCCGGACAGCGTAGCGGCCGGGCAGTTGCGCGAACTTGGCCTGCGCGTGCGCGAGGCGGAGAAAGCGGAGTGACGGCGGGCTTCTTTTTGCGTGCAGCTTGCACGATAAACACTTATGATACTTGATATTCTACAATATCCGGATCCGCGTCTCGCGCAGCCGGCCATGGAAGTTTCGGAGCTTACGGATGAGATCCGCACCCTGGCCGACAACATGGCGGAAACCATGTATGCGGCGCGCGGCATTGGTCTTGCCGCGCCGCAGGTTGGGCAGGGCATCCGTCTTGTTTTGGTGGACGCCAGCGGGCCGGACGAACGCCAGGACTTGCGGGTGTTCATCAACCCGCGCTTGACCGTGCTGGATCCGACCCCGGTGGAGGATGAGGAAGGCTGTCTGTCCGTGCCGTTCAACTACCGCGCGCCAGTGTGCCGCGCGGCCAGGGTGGCGCTGGACGCTTTGGATATGGACTGGCGCCCCGTATATGTGGAGGCGGAGGGGCTGCTGGCCGTCTGTCTGCAACACGAGCTTGATCATCTGGATGGCAGGGTGTTTCTGGATCACATAAGCCGCCTCAAACGAACGCTTTTCGACACGCGGGTCAAAAAATGGCTGCGTCACAAGCACCCTTAGCCATTGCTTTTATGGGCACGCCGCTTTTTGCGGCGAACGTGCTTGAGCGCCTGCTTGCCTGGGAAGGGGGGCTTGTTCGCGGCGTATGGTGTCAGCCGGATCGCCCGGCCGGGCGGGGCCACAAACTGACCCCACCGGCGGTAAAGCTGCTGGCCGAGCGATACGGCCTGCCCGTTTGCCAGCCGGAAAATTTTAAAGCCGTCACCCAGCGCGACGAACTTGCGGCGTATGCGCCCGATGTTCTGGTTGTGGCGGCGTACGGTTGTATCCTGCCCCAAGCGGTGCTCGATATCCCTCGTCTTGCGCCGGTCAATGTGCATGCGTCGCTTTTGCCCCGCTACCGGGGGGCGGCGCCTGTCCAGCGCGCCATTATGGACGGCTGCGAGCGCACGGGCGTCGCCATTATGCATATGGATGCCGGGTTGGATACCGGCCCGGTCTATGCCATGCGGGAAATGGCGATTGGTGAGCACACGGGGGGTAGCCTGCACGATGCGCTTGCACGTTTGGGCGGTGAACTGCTGGTCGAGGTGCTGGCGGATTTGGCACGCGGCCGGGCTAGGGCTGTGCCGCAGCCCGGTGTCGGCGTGAGCTACGCGCCCAAGATGCGCAAGGCGGACGGCAGGATTGATTGGCAAGCCCCGGTGCGCGCCGTGCATGCGCAGATCCGCGCCGTAACCCCTTGGCCGGGCGCGCAGGCCGTGCTGCATCTGCCTCCGCGAGTGGAAGGCGGG
>Ga0082212_10011536_pt1 | contig 11207 bp, 11 predicted proteins | sample TergutNt197P3_FD_71548 | JGI IMG/M metagenome (GOLD analysis project Ga0082212, IMG submission 71548) | Neocapritermes taracua P3 segment gut microbial communities from Petit-Saut dam, French Guiana - Nt197 P3 | ecosystem: Host-associated > Arthropoda: Insects > Digestive system > Gut ... | reverse complement strand
AATTCACGCAGGAAATCATTTCGCTTGTCGAAAACGCCTACGGTAGCAATATCCATATCTTCGGCGAACATATCCCCCGTTCCGTCCGCGCTTCCGAATCCACTGCGCAGGGCGTTAGCATCTTCACCTATGACCCGAACGGAAAAGTCGCGGCGGCGTATGCCGCGCTTACGAGGGAGGTGCTTTCCGATGCCGCGTAAACCAACAGTAATCGGAAGCTCTGCCCTCGCAAGTTACGGTGACATTTTCAACTTAGAGCGGAGTAACAACGATGGCGAATGTGTTGTAGAAATTCCCCTCGTAGAACTGTTCCCACCCGAATTTCACCCGTTCCAAGTCAACGACGACGAAGCTATGACCCGCTTGACCGAAAGCGTCAAACAGTACGGCGTTCGTGAGCCGGGGCTTGCCCGTCCCCGTATTGATGGCGGGTATGAATTACTCTGCGGCAACCGCCGCAAACGCGCCTGTGAACTCGCGGGATTGGCAGCTATGCCCGTTATAATCCGCGAATTGGACGACGACCTCGCTGTCCTCGTCATGGTGGACAGCAACCTCGAACAGCGTGAGAAAATCCTGTTGAGTGAAAAGGCGTGGGCATACAAGATGATGATGGAAGCCCTCAACCATAACGGCGTAAAGGGCGATAGCCATTCTTACGAGATTATGATGGTGCGGACAGGCGAAAGCAAAAATCAAATCTTCCGTATAATCCGTCTGACTGATTTAATCGTGACGCTCGCCGATAAGGTGGACACTCGGCAGCTTGCGTTCAATCCCGCCGTGGAACTCTCCTACCTTACCCAAAAAGAGCAGACCGCCGTAGCCGAAGCGATGGCGGCGCATGAAGTCAAGCCGTCATTATCGCAGGCTGTCCGATTGAAAAAGCTGAATCAAAGCGGCAAGCTGACCCTCGAAATGATTGACGAAATGCTGTCCGAAGCGAAGAAGCCGCCACAAAGCGAACCGAAAAGCTCGGCGCGATTCCGTAAATACTTCCCACCTGAATATTCGCAGAAGCAGATGGACGACGTTATTAAGGAACTGCTGACGAAATGGAAAGCGGGTGTGGCGGTATGAATTGAAAAATGACAAGGTTAAGAAAACGCGCTCTCCCACAACGGAGGGCGCGTTTTCTTAGCTTTGTATAGATAAAATATAGTTATTCCTCTACTGACGGCTCAAACCGTTCTTTTAGCCTCTTATATAAATTCGCCATACTTTTGTCGCCGTCATTATTTAGGAACAGGCAAAACGGAACGCTGTCGGTATCTCTGTGCTTGATAACACAGGCACAGCATTTCCCGTTGTTTTCACAAGTCGTTTTGGGGCAGGCGCACTCTTTTACGTTCGTACAATTCATTTCATGTTCACCCCTAACAACACACGCTTTCGCCATCGTTGGAACAACCGCAAGCCGGCTCTTTTCCCGTGAACCAACTATATATGATTGCCGCCGCGCAACCCACGCCCGCATTTACTTCTATCGCTTTCGCGGGGCAGTTTAAGGCGCAAGCTCCGCACTCCATACAGAGGTCTTTGTCGGTTACTTGCGCTTTGCGGTCAGCAATATCAAACACACCATGCGGACAGACTTCGGTACAGCGACCACAGCCGACGCATTTATCGGCATCATAGGCAAGTGTCGTTACGTTTTTTAGGTATCTATGTTTCATCTGCTTTTCCTCCCACCGAATAAATGGACACCGAGCATTAACGCGCCGCCAACGGCAGCCGCACCGACAATCAACGGCAGAGCCTTTTTCATTTCCTTTTGTACGCCGGACGGTGATGTGTAGGTTGATGCGCCTGTAAAATTCATGGCAAGGTATGAGGACACGGCGGGCAATAAGAGCAATTCCCCGGCAGACATGAGCCGATTACCCTTTTTGAGCCGTTTTGTTAATAGTAAATATTTTGCAGTCCAGCCCAAACCTACAAGCCAACCTTTCCATGCGAAAGCCTTGCCGGGAATGTACGGAAGCAACGCAGGCGTTGCGACCGCTCCGGCTAAGACAGCCCCGGCATATGCGGTAACATCGTGTTTGTCAAAGGGTCTTTTAGCGAATTGATTTGTGATGAAAAGACCTCCGAGGATGGGGAATGACTTTTGCAAAGCAGGAACCAACTCCATCGGCGTCAATACAAGCCTATCCCACAGATTAAAGCGCATTGTCCGCATTTCTTTTGTGGCTTGATAATCGGCGTTGATATATTCTTTTATATCTTCTGCCCTTATAGGGCCGTAAGCGACATTGTACCCGGAACGGCTTGCTACCTCATGGGCGTTTACGCCTGTTGCGCCGAGTTGCGGTAAGACTAATGTTTTATGCGATACATATTTTGAAAGCTCTGATGTTTCAATGCGGTTTACCAATTCGTCTGTGCCAAACGTGCCTTTTCCCGCCGCACACCATACATTGATACCTTTCGTATCAAGTATCAGCAGCCAGCAGTCCAAGCCGTTAAGGTTTTTCCGCAGAACGTCAAAAGTCAGCTTGTAATTCGCGCTGACTAATACAGGGGATTCATTATCGGGTTTACCCACGGCGTAAAGCCCCGGCTCGACTGTATAATTCATGCGACCGATGCCCCAACGGGCTTTCCACGCTCCGAGAATATCTTTTATTTCAAGCGAAGTTGAAACGGTTTTTACAGCCGGACGGCGGTCGTCTGCCAGTTCATCACAGCACCCATCGGACGCGCAACAACAACTTGTATCATTCATCACAGCACCCCGCATTACCATTATCATTTTCATTAATCTTGACGGTCGTTAATTCGCTTAAAAGCCGAGCGGCGGTTTCGCTGCCCTCCGCGCTGATGGAGTAATACGTCCACTTGCTCTCTTTACGGGCGGTGACGATGCCGCTATCAACAAGGATTTTCATATGATGTGATAACGTCGGCTGTGATATATCGAATTTTTCGAGCAATATACAGGCACATTTTTCACCGCTTTGGAGCATTTCAAGAATCGTCAATCGCTTCTCATCGCAAAAGGCTTTGAACACCCTCGCGTTATTGAAATGTGTGTTTTCTGCTATCAAAGAAACACCTCACATAGAAATATATCTATATAACATTATAAGCTCATATAGAAAAAAGTCAATACATTAGATAAACATTATAATTTTCGTTTGGAATCAGCCCCCTCGCGTTCCCTTTTCATGGAAACGCGAGGGGGCTTTTATCGTTTTACCCTAAAATTAACAAAGAGGTGATTCAAATGCCGGGAGTGAGCCGCGAACAGATAGACCGCGCTAAAGAGGTCGATATTCTTGATTATGTCCTCAAATATGAGCCGGATAACGTCAAACGTATCGGCAACACGCATTATCTCAAAGACCATGATTCGTTCAGAATCAGCAACGGCTTATGGAAATGGGAAAGCCACGGCATCGGCGGCAAAAACGTCATAGACTACCTTATCAAAGTGCGCGATTACAGCTTCGTGGACGCGGTACGGCATTTAGCGGACGACGATGTTTCCGATTCAGATGTTCCTCCGAAAGCTAAACCGCCCCCTAAAAAGGAACGCTTACCTTTCGCCCTGCCGCCGCGCAATAAAAACAATGAGCGCGTTATCGCTTACTTGCAAGAACGCGGCATATCCAAGCCGTTGATACTGGATTGTATTGAGCGCGGTTCAATCTATGAGAGCGCGAAATGGCATAACGCGGTATTCGTTGGACGTGACGATAACGGCAAAGCCCGTTACGCTTCCCTGCGCGGTACGATGGGCGACTTCAAACGCGACGCGGACGGCTCGGATAAGTGTTACGGGTTCGTTTTGCCGCCGACAATCGGCAAGGACAGCGATACCGTAGCAGTTTTTGAATCACCTGTTGACGCGCTTTCACATCAAATGCTATGTCCCGGCTTCGGTGGTTGGCGATTATCGCTCGGTTGTACCGCACTTGCGGCGTTGACTAATTTTCTTGAAAGGCATGGTGAGGTAAAGAACTGTATCGCCTGTACGGATAACGACGACGCAGGCAACAGAGCGGCAAGGAAAATCGCAGAAATACAAGGTATATCCGTTATCCGCTCCCTTTCCCCCGTGGGTAAGGACTGGAACGATACGCTCAAAGCAAGCAGGGATAAGTCGTCGTTAATCGGGCGGCTTGAAACCGCGAAAAACGAAGCCGCAGAGCATAACGCGCAAAGCGGAATAGAACAAAGACGCACAGCGTTGGAATGGGGGTGATAATAAATGCAGGAACAGGTAAACGACAAAACCGTCGCGCTGTCGGTCAAGGCGACAAAAATAACGGGGCGATTGCTCGCAAAGGCGATGCAGGAATTTCTCAAAAAGGCGCGTGAGCCTACCGCGCCGAAACACGGCAAACAGAGCATCAAATCGCTCACGAAGCAGGGCGCGAGCCTAACTAATATCCCGATTGACGGCGATAATATCGGCTCGTTCAACAAGATAGCGCGTAAATATAACGTGGATTTCGCTTTGAAAAAGGATAGTTCCGAAACACCGCCTAAATGGTTGGTGTTCTTCAAGGCAAAGGACGCGGACGCGCTTACGGCGGCGTTCAACGAGTATGGTAAAATCCAGTTGAAACAAAAAACCCGCAAGCCATCGCTGCTCGCGGCGTTGGAAAAGGCAAAAGAGCTTGTCGGTCAGCTTGCCCCGCCTGTTAAGAACAGGAACAAAGGGGGGCATGAACTGTGATAGACACAGCGAAAATCAAGCGGTATGTCCTACCAAACCTACCGTATGCGGGTATGTTTTGGTTCTTCTCGAAATGCGGCGAATCGTACCGGCTCGCGCCGGGGCGAGATATGCTCCAAAAGTTAATGAGCGGTATCGGAAATCTGAACGCCGCGCTTGCCCGACCGCTACCGTCGCTTGACCCGTTCGACCTCGTTGTCGGGCTTGTCGGCGCGGCGGCGGTTTACGCTTTCGTCTACATTAAGAAGAAGAACGCGAAGAAATGGCGCAAGGATATAGAGTATGGTTCGGCGCGTTTCGGTACGGCAAAGGACATAGCCCCTTACATTGACCCGAAGCCGGAAAACAACGTAATCCTAACGCAGACCGAAAGCCTGATGCTCAACGGCAGACCCGCCAATCCAAAATACGCCCGTAATAAAAACGTGCTTGTCGTCGGCGGTTCGGGAAGCGGCAAGACGCGGTTCTGGCTGAAGCCGAACCTCATGCAAATGCACAGTTCTTACGTCATTACTGACCCAAAAGGCACAATCTTAATTGAGTGCGGGAAGATGTTAAAACGCGGTACGCCAAAGGTCAGAGCCGTACTTGGTAAGGATAAAAAGCCGCTAAAAGACAAACGCGGGAACACGGTGACGGAGGTTGTGCGGAAAAACGGAAAGGTGGTGTATGAACCCTACGAAATCAAGGTGTTAAATACGATTGACTTCAAAAAGTCGCTCCATTACAACCCGTTCGTGTATATAAGGAGCGAAAAGGACATCTTGAAATTCACGACCGCGCTCATCGCGAACACAAAGGGGGAGGACGCAAAAAGCGGCGAAGATTTTTGGACGAAAGCCGAAGTTCTCCTATACTGCGCGTTAATCGGCTTTATCCACTACGAAGCCCCCGACGAGGAAAAGAACATGAATACCCTTGTTGAGCTTATCAATTCAATGGAGGTGCAGGAAGAAAACGAAAACTTCAAAAACGCGGTAGACATCATGTTTGAGAAGTTGGAAAAAGGCAACCCTGCGGAGGGCATACCACCGCAGCCGCAGCACTTCGCCGTGCGCCAATATAAAAAGTACAAATTGGCGGCAGGAAAAACAGCTAAAAGTATTCTTATTTCATGCGGCGCAAGGCTCGCGCCCTTTGATATTGCAGAGCTTCGGGAGATTATGACCTTTGACGAAATGGGGCTTGACACCATCGGGGAAAAGAAAACCGCGCTCTTTATTATCATCAGCGACACCGATACGACTTTCAACTTTATCGCCGCGCTGATGTACAGCCAGTTATTCAATCTTCTATGTGACCGCGCCGACAACAAACACGGCGGGCGGCTCCCCATTCATGTCAGATTCTTGCTCGACGAGTTCGCAAATATCGGCCAGATTCCGCAGTTTGACAAGCTAATCGCGACCATCAGAAGCCGCGAAATATCGGCTTGCGTAATCTTGCAAACACAGGCGCAACTAAAAACGATGTATAAAGACGCGGCTGAAACGATTGTCGGCAATATGGACGCGCGTTTGTTCCTCGGCGGCTCTGAAAAAACCACGCTGAAAGACCTATCGGAAGCCCTCGGTAAAGAAACAATTTATCTGCTCAATCACAGCGAGAGCAAGGGCAATTCGCCGTCTTACAGCCAAAACCAACAAAAACTCGGCAAGGAACTCATGAGCGTGGACGAACTTTCTGTGATGGACGGCTCAAAATGCGTACTCCAACTGCGCGGCGTTCGCCCGTTCCTATCCGATAAGTACGACATCACGAAACATAAAAACTATCGCTTCCTCTCGGACGCGGAACCATCAAACGCCTTTGACATTGCCAAACACGTCAACCGCAAGCTGAAAGTCAATCCCGACGAGGAATACCCAATATTTGAGTATGTGGCGACCGATGAGGAAATGCCGGAAGCCGCGCTTGGGGATTTCGCGCCGCCCGACGAAGCGGCTGACGACCCCGGCGATTATGACGATTACGAGGAGGTGGACTTGGAACCCATCTAAACCCCCGCTTTATGCCGCCCTCTCCCAATGTGGAGGGGGCGGCTTTTTTCGTTTTTACCCCAAAAATAAATTGAAAAAGGAGAACCCAAAATGAACGAACTAAACATTATCAAGCAAAACGGCGGCGCGTACATCGACAGCCGCGAAGTCGCCGATGCCATCGGCAAAGCGCACAAACACTTACTCCGTGACATTCGCGGATATTGCAAAATCATAGAGAAAGTTACTAAGCCCAACTTTGGGCTGAGTGATTTTTTCTTTGAAAACTCATACTTTGACAGCACCGGGCGCGAGTTGCCCTGCTATCTGCTCTCAAAAATGGGCTGTGAAATGGTCGCCAACAAACTGACCGGCGAAAAGGGCGTTTTGTTCACCGCCGCTTATGTCAAGCGTTTCAACGAAATGGAAGCCGCCGAACGCGAAGCTGAAATCAAATCCTACGCCAGACCCCGGCTCAATGAGTTTAACTACGCCGTGCGGAACGTCCTGAGCGGTATGTCCTACTGCGGCGCGATGCCGAAGCGGGTGATGAACTTCCTGCAAGGCGTTTATGAGCCGATTGGCGTTGAAGTGCTGCCGTTCTTTGAGGACGATTGCTGTGGTTATTACACCGTAACCGAAATAGCGCGGATACTCGGCGTTTACTCCGATACGGGCAAACCTCACGGACACGCGATTTCCGCGATTATCTCGAAACTCGATAAATGGGCGCACCACGCCATCGTCATACCTTATGGGTTAGTCGGCGCGATGCTCCGATACGATTGGAGCATTGTTGAACGGGTTATCAACTGGCTAATCGAAAACCAAAAACCCCATGAAATACCCCACCTCGATTTTTTCTACCACGTCTACTATGACCCCGAACAGGCGTGGATGCTTGACGACAGCGTTGACGGCGACCTTGAAATTGACCTCGATGCCGACGAGAACGAATACGGCGCGGCGTAACGAAGCGTGTCAGACATTTTCCGCAGTTTTATTTAGTCCAGCGTGAGCCTAACGGCTCTTTTTTTTTCCCAAAACCCAATAAAAAACCAAAAAAGGAGATGTTATCATGGAATTTTTCACAAGCGCAATCGAAACATTGCAAACGCTCGTAATCGCCCTCGGCGCGGGCTTGGCGGTATGGGGCGTTATCAACCTGCTCGAAGGCTATGGGAACGATAATCCGGGCGCGAAATCGCAAGGCATGAAACAGTTGATGGCTGGCGGCGGTGTGGCACTCATCGGCTTCACCCTTGTACCCTTGCTGTCCGGCTTATTTAGTTAATGTTTGGCCTTTTCGACGCTATCGCCGACTGGTTCAGAGGAATACTGATTGACGGCATAATGAGCAATTTCGCCGGAATGTTCGATGAGGTAAACAGTAAAGTCGGCGAAATTGCGTCGCAAGTAGGACAGACTCCCGCAGGCTGGAACGCGGGAGTCTTTAACCTCATAAGAACCCTGTCGGAAACGGTAATAATCCCCGTCGCGGGTATGATACTGACTTTCGTTCTCTGCTACGAGCTAATCACGATGGTCATAGAAAAGAATAATATGGCGGACTTCGACACGTTCAATATCTTCAAATGGATTTTTAAGACGTTCGTCGCCACCTACATTCTGACACATACCTTTGACATCGTGATGGGCATTTTCGCGTTGGCGCAGCACGTCGTCAACGGGAGCGCGGGGGTAATCGGTGGAAACCTTAACGTGGACGTTGCGCTTGCAGACCTTGAAGCGCAGCTTGCGGCAATGGGTACGGGCGAACTAATCGGCTTATACATGGAATCCGCCATCCTGTCCCTCGCGATGAAAGCCATATCGCTGTGCGTCTTTATCATCATCTACGGAAGAATGATAGAGATTTACTTGACCTGCTCTATCGCGCCGATACCTTTCTCCACGATGGTAAACCGCGAATGGGGGCATATCGGAAACTCATACCTAAAATCCTTGTTCGCGCTCGCGTTTCAAGGATTTCTTATTATGGTGTGTATCGCCATCTACGCGATTCTGCTCCAAACGATTACCGCGTCAACAAATATCCATTCGGCGATATGGGGCTGCGCCGGATATACCGTTTTGCTCTGCTTCACGCTCTTTAAGACGGGCAGTTTAAGCAAGGGCATCTTCGGCAGTCATTAATGTTAGTGTACGAAATAGTTGACTAAAAACTTCGTATAGTCGGGTAAAAAACAAATTAGTTCGCTAAAAACGATTTTTCGCGTTATTATACAAAATAGTTCACTAAAACCATTGATTATTGTACGAAATAGTTGTATAATAAGTTTGTGGGGGAGGTGTGACGTATGGCGAAACATCGGCGAACGTGGAATCAATCCATATTCAACAAGCATCTGCGCGAAGGACGCGGACAAGGAATTGGTGCAGGATACAACCCGTGGATTCATATACAAGATTTCCCGTCGTTAGGTATGGTTTCGCGGGTATCAGGTACAACCACGGGGCGTATCCATCACCTCATGTCAAACCTCGAACTTTCTTTATTCTATCTGCTTGATTGGTCAGATGATGTGTTGGACATTCGCGAACAATATCCCCTGCTTGATTTAACACAAGTGATAGAAATAGCGGAAAAAGCAAACATTAAATACCCATACGACACTAAAAGCGGCTTTCCTTATGTTTTAACGAGCGATTTTTACCTTGAAACGAAACAAGGCGTTAAGATTATGTCTGTCAAACCTTCATCAGAACTCGGAAAGCCGCGCGTTCGTGAAAAATTAGAGATTGAGCGTCGTTATTGGACTATGTGCGGTATCAAATGGTGCGTTATGACCGAAAACGAAATAAACCGCATAAAAGCAAGCAACATTGAATGGCTGGCACAAGCGAAAGATTTGACGGCTTTCGGATTGTCAACAATGATGCAAGACTCTTGCTGTAAATACTTTTTAGAATCTTATCATGCTGACCGTTACCCCCTCGCAGTTTTAATCAAAGCTGTCGAGAGCGTATTCGATTTGATAACAGGAATGGGTATAAATATTTATAAACACTTGGTTTATTGGAAACGGATAGCTTTCGATGCTAATGAACGGGTAGATATGAAAAGGTTGTATGCTACTTCCGATTTATGTTGTTTCGGGGGTGCATTTTAATGAGTATTGCCGTAAATACAGTTGTAACAGATATAAAAGAAGGAACGAATCATTTAATTCTTTGGATTGCGCCGGATGGACATTATGGCTATTGGCATAATCTATCAAACAAATCAAGAGTTCCGAAAAGATTTGTATGTGATGACATCAATAAAAAAATACAAGACGGTGAATATGTAGTTGACGTTATTTCGATTCATATTCAAGCAAACGAAACTCTTAACGCTAAGGAACTTGAAATCCGAGATTTTCGTTGGAACAAAATCAGTCGATTGGTTGATTGCGAACCGGATATATACGATAAAAAGAAGCGTTTGCCGCTTTTGCAAAGTGCCTCGGAAGGACATGGCGTATCTGTAGATACCCTTTATGAATTGTTGGATTTGTTTTGGCGCTCCGGCAAATCGAAAAATGCGTTGGTACCTGCTTATTCAAACTGCGGGGCAAAAGGAGAAACCCGCGAAAAATATAGTGTGCGCCAATCATTGCAACAGGACAGTAAACTTAGCGGCAAAGAATTGTCGGCTACTGACCGAAGCAACTTTGAGTGCGCTGTTCGCAAATATTATTACACGCAACAGAAACGCAGCCTAAAATCAACATATGAAAAATTGTTGCAGGATTTTTATACACAAAAATCCAACGACGGAAAGTTGAAACTTCTTGAATCCTCTGAAGTCCCTACATTTCGCCAGTTTCAATACTGGTATTACAAAAACCGGGATATTACCCTCGAAAAGAAAAAACGGGACGGAGAAAGAGCTTTTGAACTAAATAGCCGCGCCGTTCTTGGTAAATCCGATTATGGTTTGATGGGGCCGGGAGCGCAGTTTCAAGTGGACGCTACAGTGGGCGACGTATATTTATTATCACAGTTTGACCATTCCAGTATCATCGGTCGTCCGATACTGTATTTTATCATTGATTCATTTAGCAGAATGGTGACAGGAATGAGCGTTGGGCTTGAAGGGCCGAGTTGGAGTGCGTTAGCATCAGCAATAATAAATATGGCGACGGATAAAGTTTCGTTTTGCAAACAATACGGCATAGACATTACCGAAGATGATTGGCCGTGCCATCATGTTCCGGCATCTTTACTTGGCGACCGCGGCGAACTCGAAAGCAAAAATGCCGATACTCTCGTAAATATGTTTGGTATCCGTATAGTAAACGCTCCGCCGTATCGCGCCGACTTAAAAGGCATTATTGAACAACACTTTCGCACGATAAACACAAATGCGATTGCATTGTTGCCCGGAAGTGTAAAGCCGGACATGAGCAAGCGCGGTGGACACGATTACAGACATGATGCGAGCCTTGACATCAGAGAACTTACGCAAATTATTATCAGATGCGTGTTGTATTACAATAACCATAACTATATGGAATCATTTGAGAAAAGCGAAG
>Ga0082212_10011535_pt1 | contig 11208 bp, 8 predicted proteins | sample TergutNt197P3_FD_71548 | JGI IMG/M metagenome (GOLD analysis project Ga0082212, IMG submission 71548) | Neocapritermes taracua P3 segment gut microbial communities from Petit-Saut dam, French Guiana - Nt197 P3 | ecosystem: Host-associated > Arthropoda: Insects > Digestive system > Gut ... | reverse complement strand
GTTATTTCTTAGCGGAAGCCTTACGTCATTCCGGTTGCAGGGACGGATCGCTGGGATTTTGCACCGCCTTTCTTTGTAACCGTGACTTTACATTTCGTGACGAATCCGTTATCCTGATTTCTAAGGAACTGTGGCAAAATAACCTTTACAACCTTTTTTCAACGCGGAACTTGCGGAAAAACGGAATTGGCGGAAGTCCGCATTTTTCCGTATTTTCGCTGGTTCCGCGTTAAAAAATCAATATTCATCATTGAACGTCTTGGATAGGTTATTCTTTTACAGCTCCAAAGTGACGGCAATAATTTGATTTCCTCCGCAAGAAACAATAATTCAACCACAACCCCTACCGGAGAAAACCATGTCATTTTTATTTGAGCACACTTGGATTTGGGTGGTTTTTGCGGCCATCACGGGGCTTATCGGTTATTCCATGTTTGTCAATGACAAGAAAAACCGTACTCTGCTGATAACGGTCATCGCCACAGCGGTCATTCTTGTCGGCGGGGTGGCACTGGAGAGGTACATCGAAACCGACCGGGAAGCACTTCGACGCACACTGAAGGAAATTTCCGCCGCCGTCACGTCCGATGATTTTGCACAAGTCAGGACCTACACCGCCCCGGATGCCGAGCAATTGCGAGGCTTGGCCGCCGAAGGCATGGCGAGGGCGAAACTGTCGCGCGCCATTTTCAGGAACATTGAGATTCAGGTCAACGACGCAACCGTACCGACCACGGCGGAACTGCGTTTCAGCGTGTTATTTACCGGCCGTCCCAAAGACAGGACTTGGCTTGGAATCGGCGATGCCGAGTTTACCGACCAATTCCGGTTTACCGCCGTTTTTGAAAAACACGACGACCGCTGGCTCGCCACCGATGAGATCATCTTCGACGACCGCTTCCCGCTGAGTTACATGAACACGTCCCCCATGCGGTGAGAGACGATTTGGAAAACAAGGCTTTCGCCGGAAAAATCAAAGCCGGAATGGAGCGTTAGTGCAATGACGGGAATTTTTGATTGGGTCATCGGTTCGCGTATCCCGTCATTGCGCTGCGCTTCATTCCGGCTTTTATTTTACGGCAAATAATAAAACTCGACTTCCCAAAGTCGTGCCAAACCTTCCGGCGTGTTGGTGATTCGCAGTCGCAGTTGTTTCGTTTCAACCGCCGGGAACTTGCAACCGAAATCGCACTGCTCGTTCTCCGTAACGACCGTGCCGGGAATGTCGATCCATCTGCTTCGCAATCTCTGCAACGAAAAATCCGTGATCGGCGTTATGGGCGAACCGCCGCCTGCCTGACCGGTCAAAATACGCATGGCGTTGATCGTGACCGGCTGCTCCCACTCGAACGTCACCCAATGCTCGGAATCCACATCGCTGACCCAACGGCCGGCGTTATTCGCGAGGTCATACCTGCCGTCATTGATGCTTGAAGCATGGTAGTTTCCCGACGTGTGCAGACTCGACACGGCAACTTTTGCTTTTCGGGCCAGGTTTTCGCCCGCGTCTTTCAGCCAGGTCGGTTGGGATGCCGCAACGGAACTCTTCGGCACCGGCGGCGGAGCAACGCCTTCTTCCATCAAAGCTTTCAGTTCATCAAGATGCTTTTCGTAAATGCCGCGCGGTAGCGTGTCATGTTTTTTGCAGAGTGAGGCCGCCATGCCGACGACTTCGCCCATCATGCCGCCGGTGCGTTGCACGCGAATCGTTCCCAGTGCGACGTGCGTGACGCTGATGTCGCGTCCGGCCATGAACAGGTTGTCGATGTTCCGCGAATAAAAACATCGGTAGGGAATCGCGTAAGGCTGAATTTGCGTGAAATGGGCATAGGTCATAAACTCTTCGCCGGGAAAATCCTTCGAGTTCTTCTCCGTCGGGTAATGCAGGTCGATCGTCCAGGTTGTCGTCACGCTGGCATCGGGCCATTCACGTTGGCCGCGTATGTCCTGCTCCTGCAAAATGACATCGCCCAACAATCGCCGTGACTCACGTTTGCCTGCGATAAATGCGACCCAGCCGAGTTGCCGATTGCGAACCCGTTCCGGCCAATCGCCGCCTGCCTGATTTTTCATGTATGCCCAATGCCCGTAAGCCGCGCGAAGTCCATTGTCGCGTATTCGCTCGAAATCCCAAATTTGATCGAAGTTCAAGCCGGTTTCCCAGTCCCAATCACCTTTAATCATCGGCTTGGCCGTGTCGTCGGTAAATTGAACCGCCCAGGGCAACGCCGGGAACGCCGTCGCTTGGTCGGTTTCGACGGAATACCATTGCACAGACGCCCCCATCGTCATTTTGTCGGCGGCGGCGGGTGCCAGTGACTCGTCGGTTTCCGCCTTCGACTCACGGCCCATGCGCCAATCGGCCCCCGCATAAAAACCGAGGTTGCCGTCGCCCGTGCAATCGGCGAAAAGCGGTGCGACAAAACGAAGCTCGCGGCCTGTTTCCGTGTGTTTGCCGATGACCGCCGCGATGGTATTGCCGTTCATTTCAACGCCGATCGCGCGGGTGCAGAAAAACGCTTTGACACCGCTTTCCGCCGCGAGCAAGTCCATCTTTCGTTCGTCTTCGTAATAATCGGCGGGCATCGCGTTGCCTTCGCGTCGATGATTCATTTGGGCAACAAGATTACCGAGGTTCGGATACGGCGGCAGATTAATGCGTCCCTGCAAATGCACGCGCACTTCGGAACTGTTGTTCCCGCCGACCAACGGACGGTCTTGCACAAGTGCAACGTTCAGTCCGAGTCTCGCCGCCGAAATCGCGGCACAAGTCCCGGCAATGCCGCCGCCGACAACCACCAGATCGAACGGTCCGCCTTCCGCATTGGGGGCAACATCCGGCAAACCGAGTGCCTCGCGACGATAGGCATTTAGAATTTTAATGTCGTTCGGCGGCGTAAAATTCGGATCAAGCGTCAAACAAATCGCGTCAACACGCCCGTCGAAACCTGTCAGATCGCGCAACAAGAGTGAGCCGTTGAGTTGATTTGCGCTGACCGTAACATCGTCGCCGCGCTGCCAGTGCCAGTCGCGTCCTTCGGTTCCGAACACCGTGTCGAGCGTCTTGCCGTTGACGGCGAGTTGAAACTGCCCCGGTGCATGTTCCGGCGTCCAATTGGCCACCCAATTTCGCGTGCGTACGAACACGCGATAGGTTCCTGCTTTCGGAAACGTCACCGTCGTTCGGGCTTCATCGACCGCCTCGCCCATACCGTGCGCCAGCAAAATCGACGATCCCATGATGTCGATAAACTGCTGATCGACGACCCAACCGCCCTTTTCAGCAAATGATTCCGCCTCGACGAACACGGTCGTGTTCGGGTCAAATTTCACCTGTTGGGCGTTGAGGACACTACCCGACGCCAGGCAAACGAACGTGCTTAAAAACAATAACACCATTTTTTTTATGGTCATTTTGTGTTCTCCATTTTCGCAAATAGTTTATCAATTCATTCAAACGTCAATTGCACGGTTGCTTTGCAGTTTGTGTCCGCAAGGGCACGCAACCAATGGGCTTGAAACCCCGTCGGCAGTTCAAACACAAGCGTTTCACCGGGCGGCACCGTTTTTTCAAACGCCGGAACAAAATCCGTATGGTCGAAATCACATTCCAATCGAAACGTCACCGGTTCTTTGGCGTCGTGTGAAATCGTAAGGGTTTTGCGGTCGTAATTCGTCAAGAGCATCGGCAACGACGGTATTCCGGCTACAATGGCTTCATCAGCCCAAACAGCACCTGTACCGCAAGGCTTGCCGAGTTTCCAAAGATCGTCTATCTGGCCGAACCACAAGCCGCGTTTTTCTGCGTCACAGAAATAATGTCCGTTCGCAACGGCATCGGTTCGTGTGCCGCTCAAGACGAGCAAACCTCGCCACGAACAGAAATCGACAATACGCTTGTTATGCGAGGCCACGGGTTTCATTTTAGCAAACCCCGGCGATTGGTTGTCACTTGCTCGCGGCACTTCGTAAAAGGTGCCATGAATATTCGCCAGCCAACGTTCCGATTGCACTTCGCGGAGTGTCCGCAATTCGTTGTTTGCCGTCGGCTCATCGAAGGCCGCATCGCCGCGAGGAAGCAGAAACTTTGCTCCGCTTTTTTCCGTGACCAGAACCGCATGCGGCAATACGGTCACATCACTGTTGTCGATTTGACAAACTTCCGCAACGAAGCGGATTTCAGCGTCTGTTGCACCGGAGGTTTTCGCATCGACAAATTGCAGCACCGCCGGATTGTCCGAGTCAATTTCCATCTCTTCATAGACGGAAACGTCTTGCCCATTGACCCGATTGACATGCAGTTGCAACGACCGGTTGCGAGCCGCCGGGCGCATTACGGCATCAACCGAACGATTCGTCGCGGTGATGCTTGCCAGCGGTGTAAAAATCGCCTGCTCCGTTGCATCCGTCTCACGAGGCGTCAGGCCATGCAAATACGCCGAGGCGACGCAACTCGTGTCGGAAGTGATCCGCAACCATTCTCCGGTGAGCGTTGGCGGAATGATCCAATACGTATAATTTCGATCTGCCTTGAGATCAAGCATTTTTTGCCAGTTTCCGTCACCTGTTTTGTCAACCTCGACGGTAAACACGACCGTGCCTCGGCGATCATGTTTGACGTGCAAAACACGTTGATCGTACCCGGCAAACATCAAAGGGTCGGAAGGAATATCCGCTTGAACTTCGTCGTCTTGCCAAATACCGCCCCAACCGGCGGCAGTTCCGAAACGCAACAGTTCGTCTTTCGTGCCGAACCAAAGGTTGGATTGGCCTTGCCCGCACATTGGGTTTTGCATCATGGTGGCTTCATCCGCCGCGAGCACGATCTTGCCCTGCCAGTACGTGACATCCGGGATGTAACGCAAGTGCGTCACCATCGGTCGAATTCCTGCTGTGTCGCTTGCTGAAAACGTTTTTGGAAACTCGAACATCGTCGCGTGCTTGATCATCACGAGATGCTCGGGCATGTACTCCCGAATGCGCGGCCATTCGGTGTACCAACCGTGCTTGTGGTCAAAGGAGTGGCTTGCTTTAGGCAATCGGAACGTGTGCCATTGTCCGCCGTCCAGCAGTTTCAAGATCAAGGAACGCTTGTCCCACCCCATCGCCCACAGTGGCGCGTCGTTGTCCGGTGAACCGTCAATCCCGTTCGGTCCGGTGACATCCGTAAACTGTAATCGTTCGATGATTTGAAACGTTTCCCGACCGTCCCATTCGACCAACGCACCGGCTTCTTCGGAAGTTTTTGCCTTGTCACCGACGAGCAGATGATTGTATTCGCCTCCCGCCTCACCGTTGTTGGCGAACACAACGCGGTTTTGTGCCGTGTATGCCCCCTTGCCGTGCCAACCGGGAAAAGGTTTCTCGAACAGTTTGTTCACGTCCAGCGTGTTGACGTCAACCTCGTAAATCGCCCCTTCCATGTCGAAGAACCAGACCAAGCGTTCCGGTTCAAAAAGGTGACGCATCGTTGCCGTCATGCGTCCGACAAGTTTTTGCAAATTGCAGGCACGAACGTTCCGCTCGGCGTCAATGAAATACGGTCCGATGACAAGCTGGTTCGATTCCTTGTGAATCATTCGGGAAGCATGCGTACCACCAACGCTTTCCGGGCGGATGACCAAATTCATATTTTCATCGACTTCGTATAATTTATCGTAACCGCCGCGTACCTGATGTTGCGGATAGGTAATGTACCAAAGCCGTTCCGCCCACGGAACAACGGCACCGATTCCCGCTTCACCATACTGCTGACGCAGAGGACTACTCGGCCCTTCCGGCGGCTGATTGTGCGTGGCCAAATGCGGATAAACTCCGCTGATTTGCAGATAATCAATCGCTTGTTCCTGTGCTGAAAGAAAGGTTCCCGACAGCGCACAAAACGAAACAATCAGTAAAGATGGCAATAAACGTTTTGTTACAAGCATGTTGTTTTTCATGTTGAAACCTTTTGTGTGTTTCGTTTTTTCGTGTTGAAACCAAAACATCACATTCGATCCGGTCACCCCGCTACGCTCCGTTCCCGGATGCTGTTGCGGTTGAAGACATACACTAATATTGGTTCATCGGGTAAATGTGTACCCTGAATGGGGGAGATTGTAAAAAGCGGACAAGTTGTTCTACTAAAATGAGTTACGCAAATAATTCATTCAAAGGAGAACAGGTCATGTCCGCGACGTTATTATATCATATTTTGGGGGTTCGTGGCTACAGGCTGGTGCAGGAAAAAATCGTGAGCGGCGGGATGGAGTTTCACATTGCGTTGGATCGGGGCAAGGTTTGCTGTCCGGAGTGCGGTTCGGCCAATGTTTGGCTCAAGGGTGGTCACGTTCGCAAATTTCGCTCGGTGCCGATCGGACGCAAAAAGACCACCATCGTTTTGGACGTTCCTCGCGTGCATTGCCAGGCTTGCCAATGCAAGAAGCAAGTGTCGATTTCGTTCGCGAAACCGAAGAAACACTACACGCGATTTTTCGAACGTCATGTGTTGGACTTGCTGTGTTCGATGACGTGTCAGGATGTTGCAAAGCATCTCGGTGTGTCGTGGGATACCGTGCGAGACATCGAGAAAACCAGACTCGAACGCGATTTTGCCAGGCCGCCGTTGAAGGACGTGACGCACATCGCCATTGATGAAATCGCGGTTCAAAAAGGACACAAGTATTTGACGGTGGTGATGGATTTGAAGAGCGGTCGCGTGATTTTCGTCGGCGACGGCAAAGGCGGTGATGCGTTGCTTCCGTTTTGGAAGCGGTTGCGACGAAGCCGTGCGAACATCATCGCGGTTTGCACGGACATGTCGCCGGCCTACACGAAGGCGGTGGAAACGCACTTGCCGGATGCGTTTCATGTGTTTGATCGATTTCATGTGATGAAACTTTTCAACGAAAAAATGACGGAACTGCGTCGGCGTTTGTATCGTGAAACGACGGATGCGGAGCAAAAAGCGAGTCTCAAAGGCATTCGTTTCACTTTGCTAAAACGCGAGGAGAACCTGAATGTGACAAAAGGCGAGCATCAAAAGTTGGAAAAGGCGTTGACTTTGAATGCCGATTTGGCGGTTGCCCATGCCCTCAAGGAACAGCTTGCGGAAATCTGGGAAGCCGAGGATGAAGAGGAGGCCATGCAGATCATGGCCGAATGGATCGCGGATGCCGAATGGTCCGAAATCCCTGAAATGTCGCACTTTGCGAATACTTTGATCAATCATTGTTTGAAAATCATCAACTACCATTACTGCCAAATCACCTCCGGACCACTCGAAGGGCTCAACAACAAAATCAAAACGCTCAAAAGAAAATCCTACGGCTTCCGTGACCAACAATATTTCAAACTAAAAATTCTCGCCATCCACAAGACAAGGTACGAATTAATCGGATGAACCGAACTTTTTGAGGTAGGGAAACAATTTGTTGTTCACAAAGTCAGTGAGGTCGTCCGCCGTCATCGCCTTGTGGTGGTCGGGTTTGCCATCTTTTCCTTTGGGCATCGCCCAAATCGACCACTGATATTTTTTTTCTATGATGGGCGTGTAAGTTTTGCCTGTGAGTTCTGCCGCAATAGCGCGGTCTTTTTCCAAATCGTCCAGATATTTCAAGAACAAAATCCAACTGGTCTGCTCCACGTAGTCCAGTTCGCTTCCGCAACCTGCGTCTTTGTGCAGAATGTCGTCGATATTTTTGAAGGTTTGTTCAAACTGCATCTGCTTTTTCCTTGCCGACGCCTGCCGCTAGAATTTAGCGTAATTGCATCAAAATGTCAAACGCATTGACGCACGAAGTGGGAAAATTTTGAGTATTTGTTCGGGGGCAACGAAAGGGAATATGGGACAGATTTTTCGGCTTCGAGAAGACCTTGTGCCGGGTACTTCGCTCGGTTTGTAATGCAGGTTTTGAATGAGACGGACGGCTTTGCAGTTGCCCTCTCATTTTTTTATCTTTCGCCATCCCATCTTGATTTTTTCTCGATTCAACATTACACTGAACAGGCACAATTTTACGATTGCGGTTCTGGCGGCATTGATGTATCATGCTTCCATGCTTTCCCTCACAACAACATCCCTATTTCTCGGCGGTATGGCGGCGGCGGTCGTGCCGATGTTGTTGCACCTGCTCATGCAAGGGAAACCCAAACTCATCGAGTTTCCCGCCGTGATGCTCATCCTCCAAAAAATCGAAACGCATCGCCGCAACTATCGATTCAAACATATTCTGCTCATGATAATGCGAATCCTGCTCTTTACATTGCTAGGACTCGCCCTCGCACAACCGATGTTGCAACTCGGTTGGTTTTTCTCCAAAAGCCCCGACGGATTCATGTCGCAAATCGTCACCTCACTCGGCAGTCAAGATGCTCCGATTGCCGCCGCCATTGTGATTGACACCTCCCTACGCATGAACTATATGGCAGAAAACAAAACCCGGTTGGAAGAAGCACAAGAGTTTGCCCAATGGATTCTCCGGCAAATCCCACAAAACAGCAGCGTTGCCATTTTGAGTTGCGAACCGGAAACTCCGGTTTTTCAAGTCGATAAACTAGCCGCCGAAAACAAAATCGACCGCCTCCGCATTACGCCACTGGGTCGTCCCGTCGCGGAAAGAGTGCGGGATGCCGCCGCCTTACTTTCAGAAAGTGATTTAGAGGAATGCGAACTTTACGTCCTGTCCGACCTTTCGATTCCAGGCTGGGACACGTCTCTCTCTCCTGAAACATTTAGCCGGTACTCCGGCGGCGTATACCTCATCGATGTCAGTGCAAAGGAACCCCAGAATTCCTCAATCCAAAAAGTCACGCTCTTTCCCGAAACACCGATAGCCCCCTCCTCCGTTCGCCTCGATGTGCAAGTTGCTCACACCGGTCCTGCCATCACGAAAACGGTTGAACTTGTACTCATCGGCACTCCCCAAGACCCGACCGCCGAAGTGGTACGAATGTCCCGAACCGTCGATTTTCCCGACGGAGAATCGCAACGTGAGTTTTCGATGTCGCTCACAGGTATCGAGCCGGGCACCCATCAAGGGAAACTCCGCTTTTCGACTTCCGATGCTCTGCCGATGGATGACCAATGCTGGTTCACGCTTTCGATGCAGTCGGAACAAAATGTTTTGATCTTTGCCCAGCCCCCCGTCAGTGATACGTCGATCTTTTTTCGCTCTGTACTTGATACCGTGCCCTTTGCCGTCGAAGCGAAACCGATAGAAGAACTTGCAGGAATGACAATGTCGGAATTGCAGGAGTATAAAGCCGCCGTGTTGCTCGATCCTTCGCCGCAGATGCCGAACACTTGGAAGAAACTTGCCGAATATGCTTCCGCCGGTTATGGCGTAGGAGTCTTTCTCGGCTCGCAGGCGAAAGAGTTACCTTCGTTCAATCATAGCAACGCGACCGATGTTTTAGGAGCAAAACTGGTTCGGCAGGCAATCAATCCCGACGGTGATCTTTGGATCACGCCGGGCGTGTCCCCGATTTTTGCGCCGTTCCGAAACATCGACATGGATTTGAACAATTTTCCGTGGTTTGATCAAGCGATTTACCGCTATTGGGAACTCAGCGACCTTTCGAGTAGGGCGGACATTGCGGCACAGTTTTCGGACAATCGTCCCGCCATCATTACGCAAACGCTCGGACGCGGATACACGGTCATGGTCGTAACTCCCGTGTCGGAAACGGTGGACACCAAAACGCAGTGGAACGATTTGACCCGCAGCGAGGTCACATGGATGTTCATGTTACTTGCCGAAGGGATCGCAAAGCATCTTGTCGGACTGGGTAGCCAGAAATCCAATTTTACGGTCGGTGAACAGGTAACGCTTCGTCCGAGTATGGCAACGCTTCCGACGAGTTGCCTGCTCGGCACGCCGCAGGGAACGTCGGAGCGATTGACCCCCGATCCGGTGCGCCGGGAAATTGTGGTACCTGCGACGACGGAGCCGGGCAATTACAGTGTGCGTTCAGGCGGAGTGGGACAGTCGGCATTGAACATGGGTTTCAGTGCAAACTTGCCCGCTGGCGAGACGCGGTTGCAACGAGTGGACAAGGCAACTTTGGACAGTCACTTCGGAGCGGACTTGTACCAAGTGGTACGGACTCCGCAGGAGATCGAACACGGCACCGCACGTCGCCGTGTCGGTCAACCACTCTATGCCGCAGTCATGTTGCTCCTGACTTGTATCTTCGCCGTAGAATACGTGTTCGCCAACCGGATTTATAAGGCGTAAATAAGTGTTTTTGCGTTATGGAGCGATTCTGTTGGGTGCTTGTTTTTATGGAGTGAAATGCTTGTTTTGGGCTATGTTGCCTAGCGTTGCTCACGTCGCATTCTGGGGTAAAATCGTTTCGTCCTTGTTTTCGTAATGTCTTATGTTGACACAGTTTACGATAATTTTACCCTGCTGAAAAAGTGTTGTATAATCATACAGAATTTGCATTTTGCTACACCATTTTGATACACATGTTTTGTTTTGCAAGAGGTTTTTAAGAGTCCGAAAATGTATCATTTTGCACGCTCGTAAGTCCTTATTTTACAATGGTTTAGGACGACAAAAATCTTTTTATTTTGTGTTTTTTGGTATGGTTTATGCTATTATAATATGATAGAAGGATAAGGAAAACAACGGGTTTTCCTAATTCAAAAAACGTTCTCTTGCAAGGGCATCCATCCTTGCAAAAGAACTAACACCAAACCTAACCACAGTAGTTTTAGTGCTATCTGAAATCATACCACTTTGGTATATCTTTTCAATAGCCTCTACGCAACACCCTGTAGGGGGGAGAAAAACTTGCCCAAACTTATTACAATGGAGGATATTATGAGAGAGAAAATCAAACGAGTGTACGTTGACACAACCGTTGTTTACGGTGCGCCTGCCAAAAAGTTTTCGCTAGACTCAAGACGTTTTTGGGAGGCAGTCCGACGTTGTGAAATCATAATCATTGCGTCCGCCGTGCTTGCAGAAGAAATCGAACGTGTGCCGCAAAAAGTCCAAAAACTTTACCGTATGATACCGGAATCGCAAATCGAGCGGGTTGAATCGACGGATGAATCAGACGCATTTGACGATAACGGTTCGTCATTATCCTCGTGGTGCGTCGAAGTGGAATCCGATTGAGCATCGTTTGTTTGGGATGATCTCGAAGAGTTGGGCGGGCTATCCATTGCGGAGTCTGGCGGAGATGCTGGCTCGGATTCGGGGAACGACAACGGAGACG
>Ga0082212_10011534_pt1 | contig 11208 bp, 13 predicted proteins | sample TergutNt197P3_FD_71548 | JGI IMG/M metagenome (GOLD analysis project Ga0082212, IMG submission 71548) | Neocapritermes taracua P3 segment gut microbial communities from Petit-Saut dam, French Guiana - Nt197 P3 | ecosystem: Host-associated > Arthropoda: Insects > Digestive system > Gut ... | reverse complement strand
TTATCGATCTTGATATTGGCGGCGGCGAGGTGTTTTGGGCGGAAAAAATGCAGATTTTTTCCAATGTTAATGCTTCAAATTACAGGGTTAACGAAACAGGATCGTTCTATATCGACGATGTTGAAATAAGGGTTAACCCCGGAGACACCTTGCCTGCAATTGTTGCGAAGATAAACGATTCCGCCGCGCCGGTTAAAGCGTCCATCGACCCCGATACCAGAGGGCTTGTACTGGAGGGGACCAGCCCCCATCTTATCCGGGCCGAGGACGGCGTTGAAGGGGCGACGGTTTTAAAAGACCTTGGAATAATCAGGGGAAACATGGAAAACAACGCGCCCAACTGGGACACCGTAAGATCGCGTGTTGCCGGCGGTTCAATGTTTGATATGATTATCCGCATCAGGGACGCGATGTTCCGGGGGGATTACGATTTTATCGGCAGCCAGGGGATCGGCGGTGTGGACCTCGCCGTCGGCAATATGACAACGCGCATAGCCGACATCGGCAGCCGTCAGGAAAGGGTGGAAACGGTTTGGGAACGGATCAACCGTGAAATCCCCGATGTACAGGCGAGCCTTGCCCGCGAATCCGCCGTCAATGTGGCCGATGCCGTTACCGATCTTAAAATGCTGGACTTTGCCCACAGGGCGACCCTTCAGACGGCTGCGAAAATATTGCCGGTAACGCTTTTGGACTTTCTCAGATAATAAGAGCCGGATGTGAAAGTTGCGACCAAGGCCTACGGCCTGATCGATGTTGACGATCGTCAGAAAATAGTTTTTCCCCAGGGGCTGCTCGGTTTTGAGTCTCTGAAAGATTACATCATTCTTGACGCGGAACGCCAGCCGTTTTACTGGCTGCAATCAATCGATGTCGAACAGGTTGCCTTCATCCTGGTAAACCCTTTTTTGTTCAGGCCCGATTACGAGGTAAACATCAGTAACGAGGAACTTGCCGAAATAGGCATACATTCCCCCCAAAAAGCCCTTATTTTTTCGATAGTTACAGTTCCCCAGGACGGCGGTCCCATGACCGCCAACCTTCAGGGGCCGCTGGTCATAAACCGGGACTCCGGGACGGGTAAACAGGCGGTACTCTCCGACAGCCGCTGGAAAACCAAACACGACATAATGGCGGAGATTCAGGCGACGGGGAACGCCTGAAAAGGTTAGTGTAATGCTCATCTTGTCCAGAAAAATCGACGAAAAAATAATGATAGGGGATAATGTCTCTGTTTCCGTTATTGAAATTCGGGGCGATCAGGTGCGTATCGGTGTGGACGCGCCGAAGACTGTTAAGGTGTACCGCCGGGAAGTGTACGATGCCATCCTTGCCGAAAATAAAGCTGCCGCCGAATCAAAACCGGTGCTGCCGGATCTGGATTTTGGCGGTATCCGCCAGGAAAGCGCGCAACTGATGACGATAACGAATAACAAATGACAAATAATAATTTAAAAAAGAAAAGAACATGGAAAATGCACATATAGCTATCGACGATGTCATGCAGGCCGGATTGCAGGACAGGTACAAACTCATCGGTGTTCCGTCACAACACGAGGCGGGGTGGCATTCGGCCATCGCGCATGTAAAAAACATCTCCGAACCGAATGCCCCGGTTGTATTGTTAAAAGTTCAGCAGTACAAAAGATTAAACCCCCGCGAGGCGTTCGGGCTTCAGGTAATGTCCTATTACCCGGGCACGATAAAAATCCCGAAACTTGTCGAAGAGGGCGAAGTGTTTACAATACAGGAACTGTGCCCCGGGACAATGCTGGACTCGACAAAGCACGCTGTGCCGGAAAGTTACGCAGCGGAACTCGGAAACCTGCTGGCGTGGCAGATGTTTCCGCCGGGAGACATCGAAATCCTGTTGAAGCAAAAAATGGCTGTCTCGAAATTTGAATATTACCCCGTCGGACAGATTCCGCCAAGAATAATCGCCACAGGAACGTCCAAGAACAACTTGAAACTAACGCCCGGCGATGTATTTCAGGATGAAAGCGAACGGGATGAATTTACAAAAATCTTATCAACACCGCACATGGGATTCGACAAAGGGGACTGGCGGCTTTCCAACACCCTGTACAAGGCAACTGTCTCAGGCGAAATATTTTACAGCGTCGATTACGGTTACAGCTACATTGTTTCAAAAAACGAGCCCCGCCTGTTCGAAAAACGTGTGGCGGTATTTGACATGATGTTATTGTTGTTTGGTGAAGTTTTTGCAAAGAAAATGATTGATGCATTTTTGGAGAAGTCAAGGACTCTGCTTCCGCATTAGCGAAATTTTAAATAACAGAGGCTCTTACAAAATTAGTTTTTTCCTAATTACTTGTTCTTCACCAGCCAGGTGTTGATAGCCCGATCCAGGCTTCGGATGTCCAGCGGTTTTGAAAGGACATCCTGGAAACCCCAGCTTAGGAAAATATCCTTGTTGCCGATAACGGTATTGGTGGTAAGGGCGATGATCGGCACATTTTTTGCGTATACACTGCCAATTTCGTTCCGGATTATCCGTACCGCCTCCCTGCCGTCCATTTCGGACATCCAACTGCTTAAGAAGATCGCGTCGTACCGGGGATCGCCAAGGCGGACAATCTCCACCGTCTCCTCTCCGCTTCCAAGACAGTCAACGGTTATTCCGTAAGGCTCCATCATTCCCTGGGCTATTTCAAGGTTAATATCGACATCGTCCACCACCAGTACCCTTGCTTCGGGAAGCTGAATGCGCTTCATATCGGCGTTATCGGTGTGCTTTTGCTCTATATACTTGAAATTTTTCAGATTATCTGCGGCCTGTCCGCTGATAACATCATCGTTGACATACTTTTGCCGTATCCGTACCGTAAAGGTCGATCCTTTTTTCCAAACACTCTCCACAGTGACGGTTCCGTCCATGAGGCCGGCTATTTTATTGGTCAATGTAAGACTAAGGGCCCCTTCGAGGTTTCGTTTTCTGTCGGTTTCCGGGCGGTTGTAATCAATGAATATCTTGTCGATATCTTCGGGCTTGAACCCCATACCGGTATCCTCAACCGAGGAAATCAGCCAAATCGAATCCCCCTCCCTGTCGGCGGAAATCCGCCATTCAACGGTTCCGGTGCTGGTGTGTCTGAAGGCGTTACTCAACAGACTGTTGAAGATCTGTCTTATCCTTAACGTGTCTCCAATCAGACGGGCGGGGAGTTTTTCATCGGGAACAATTTTGAAGGTAACGGGTTTGGAACCGATGTGTATTGTGTTGGCGTATACCGTATCGTTGATAAAATCGGCTAAATCGTATTCGGCGGGCATTATCCCGAATTTGCCCGACTCCATATTGGAAATGTCGAGAAGATCATTGACAACTTCCATAAGAATGATGCCCGATTCGTAAGTTCTGTCCAGATAACTCCTAACATCCGCAGGTACGCTCTTTTTTGTAAGACCAAGTTCGGAAAGGCCGATTACCGCGTTCAGGGGGGTACGCATATCAAAGCTCATGTTGGCGAGGAAGTTTGTTTTGGCTACCGCGGCCGCTTCAAGCGCGTCGCCCATTTCCTTTAATTTTACGTTCTGTTTTTGAATAACATAAAAGGGCTTTGCAACGCTGCCGGATGCAAAGGCTGCGGCAAGCAGCCCCAATCCCAGGAAGATAAGCCCGGAGAAAAAGATCAGTTTCCTAACCTGGTCATACGGGCTGTCGGCTATAAGGGAGGTAACGGTGATGAACCAGCCCTGATCTGACGCAATTAAGGGCATAAAAGCGGTAACCGCATCGGCACCGGCAAAGGTAAAACGGGCCGCTCCCGTTTCTCCCGAAACCATGCGCCGGATCACCTCGGCAGTGGCCTCGTAATTCTTATCCGTCCGTATTAAATCCAGAAAATTCAGCCGATTCTCAACCCAGTCATGGTTGTTATCGGCAATAATCGTTCCGTCACGATCCCCAATACCAATGATTCCGGTTCCCCGGAACTGGTTCACCTTGTCGCTGAAGTACACGCCCGGAACGGTGAACGCCGCTACTCTGCGGTTTGTTTCCTGCCGGATCCCGTCGATAAAACGGGATTCATCCAAAGGTATAAAAACGTAGAAAAAAAGAGCTCCGAAAGAATCCTTGTGTGTGGAGGAAATAACCCTCCGCCCCTCGAACGCCTGTTTTCCGTATTCGCCGAGGATCATGTTCTCGGGTGCGATTACATCGCCGAAAAACGCGTCAACCCTGCCCGAAGCGTTGAAGATCGCTATTGCCGTGAAAACATCATTGAAAGCGGCGTATTGCTCAATTAAACGTTCCTGGAGGCTTTCAATTGGTTCGCCCGTCAACACTTGAACCACGGAGGAGGCGTCATTCATGAGGTTATCGAGTTCTTTGGAAAAATTCTCATTTGCCACCGGGGCCATTGCCTGCATACTGTTTTCCAGTGTATTGATGATCTCTTTCTGCGCTGAAGAAATACTGATTATCACGCTGGAAGCTGTAATCGCCAAAATAATAACGGTAATTATCAGAAAGACTTTTAAACGTATCGGCATTTTCCTTGTTCCATCCTTTAAAGAGACACTCTCTTTTTATTATACCGTATTTTTCAGAGAATTGCACATAGGTTTTTTAAGATTTTCCTGTTTTTTTTCTTAACCGCCTATTGCCATTAATCCGTATTTTTGCTATCTTTTGTTTCGGTGTCTTTTAAAAGGCATCCAAAACCTCTTTTCCGGCGCTGTAAAGGCGCCGGACCGGGTAATTCCAGTCCGCAAGGAGGACCTATGCGTCGATACGAGCTGATGGTCATTTTCCCCACGGAAGATGACCTCCACAAGGCGGGTCGTGAACATCTGCTGAACGACCTTACCGCCAACGGAGTCGAGATTGAAAAAACCGACGAAACCGGTGACCGCGATCTCGCCTATGAAGTTAAAAAGAGAAAACGGGGAAAATACGTCCTGTTCACGATTAAGGCGGACCCGCTAAAAATCACCAGCCTTGACCGGGTATTCAAACTCAACACCAATCTTCTCAAATACCTCTTTGTGAGGATCGAGGAATAGGGCTATGGCTGATCTGAACCACGTTGTGCTGATCGGAAGACTGACAAGGGACGCGGAGCTGAAATCCACCGCAGGCGGTCAGGCGGTATGTAAATTTTCCATTGCGGTAAACCGCCGCCGTAAAAACGGCGACCAGTGGGAGGACGAACCGAATTTCTTTGACATTGTGGTATGGGGTCGGCAGGGCGAATCCCTGCATCAGTACCTGGTTAAGGGAAAAATGGTCGGTGTTGACGGGGAACTGCGCCAGGATCGCTGGCAGCAGGACGGTCAGAACCGTTCCAAGGTGGAGATATACGCCAATTATCTCCAATTGTTGGGGGGCAGTCCCGGAAGTACGGGAGGGGGTTCCGGTAATGCAAATTACGGCCCGCAAGGCGGCACGCAGGGCGGCTCGCAGGGCGGCCGGGACGGGGCTTCTACTGGCGGTCAGAATAAAGGATGGCAAAATCAAAACAACTCCGCACCGGCGGATGACGGTTTTGCCGATGATATACCGTTTTAATTAAGGAGTAATGCGGAACTGCGTTCCGCTTTGATTTAACCGCGCCGTTATGCAACGGCGCTAATTAAGGAGTAATAATTATGTCTGATGATAATAAATACGATGGCGAACGGACGTACCGCCGTGACAGAGGCATGGACAGCCAGATTGAAGGGCGTGACGGCGATGACCGGACAAGCCGGGGCGGAAAAGGCGGAAAGGTCTTTTTTAAAAAGAAGATGTGCCGTTTCTGCACTCAGAAGCTGAAGATCGACTATAAAGATGCGGATACACTGCGTCGTTTTATCACCGAACGGGGAAAAATCCTCCCCCGAAGGATCACCGGCACCTGTGCCAAACATCAGCGGGCATTGGCGCAGGCTGTTAAGCAGGCCAGGATGATAGCCCTGCTTCCCTTTATCGCGGATTAAGCGCGGGTTGTTAACGTATACATGGAAATAAATACTGAACCACAGTCTGTCTTACCGGTCAGTTTGGCAAGAAAGCATATGATTCCCGCTTTTTTGTGCGCGTTTTTATGTATAGTTTTGATGCGAACCGGTTTTTTTTCCCTGTTTTTCCTGGTACCGATGGGTTTCTGCGCCGTTGCATTCGGTTCGGTTACCGCATGGTTGTGCTTTATTTTTGCTTCACTGGGTAACGGTGTCCTGAGTGCCGGGCTTTCCCTGTATTTAGGGGCGGGTCTATCCGGTGCCGTTAAAGACACCCTGTATTTTACCGTGCTTACCCTGGGCTTCACCTGGATAATGGCGGGAAACCCTCCCGAAAACAGCCTGATACCGCGTATTCCGAAATTTCGCACGGTTTTCCGTTTTACCATTGCCGCCGTTACGGGAGCGGCGGCGTTTTTAGCCGTAACTTTTGCCGGCGGCGGCAGCGAGATTCTGTTTAACGTAATTTTTCCCCGGACCGAAGCGATTTCGGCGGCAATAATCGCCTCATCCGGGGATGTCGTCCGGCAATCGTTTCTGGAAAGTGCAATTACCCCCGAACGGGTAATGCAAACCCTCTCGGCAGTCGCCTTGCGGGGCGGGGCGCTTGTTTCGGCTTTTTTTATATTTTTTTTCAGCCGGCAAACGGCTTTTTTTCTGATAAGGCTGTTCCGCCGGCAGAGAATGAACACAGCCGGAGATTTGGCGGGTTTTTATGCCCCCCGCAATATTATCTGGTTTTTTTCCTTCGGTTTTCTTATAGTGATAATCGGCCGGGCGGTTTCCCTGAAAATTGTTGAAATTGCCGCTTGGAATCTGTTGGTTATTTGTGCTGTAATGTTTCTTGCCCAGGGTGCCGGCATTGTTATTTTTGCCTTTTTACGCCGTCCCATGCCGCCAATATTCCGGTTGATCTTCGTTTTGGCGCTTATTTTGGCGGTTTTAAGTCCGGGTGTTAACATATTTGCCTTGGGAGTGCTTGTACTATTGGGTATAGCGGAAAATTGGCTGCCGATGAGGGTTATTAAAAATGAAGAATAAGGGAGTCACTGATTATTTAACCGCAGATTTTGCGGATGTTTTCGGATGTTCACGGATGATTTTTAAAATTTTATCCGTGTGAATCCGTCTTTATCCGTTTAATTAGCGGTTTTTTTTATTGGGCTGGCCTACTCCGGGTCGTTAGTCGTGCGTTAAGCACGGCAGCCCAAAACCGATTGCAGTTAGCAGTCGTAACACAAAATAGAGGTCGTTAAGCCGGCCTCTGCGGAACTGACGTTCCGAAAGGAGCTTGGTATGAAGGTAATTTTGAACAAGGATCTGGCCACCCTCGGCGAAGAAGGGGACGTAAAAGACGTTGCCCGGGGTTACGCCCGGAACTATCTTTTTCCCAGGGGGATCGCCCTTCCCCTTACACCGAAAACGGTGAAACTGTTTGAAGCGCGAAAGGAAGAAATAGAGGCAAAGAAAGCCCAAAAGAGGCAGGATGCCCTGGGTCTTAAAGAACGGCTGGAAAGCCAGGAGATTTCGATAACCATGCCGGCTGGGGCCAACGGAAGGCTTTACGGGTCGGTAACCGGCCAGACTGTCTCTGACGAACTGGCAAAGCTGGGCTTTCAAATTGAACGCAAGCGGATAGACCTTGCAAGTACCGGCTTTAAAAATACGGGAAAATACAAGGTCGCTATCAGACTTTACGAAAATTCATCGGCGGAGATACAGGTAACAATTATAGGACAGGCCGTAAAAGTGGAGACACCCTCCGCGCCGGCAAGGCCGGCCCGCCGCCGCAGGGACGAAGGGCATGAAGCCTCTGATACACCTCAGGCGGGAGCTTCCCCGGCAGGGGAAGCGGAATCCGTGCCTGCAACGGCGGAAGAAACGTCCGGCGGGGCGGGGGAAACAGAAGTTTAAAACCCGGTAAACGAAAATGACACGGGACAAAACGCCTCCCCATGATGACGAGTTGGAACGCGCCGCTCTCGGCAGTATTCTTTTCGACGCCGAAGCGGCCGATACGGCCATACGCAGTCATTTGGAAAAAGATGACTTCTATTCCAGGGCGCATCAGAGGATCTTTGAGGCGGTAAAAAGCCTTGATGAAAAAGGACTGCGAAGCGACATCCAAACCGTTATTCAGGAACTCAAACAGAGCGGTAAATTGGACGAGGCCGGGGGGGCGGCGTATATTTCTTCGCTCACCACTGTCATACCCTCAAGCGCAAACATCGAATATTATACCCAATCTGTTTTGGATCACTCCTTACGGAGGGCTCTGCTGCACATCGCTTCGGAAATAGGAGTGCTCGCCTATGACGAATCCAAAACCTCTCCTGAAATTTTAGAGAAAATAGAGCAAAGTATTTTCAAACTGCGCGACAACCGCCAGGCTTTCTCTTTCAGCCAGATACGGGAAGTTCTGATGCGTGCCATGGATAAAATCGACGAGGCGTACAAAACAAAAAATACCCTCACCGGAATTCCAAGCGGTTTTGTCGAACTGGACGAGATGACATGCGGCTTTCAGCCTTCGGATTTTATCATCATCGGCGCGCGCCCTTCCGTCGGAAAAACGGCCCTCGCCCTGAACATGGCGGCGGCAATCGCCTTCCGTAACCGTATACCCGCCGCTTTTTTCTCGCTGGAAATGTCCGATATAGCCCTTGCCCAAAGGCTAATATCCAGCGAAGCCCAGGTTGACGGCAAAAGACTGCGCAGCGGGTTTATCACTCCCGATGATTTTAGAAGGATACTTGACGTTTCGGGAACAATGAGTGAGGCTCCTTTTTATATAGTCGATGAACCGAACATGAAACTTTCCGATCTCCGTTCCCATGCGCGCAGACTCCGCTCCCAGCAGGATGTTCAGATCATCTTTGTTGATTACCTCGGCCTTATCGGTCAGGAGGACAACACCTTTTCCCGTCCCCGCCACGAGCAAATCGGAGACATTTCCCGTTCCTTAAAAGGCCTGGCCAGGGAGTTGAAAATCCCTGTAGTTGTACTGTGCCAGCTTAACAGGGAAATGGAACGAACAGGGCAGGGCCAGCCTCCGACTCTTGCGAACCTCCGCGATTCCGGCTCCATAGAACAGGATGCCGATCTTGTTATGTTTTTGCACAAGAAACCCAACCCGAAAACGAAGAAAGACGGGGAAGACGAGCCCAAAACCCCCGTCGAAGGGTATCCAACGGAATTGATCATCGCCAAGCAACGGAACGGGCCGATAGGCATAATCAATCTCGAATTAAAGCCGAAATTCGCCAGGTTTGTCCCCGTGGAGAAGGAACGCCCTGTTAAGTAATCAATAACTCCGCCGCATACAATCATTCGTTAAACAGGTTGCTTTTATCCGGCAGCCGGGGTATACTAAAAACATTAAGACATAAACCAAGGGGGGGATTATGCCATTTGCACATAGTTACCATTTTGAACTGTTAAAAAACGAATCCGAAGCTATTGTGTTACATGAACTGGAAGTTCAGCTTGACGCCTTGGATCGGGAGATCTGCCGTTGCGACGAATGCGTCATGGACATGGCGGCCATGGCTCTCAATACGGTTAAGCCCATGTACCGCTATTCCCTGTTGGGGCAAATGTACGCCGCTTCGGCGATGGGTGAGCAGGCTTATGCGGACAGTGTTCAACAGGCGGTTGCTAATGCAATTGTAAAGGTAAGCGATAATCCGGGACACGAGTAAAAATAGCGGCTGGTGACTGGCCGCTTCAGTTGACATAAATTAATTTTTTTGGTAATTTCAACCTACTAAATTAGTGCCGGGTTTCCGGCAAGGAGTGGTATATGGCCCAGGCCAGTAAAAACAGCCGCACAACGAGTTCGACGCAGAAGTTTTTTTGCTCTTGCGGGGGCGAAGTAAAAATGAAGGCCCTTTTTGAAAGCGGTAAGGTTAAGAATGTAGCCGAGTGCGAAAAATGCAAGCGGCTTGAACGACGTCCGTCGGATTTTAAATAGGGGGTTCCCTTTGGCAAAGAAGAAGAGTTCTGCGGAAAAACGGCACCGGCAGAATGAAGAACGAAGGATGCGCAACAAAGCGGTTAAAAGCGCCGTGAGGACCAGTGTTAAAAAATTTGTTGTGCTGGCGCAGAAAAAAGATCCCGAAGCGGAAGCGGCCCTTAGAGAAATGGCCAAAAAAATGGACACGGCGGCGAGGAAAGGCATTATCAAGAAAAACGCGGCGGCGCGAAAAAAATCAAGGATGCAAAGATATTTTAACGCAACAGTAAAAGCGGCGCAATAAATACGTCATCTTTGGTTTTTCAGTGTAGTTACGGTATATGGTTGCAAAAAAATTCACCAAAGCCGATTTTATAGACACCCTGTATGAAAAAACAGGTATGAACCGTAAAGATATACACAGGGTGCTTGATCTTTTCATCGATGAGGTTAAAGACGCGTTGATGAACCGCTGTGTGATTGAGCTAAGGGGATTTGGTACATTTGAGGTGAAAGTAAGAAAAGCCCGCCCCAAAGCCAGAAATCCAAAAACCGGTCAGACAATTTCGATTTGCCCCCGGGGTAATGTTGTTTTCCGTTCCGGGCGGGAATTGAAGCAGGCTGTATGGGCCGTCACCAATACGGGTGAAAACGGCCTGCAATGAAAGCAACGGCCCTCCATAAAACAAAGATTCTTTTAGTTAATTTCGCTTTAACGGCACTTGCCGTTCTTCTGTTTGCAGGATCATTTCCCAATATTATTGTTTCAAACGGCATCCCTTTTTTTGCCTGGATCGCCTATGTTCCCGTTTTTGTTCTTTTAAAAAGGGTGGGTCTTATCGCTTCCGTTTTTTGGGGGGCGTTGTACGGTTATGCCGCTTACGGGCTTTTTAATTATTGGCTCGGTGCGTTTCATCCCCTTGCCGGGGTCATTGTAGGCTTAATTTACCTGACATTTCTTGCGGTTCTATTTTTCTTTCTAAAACTGGCGGATATTTTTTTCCCCCGGCGCGGCTATCTTGTCCAGTGGGTAATCTGGCTTGCGTATGAATACCTCCGCAGTCTGGGGTTTCTGGGCTACTCCCACGGAATAACCGGATATTCCCAATGGAGTATGATTCCCCTTATCCAAATAGCCGGAATTTTCGGCGTTTGGGGTGTTTCGGCCCTGGTGGTGTTCCCCTCAACCTGGCTGGGATCGGCTCTGGGAAATCAGAATTTATTCAAAAATTCATCTCGCAAAGACGCGGAGACGCGGAGAACGCAAAGGAATATTTTAAAGGCTT
>Ga0082212_10011533_pt1 | contig 11209 bp, 15 predicted proteins | sample TergutNt197P3_FD_71548 | JGI IMG/M metagenome (GOLD analysis project Ga0082212, IMG submission 71548) | Neocapritermes taracua P3 segment gut microbial communities from Petit-Saut dam, French Guiana - Nt197 P3 | ecosystem: Host-associated > Arthropoda: Insects > Digestive system > Gut ... | reverse complement strand
CTCGACCGCAATGGTCAATATTGGGATTTACAGTGGCGGAACCGCTCCGGAATTTCACCGGATTCCCTGACGCCTGAAATCACAAAAAATTACTTTTATATGAAGCGGAAAGTGAAATCAATAGGTTTCTTGCGTCAATCTCCGGGGTCATTTCAAAACACTGTATTTCAATCGCACACCAGAAAATCTATTGATTAATGTTATCGTATACGATAACAAATTGGATTATGAAAGAAGGTGTCAAGATGAGTAAGCCCGGAGCAAAATTTGAGGAAGTCCATAGCAGATTGATGAAAGATGAAGAATTCAAGGCTGAGTACGAAAAATTAAAGCCGCGCTATGAGTTAATCGCACAAATTATTGACACCCGAAGCCAGCTTAATATTACGCAGGAAGAACTCGCCCAAAGGGTGGGTACACAAAAATCAAACATCTCACGTTTTGAAAGCGGCTCGTATAATCCTACCCTGGATTTTGTTGCCAAAATTGCACGTAGTTTGGGTAAGGAAATTCGTATCTCGCTGAATTGAAAAACGCAAAAAATCGCTTGGAAGTGCGCCCAAAAGTAATTAATTTGTATTTAAGACAAATTCTGTAAGGTTTTTAATCAACTGTGGTAAATATGTTTCTTTTACCTGCCAAACTATTGAATAATCAATTCCAAAGTAGTCATGAACAATTCTGTTTCTAAAACCTTTTATTCTGAACCAATCAATATCCTGATGTGAATCTTTAAATTCTTCGGGTAAACGGTTGGCTGCTTCTCCTATAATTTCGAAATTCCGAACAACAGCGTCAATCGTTTTATTGTCTGCAACGAATTCTTCAAAAGAAATATCTTTTGTGTAATCCATAATTTTATTGCAGCTTTCGAGAATATCTTCCACCAGAAGTTTCGCGTTTCGTTTAGACATAAACAATATCTTTTTCGATTTCTTTCAAATACTTGTCTTTTATCCCTCCAAGCGACACTATGTCTACTTTTCTATTTAATTCCTTTTCGAGCAAGTATGATAAATCAATAAATTCAATACCTACAGGACGTTCAAATTCCACCATAATATCAACATCGCTGTTCGCTGTATGGCTGCCGGTAGCGAACGAGCCGAACAAACCTACGGTTTTTACAGCGTATTTCTGTTGCAAGTATGGCTTGATGCTCTGTAATTTACTTATTATCTCGTTTTTGTCCATTGTCTAACCAATGTTTTTGCTCATTTTAAGCTTTGTTTGTGTTTGATATGGTTGTTTCGCTTTCAAGTCGTTTCCATGCATTGTTAAATTCTTCTTTGTCGTAATCATTTGGTTGAAGCCAACACGAAACACGTCCATTTTTTTTAGGGCTAAAAGCCAGTTTTTTGATTTCTTCTGGCGTTAAAATAAATACGGAAGGATTTTCTTTTTCCAAATTGTTCACGATAATCCAAAAATCACCCATAACACGATCCAGATTGTTACCAAGCGGGACTGGGTTACGTTTACTGAGTGATTTGACTTGAATACCACGATATTTTTTTGCGTTTTCATTGTAAATGACAATATCAATTCCTTTTGCATTTCGTGACGTTGGAATCACGTTCCATCCTAAGCGAGAAAGATGGTAACAAACATAAAACAACCCGGTATTCCCGGTTATTTGATTATTTTTGGTCTTGTTTTTCATATTATGGAACTCTCATTTATTCTTTAAAGTACAGTGTACTTCGCTCGTTCATCACATTCAACGCGAAAATTGAAACATGCCGCATTGTCTCAGTCTCTTGCCTGGCCGATCATGAAGACGGCGGCTGCGATAAAAACCAACGCCAGCGCGGTAAGATACGCCAGCCACACGCCCGGCAGCGGCTGTCCGGCGGCGGCCGCGCGAACTAGTTGCGACGCGGGCGTCAATGGCAGGATTTTAATAATTGCCTGAAAAGCCACCGGATACGCGTCGACGGGGAAAAAAGTTCCGCAAAGGAAAGCCATCGGCGTAATAACAAAGCTGTTCAACATTCCCTGATCGGCGTGAGAACGCGCCAGCATTGCCGTACTGACGGCCAGCGCCGCGAAAGTCACCGTTGTCAGAAGCACGGCAAACAGCAGCCGCGGCGACAGCGCGAGCGGCACGCGGAAAAGCAGGCCGATTATAATTACTATGCACGCCGCCAGGCTTCCGCGTATGACTCCGCTGACGATTTCCCCGGCGACATACGCCCAGTCCGGAACCGGCGCGGTGCGGATTTCATCAAAGGTTTTCCAATAGAAACGGGCGATATTGATCTCCGTTGAAAGCGAAAAGCTGTTTATCATGGCGCTCATTGCAATGAGGCCGGGCAGAATAAAAATACTGTATTCCAGCCGTTCATCGGCGGCCCGTCCGCCCCATCCAAAGGTGATGAAATAAAGAAGCGGCGAAATTGAAAATGAAAAGAAATAACGCCAGAATTTCCGTTTAAGAATGATGAGTTCGCGCAGAATGACTGCCATGACCTGTCGCATGTGCTGCCGCTCCTTCCTGTTCGGTTGGTACCCCGGATATTTTATAGGGTTTCGTAGCGAGGCGGCGCAAGCGGGCGTGGATGCAAGGCGCGCGCTGTGAGGGCGACGCTGGCATATTAGATAATATGTCGAGGAGCCCGAACAAGCGCAACGCAGCAGACATGCCTGATTGCGTCGCCGCAGTAGAAACCTTATGAAATATCCGGGGAAACACGGCGGCCGGTCAATCGAATAAAAACATCTTCAAGATTAGCGTGGCGGATAGTCGCGCGGGCATTCAATGTGGCGAGCCGCCGCGCCGCTTCGTCGCGGTTTTCAAAAAATTCCGTTTGCGTTCCCGACGAATCCGAAAAATCCACGGCGACGGTTCCTGCGGACGCGATTAAAGATTGCGGACTGCCGTCCGCGATAACATTCCCTTTGTCGATAATAACCACACGGTCTGCCAGCATTTCCGCTTCTTCTATATAGTGCGTTGTCAGCACAATCGTACATTCCGCCTCGCGCAACCGCCTGACAAGTTCCCAGACGCGCCGCCTGGCGTGAGCGTCAAGCCCTACAGTCGGTTCATCCAGCAGCACGACGCGCGGGTTATGAACCATTGCTCTGGCGATGGAAAGCCGCCGTTTCATGCCGCCGGAATAAGTGGAAACCCGGCGTCCGGCAGAGTCCGTGAGTTCGGCGAACTGAAGCATTTCTTCCGTTTTAGCGCGAAGCCTGTTCCATGACATGCCGTATAACATTCCATGCACCATGAGGGTTTCCGTGCCCGTAAGTTCCGGGTCGAAATTAAGCGTCTGATGTACGACGCCGATCTGCCGCTTAACATGCAGAGGCTGCGCGATAACATCGTACCCGCCGACGGCGGCAGATCCGGAAGATGGCTTTGTCAGCGTGGAAAGGATGCGCACAGTCGTTGTTTTTCCCGCACCGTTAGGGCCAAGCAAACCGTGGATTGCGCCCTTTTCCAGAGTCAGAGACAGGGCGTCCAAAGCCGTCACGCTTCCATAGCGTTTAGTAAGGCGATCTATCGTAATCACAGACTCATATCTCCTTATGAAGATTGACCGCCGGGCCGATCACAATCACGGCCGGCGGATGAACGGACGCGCAATCCGCATCAATGTTTTGCAGGTTTGTAACGGTGATTTTCTGTTCCGTTCTGCTACCCTGTTCGATTACAGCGACCGGCGTTAAAGGATCAATACCCCCGTTCAGAAGCGATTCGGCAATTTTCTTTCTCCGTTCCACGCCCATCAGCACAACCAATGTGCCTGCCGCCCTGTACAACCCAAGGAAATCAGCCTCCCCGCCCGAAGTACAGGGATGACCGGTAGCTACCGCGAACGAATTTGATATGCCACGATGCGTGACCGGAATACCGGCGAAGGCTGGCGCGGCGATACAACTGCTTACTCCCGGAACGATTTCAACGGCAATGCCGCGTTCCGCCAGGTGGGCGGCTTCTTCGCCGCCGCGTCCGAACACAAAGGGGTCGCCGCCTTTCAGGCGAGTTACGATTTTTCCGCTTGCCGCCAGTTCCGCGAGCAATTCGTTTATACGCTCCTGCGGCCAGGTGTGTTTGCCGGATTCCTTGCCGACGTAGATAAGTTCCGCGCCGATTTGCGCTTCCCGCAGCAGTTCCGGGTCTATCAGCCGGTCGTAGACGACCGCGTCCGCTTCGCGCAGGCATTGCAGCCCCCGCACGGTAATAAGCCGGGGATCACCGGGTCCCGCGCCGACAATATAAACTTTGCCTTTTTTCATACACCATTCTCATTTCCGCTTTATGAACCGGCGGCCGGAGGCAGGCGTGACAAAGAGACAGAATAACCGCCTGCCGGCCAGCCGCCGGCATCCCGCTCCTACCGATGCGGGATTATCGTATTACGTTATCCACTGTTATTAAGCTGTTCTACTAATTGCGAAATATCATCAAAAACGTTATCCTGCGGCTCGACAGGACGCGCGACCGCCAATACGGCGCAGCCCGCCAGTTGCGCCGCTTTCACTTTTTCCGGAACGCCGCCTGCCGTGCCGCTGTCCTTTGTGACGAGCACACCGATTCCGTGTTCCCGTATCTGCCTTAAATTCTCTTCGACACTGAACGGCCCCTTGCCTGTGATAATCCGGTATTCAGGAATTCCCGCGCGGCGGCAGGCATCTACGGAATGCGACTGGGGCAGCACCCTGGCAAACAGCGCGATTCCAGTGCGGGCCGCTTCCCGCGTGTATGGCGTCAGATTGCTTGATCCGGTGGTCAGCAAAACAGGCGCGCCAATCCTGAACGCTTCCGCCGCGGCCTCTTCGTGAGAAGCGACCCAGCGCACGCCGTCTTCGTCACGAAGAACACCCGGACGTACATACGATGCGCAATAAATGCCGGTCGTTTCGGCCGCCCGAAACGCAGTCTCGCGCGATTCGGAAGCGTAAGGGTGCGTGGCGGCAACAATGGCGCGAATTCCTTTATGATGAATCAGCTTAACCATGCCTTTCTCCGTCAACCGGCCGATTCGATGCCTTATGGCTTTATGCCGTCCTGTGTTCTGCGGAATTTCCGTCGCCGTCGAAACCAGCACTTCATAACCGGCGTTTGCCAGAGTTTCCGCAATCAGCGCCGTTTCCGAAGTCCCGCCCATAAGCAGAATCATATTTTGTACCCACGCGGGGTTACAAAAAATCCGTTCAGATTCAATGAAAATTTGTTTCCGATAATCACAATGCTTCGCATGTCCATTTCGACTTCAAGGAAATGTCCCAGATCGGAAAGCTCAAGACGTTCGTTTTCATGCCCGACGGCGGTCGCCACGCCTACCGGCGTAGATACAGGGCGGTGACGCAGGAAAATAGCGGCAGTCTCTTCTATTTGCCGCAGTCTTTTCCGGCTCTTCACGTTGTATAAAGCAACAGCAAGGTCGGCGGCGGCCACAGCTTCAAGGCGACGGCATATGCTTTCCCACGGAACAAGCAGGTCGCTCAGGCTGACGCATGCGTAATCCAGCATCAACGGCGCGCCGAATCGCGCCGCGGCTGAATTAGCGGCCGTAACGCCTGAAACAATTTCAATCGGCGCGTAAATGTTTTCCTTTGCGGCGATTTCAATAACAAGTCCCGCCATTCCGTAAACGCCCGCGTCGCCGGAAGACAGAAGCGCGACCGTTGCGCCGCCCGCGGCGCGCTCCAGAGCCATACGGCAGCGTTCCGCTTCCTGTCGCATTCCAGACGCGATAATTTCCCTGTCTTTCGTCAGATCACGAACGCAGTAAAGGTAAGGACGGTATCCGATAATGACGCTGCTGCGGGCGATAGCTTCTTCGGCGCGGCGCGTCCGGTCAAGCGGATGTCCCGGCCCGATTCCGACTACAAACAGTTTTCCCTTGCAACCGCTATCGTTACGCCGTGAATTATATTTTTTGGCAGTATTAATCGCGTCCTCCTCCCGGCCAGCAACGCGCAGGGTTCGGCTACGGCCGGCAATCGAACCTTTGACGCGACAAATTCCGAATGTTCAAACTGTCTGGCCGTTGAAACAATTTCATCAGAGGGAATAAACCGTAAACTCAACCCGAGTTCTCCGGCGGCGGCCAGCAATCCTTTTTCTGTTTTTTTTATATCCGCCGATGCAAGTAAACGAACATCGTCCATGGCGGCGTTTGCCCTCTGCAGTCCTTCCCTGACCGCGTTTACTATCGCCCGGCTCTCGACATTCCGGCGGCAGCCTATGCCGACAATCAGGTTTTTGACCGCTTCCGTGGTTGTTGAAACAACCGGTTCCGCGCCAATGCAGTTGGCGACACCGAGCGCCAGATCGTTTGCGCCGCCTTCATGTCCGCTTAACAGGCTGATGGCGTAACGCCCTCCGGCGTCAACAACGACAACGGCGGGATCAAGTGTTTTATGCTTTATCAATGGAGCGATTGCCCGTACAGCCACGCCGCAGGGCGCGATATAAATCAGACCTTCATATATTGAAAAAATCTCTTTTGTAAGAAGCAGTATTGAGCCGAATGAAGCGGCGGTTTCCGACGACGGAACGCTTTCATGTAAAAAGATTTGCGCGTCTGAAAAATCTTCAGTCAGCCGCGCGGCAATGCCCGCTCCCTGTTTTGACAATGTAATGATCGCGATTTTCACCGGTCGTTTCCTTTACGGTATCCGTGCGTAAACCGGCTGTTATACAACCGCGATTCCGTATTGTTTCGCCCAAGCGCGTGCCCCACGACAATCATGGCGGTTTTTTCGATGCCTTGTTCTCGCACGCCGGAAGCAATATCCTTTAACGTTCCACGAACGATGATTTCATCCGGCCATGACGCGTGAAACACCACCGCTACGGGGCAGTCATCGCCGTAATGCCGCGCCAATTCCTCCGCAAGAGTCTCCATCTGTCCGACGGAAAGAAAAAGACACAACGTGGCGCGCGTTTCCGCCAATCGTTCAATCCGTTGTGATTCCGGCACGGGCGTTCGTCCGGCGACGCGGGACAAAATAACAGTCTGTGAAATTTCCGGCGCGGTAAGCTCTGTTTTTAACGCCGCCGCGGCCGCCTGAAACGAACTTACGCCGGGCGTAATTTCGTATTCAATGCCGAGCTTGTCCAGAACGTTCATCTGTTCGCCGATTGCGCCATATATTGAAGGGTCGCCGGTATGCAGGCGAACGACATCCATATCCGTATCGCGCGCGCGGCGGTACACGACCGTGATTTCATCGAGATTCATCGCGGCCGAATCATATTTTTCCGCCGCCGCGGGTACGAGTTCCATTACGCGCGGACTTACGAGCGAACCGGCGTAAACGCAGCAGCGGCAGTTTTGCAGCAACCGCGCGGCTTTGACGGTCAGGAGTTCGGGATCGCCGGGTCCCGCACCTACAAAAAATATTTTCATAAATACCTATTTGTGACATGGGAGCGCAGGCGTCCCGCCTGCGTGTAATAAATAAAATGCGTGTCTTCGACGCGCGTCTTTTTTACACGCCGGCGAGGACGCCTGCGCTCCCATGTCCGCAATGGACTAAAATCACGGACAAATATCCGGCCTCGTCTCCGCTTTTCTTGAGTTTGCCAAGATCGGTTTCTATGCATTGTCCGGCCTGGCCTGCTCGTGCTACAAACACTCCGCGGTCGAGCAATCCTGTTTCCTCCAACAACTGTAAAATCGGCGTAAGCCGTTTCCCGATTTTCATAAGAACTACCGTTCCGCCCGCCGCGATTGCGTCACGCACGGCGTTGAGATCATCGGCTGTAGGGATGATATGAATAGGCTCTTTTCCTTCTCCGAGAGAAAAATCCGTCAGAGCCGAGGCGGCGGAAAATGAGTTGACGCCTGGAACAGTAATTGTATTCAGCTCAGGTGAAAGAACTTTCAGTTCCCGCAACAGATAAATATAGGTCGAGTAAAGCAGCGCGTCTCCTAGCGTGAGAAAACACGCGTCTTCGCCCTGTCCCACTACGTCGAGCACCTGCCGCGCGCCTTCAGACCAACAGCGTGAGAGCGCGTCCGAATCCGTAGTCATGGGAAATTCCAGTTCATGAATTTGCGCGTCTGTATGAAGAAATTCTTTTGCGATATCCAGAGCGAGACTGCTCTGGTTGACCGCCGGCCGGGGAACAAAAACATGGCGGCAGTTTGCTAGAATCTTCGCGGCTTTTACCGTCAGCAATTCAGGATCGCCGGGGCCTACGCCTATGCCATAAAAACATCCGGATTTCATATCAAATATCCTTTATCAATGAACAAAACCACGCTTTTTGACGGCAGAGTAACGGTTCGCATAGCCGAAGCGGAGATATATTCCACACGCTCATCGGGCAGCGTCAGATTGGAACAAACAACAATCTGATAACGGTCGCCCAATACATCAGCCAGGGAACAGAGCCATTTCCTTGAAGCTTCGCCTCCCGCAAGCACGGCGATTTTATCCCATCCCGCGGGGTCGGGTTCATCAACCGGCGTTCTGCCGTGCGCCGTAATCACAATGGCATCCTGCCAGTCCAGCGCCAAACGCGCGAACGCGGTCTGTATGGAACTGACGCCCGGAATCACGCGGCATTTTTCGCGCCCGAACCGGCTGATTACATTCCGCGCCAGGCTGTATAACCCGGGATCGCCAGTAACCAGCACGGTTATTTTCTTTGAACCGGCATAAGGCGTCAGTTCATCCAGCATGGATGTTACGCCGCCTTCCATAGGAATTTGCGTTTGTGCTTCCGTTGCAAAGGCGCGCAACAGCCTCGGTGCGCCGGCAAGCACATCCGCCGTCTGAATAGCCTTGAACCCTGCCGGAATCAGGTAATCCTCACCGCCGGGGCCGCATCCGACAATCGTGATTTCATGGCTGACTATGTCCACGGCGATAAATCTCCGCTGGTTCCGACGATTTCTCCACGCATGTTGACAAGCGCCACGGCGGGATAAAGTTGCTCGCGGAGCCGTTGTTTTACACACTCACGAATCTTTCCGGAAAGAGCGCAGGCCAGATCCGATTGATGGTTCGCCGGCATCCGCTGGAATATGCCTTCCACCGTAACTTCACTCTGAGCAGAATTTCCGAACAGTTCCAGAGCCAGCGAAGTTACGATCGGTACGGCGCTTTGCGAGCTTCCGGAATGAGTATCCCACTCTCCCGCAGTCAGTTTGGCCAGCTTTCCGGGATGTCCGACTATAAGAAGGTTGTCAAAGCTGTATTGCAGGGTTTCATCCAGCATCGCGCCCCACTGATTGCTGACTTCAATAACCTGTTCCTGTGACAATTGAAAATTTGCGCGCGCGGCCCGTTCACCTATATTTCCGGGAACAAATATGGGCGCGCGCACACCGCAGGCGGCTGCGACCGACAGCGCGCATTTCAGTGAATCAATTATCGCCGACGCGCTGAACGGCCGCACGCGGCCCGTTGTTCCAAGAATGGACAAACCGCCCACAACGCCGAGACGCGGATTGAAAGTCTTTCGCGCGATTTCCTCGCCGCCCGGTATGGATACGCGCACCGTGAATCCATGTGTAGCAGAGCAGGAAAGACCGGATAGCGCGGCGCGTATCATCTCGCGCGGCCCTGGGTTTATCGCGGGATCTCCCGGCGGCATTGACAAACCGGGCAGAGTCACTTTTCCAACGCCGTCGCCGGCCTCAAAACAAATCTGCCCGGCGTCGTGAAAACTTACATGCGCAACCACGTCAACGCCGTTGGTCATATCGGGATCATCGCCGGCGTCTTTCCTAACGGCGGCCTCACAGCCTTCTTCCAACCGGCGAACATAAAGCACGGGAAATTTTTCCGACGCTCCATCGGGAAAGGAAATATCAACCGTTTCGACGGGCGCGCCGCCGCACAGCATCACCGCCGCGGCTTTGGCCGCCGCCGCCGCGCACGCCCCCGTCGTGAATCCGTTGCGCAATCCGGTCATTATTTATACCCGCGGGTATAATCTGAATACCGCGCGGCCAGCGTACATATGGCATGAAGCGCGCTGACCGCAAGAGCGCTTCCGCCGCGGCGTCCGGTCACCGCAACATACGGTATTCCGAGAGCCAGAAATTCTTCTTTACTTTCAATTACATGAACAAAGCCTACCGGCATTGCCAGCACAAGCGCAGGGCGCAAATTATCTTCGATAATCATACGGTTCAATTCCAGCAGGCCGACCGGCGCGTTCCCGAAAATGGCGATGCCGCCCTGAAGCTCCGCCGCGGCCTTTCGCACGGCGAACAGTGAACGCGGCAGACCGGCAGACTGGGCTTGTCCGGCGACATCGGCGTCGGCGACGTGGCAATGCACGCACTCCGCCGAATAACCGGAGTTGACCGTACGCAGGCGCGCCATTGAAAGTCCGGCGCGTATCATATTGGAATCGGTATAAATCGGACGCCTTTCCCTAAGCGCTGTAATGCCCGCGCGCGCAGCTTCGGGAGATACGAGAATATCATCCGCCAATTTCACATCACCCGCGGCGTGAATCATCCGGCGGGTAATTTCCCATTCATCAGACAGACAGTTTTTTTCGCTTTCAGCGTCGATCGCGGCGAAAGAGAGTTTTTCTATGTCGGAACCGCTGACCGGCTCCGACAGCAGTTTGTTGATGTACGCGGTTTTGTTCATTGTTTCTCCAGATGACGGATGAAGTTTTCTATTGCCCGTGGACGCGAGGCAAAATGCAGGTGAGCGTAGCTGGCCAGCACCGACCCATGCTGAAACCCTTCTGGAAAATTTACGCCATCGCGCCGCCGCGTCACCGAATACGCGGTATCCCATTCAGGCAGCCGCGTAAATTCCGAGTAATGGTATTCATGTCCCCGCAGTGTCTCGCCGGGCCTGCCCCAAAAAGTTTCGCGGGCAAACGAGACTTCCACATATCCCAGCGCTTTACGCCCGGAACTCATCCGAATCCATGCCGGAATCCGTCCCGCCTGCGGATGACGCGAGCCGTCTTTTGTCTCAATTCCCTCGGACAGATACATCAGACCGCCGCACTCGGCGTAAATCATTTTTGGAAAACCGGCGATTTGCTCCAGCATGGTTTTATTCCCGGAAAGTTCCGCCGCGTATTCTTCGGGATACCCGCCGCCCAGATAAAGCCCGTCTAGGCTTTCCGGCAGATTCCCGTCGGCGATCGGAGAAAAGAAAACCAGTTCGCATCCCGCGCTGCGCAGGGCGTCAAGATTATCCTGATAGTAAAAATGAAAAGCCTCGTCGCGGGCGACGCCTAAACGCCATTTCCGGAATGACG
>Ga0082212_10011532_pt1 | contig 11210 bp, 12 predicted proteins | sample TergutNt197P3_FD_71548 | JGI IMG/M metagenome (GOLD analysis project Ga0082212, IMG submission 71548) | Neocapritermes taracua P3 segment gut microbial communities from Petit-Saut dam, French Guiana - Nt197 P3 | ecosystem: Host-associated > Arthropoda: Insects > Digestive system > Gut ... | reverse complement strand
CCCGCATAACAACCGGGCTACCGCTTCGAATCCCGAATATTTTTCCCGGCCGGCATTTCTTTCCTGCTCGACCACCATCGTCTTTTTTAACTCACCCCGCGATGCGGCTTTAAGCACCGGCACCGCCATCCTAAGCATCCTATTAAGAAAAATATCACGTTCCATACGCATACCTCCAAGCCTATCACACCCACGTTCTTCACACTACCCCCCCCCATGCCTGCCAACAACCCGGAAGAATGGCGCTCGCGCAGCGAGACTAGTTTATCTTTGGTGTCGGGCCATTGCCCGGCACCTTAGATAAACTCTTCATACTAGCTAGCCTTTAATCCCACTAGTCGCAATCCCTTGAATAAAGTACCGCTGGAAGAATAAAAATACCATCAGCACCGGAACCAAAGCGCAGACGGAAGCCGCCATAATTAACCCATATTCCGATGAATACTGCCCCATGAACATGCGGATTGCCAACTGAATGGTTTTCAAACTATCCTGCTTAAAGTAAATATTCGGCCCCATGAAATCGTTCCAGATCGTCACGAACGATAAAATCGTCAGCGAGGCCAAAGCTGGCTTGGAAAGCGGCAACATAATCCGGAAATAAATGCCGTACTCGTTAAGCCCGTCGATCCGGGCCGCTTCCAGCAATTCATCGGGAATGGAAAGATAAAACTGCCGGATTAAGAACACGCCCAAAGCAATAAAGCTTTGCATCAGGATATAACCTAAATGCGAGTTCGTTAAACCCATCATCCGCATTTGAATAAACTGCGGCAGCATATAAACCTGCCACGGAATCGCCATCGTTGCCACGTAAAACATAAATAACGTGTTCCGCCCTCTAAATTTACATTTTGCGAAGCCATAAGCCGCAAAACTAGAAGTCAGCACTTGGATAGCCGTGATAATTACGGTCAGTTTGAATGAGTTAAAAGTATATTTTGCCAAATCTATTTTTTGCCAAATCTTTACGTAATTAAGCCAGGCCGGATTTTCCGGAATCCACTTAATCGGCAGGGAAAAAACATCCTTGTCAAGCTTAAGGGAGGATGAAACCATCCATAAAAGCGGCATAAGGGTAATTAGCACCAGAAGCGCCAGGATCGCATAAACGAAAGCCGTCTTCCATAATCTCTTTTTTTCGTACATTTTTATACCCCCCTTAATAATCCATTTTTTTCTCGGCTTTGAACTGGATAGCCGTGATTACTGCCACCACGGCAAACAGAATCGTTGCCGCCGCGCTGGCAACACCGAGTTTTTCCGATATGAAACCTTGTTTATAGATATAATTCACAATTAAGGTGGTGGCTTGCCCCGGACCTCCTTCGGTCAGGACAAAGATCAGGTCAAAAGCTTTAAAGCTGTTAATCGTCAGCATCAGAACCACGAAAAAGTGGGCGGGTGCCAGTAGCGGAAAAGTGATTTTCCAGAAATGCCGAAAGCCGGTCGCGCCATCCACGGCGGAAGACTCTCTTAGTTCGCTGGGAATACCTTGCAATGCCGCCAGATAGATGATCATATAATAACCCATATTTTTCCAGACCGAGACAATAATAACGCCCCACAGTGCGGAACTGGTCGAAGTCAGCCAGCCGGGTGGGTTAGCAATACCGACTGCCCGCAAGATATTATTGATCGGCCCGAAATCACGCATAAACAACATGCCCCAAACCGCCCCAACGGCCACAATACTGGCTATGTACGGAAAAAACATCGCCGAGCGGAATAACCCAACTCCCCTGATTTTCTTATTGCACAAAACCGCCAGGCCCATGGCGACAAGAGCAGTCACAACAACATTCACGACCGTAAATAAGATCGTCCGCTGCATCGCCTGCGCGAAATATTTATCGTTAAAAAGGGTAACAAAATTTTTGAACCCAACAAAACTCGCCTTGTTAAAGCCATTCCATTCCACAAAGCTTAACCCTAAGGAAAACAAGACGGGAATTAAGATAAAAATAGCAAACCCGATGAAGTTAGGTAGGATAAACGATAAGCCAACCAAGGTATTACGCGTTCCTAATGAAATTCGCTTCGGTTTCATTGTCTCCCATCACCTTTCTAAAATCAACGGAGGTAAAACCCGAAATCCTGATTTTACCTCCGCTATACTTACAAGTTAATTTTGGATTTCCGCCGAACGTTCTGTAATGGTGTCTAAGAATTCATCAAGTGTTACTTCACCTAACATAACGAGGCCGTGTTCTTCGCCTAACATCTGATTTACTTCATTAACAAAGGGGGCAATCGGACGGTCCAGCGTAATGTTTTTAACCTTTAAAGCTTCGGCAAGTCCGGCAGGCATCCCTTCAAGGGCGGTAATTTTCGCGATATAAGTATCGTTTACCCGGCCAGGGAAAACGCCTTGTCCGGAGATGATGTCCGCGCCTTTTTCACCGGTACAGAAGGAAAGCCATGCCCATGCTAAATCAGTATTTTTGCTGGCGGCATTAATGGCGATCGGGGTGATCGAACCCACCGTGTAACCAGCCTCGGTGCCATCGGGATGCGGAATCGTCGCAACACCCCAGTCTACATCCGTCTCACCTTCACTAACCCTCAGAATCATCGTTGCAATATACCAGGTTCCCATCGGCATCATCGCGACCGAACCTTGTTGGAACAAGCCGGAATAATGCAGATTCGCCGAGCGAAGGGTCGCATAATCCATCATGGTTTGATCCTCGTTTTGCATTCTGAGCGCCATCTCGTAGGCCGACCGCATAAAGCCGTAGTCGGGGCCAAGAATGGAGTTTCTTCCGTCCTGAACACCCCAGTTTTGAACGAGAGCCTGCCAAGTATGGAAATGGCTGCCATAGAGTTTGTCGATTCCACTGCCGCTCGTAAGCTTCTTCGCTAGCTCTTCGTATTCCGCCCAAGTCATATTATTACTAGGATAAGCTACTCCGGCCGCATCGAAGATACCTTTGTTGTAAAAATTGACATAATAATCTGTCCGGAAAGGAAGGCCAACCTGCTTACCACCAACGTTAAGCGGTTCCGCTAAGCCGTTGTAATCCGCCAGATTAACACCGGAAGCCGCGATATAAGCGGAAAGGTCTAAAAGCTGCCCTTTTTGCTCTAGCGTTACCAGCGTATCGGCATCCTTAATCAGGATTGCGTCAGTTGCGGCGCCGCCATTCAGAGAAATCGCCAGATTCTGAGTGTAATCCGCCGAAGCGCTTTCGACGAATTCGACTTCGATGTTCGGGTACTCTTGGTTAAAAGCATGGCGTAAATCTTCGAAATACTCCATCGTGTTTAAGTCCCACAAAGAGAAAGTCAGCTTACCCTCTAAAGCCGGGGAAGCCTCGGCTTCGGTTTCGGTTTCTACTTTCGCATCGGGGGTGGCCGTATCGGTAACGGTATTGGCCGTGGTGTTGGGAGTCGTTTCGGAACTGGGCTCATTTTTTGCACCGCAACCGGATAATAAGCCCAGCGTAAGTACTGTTGCTAATGCAATTGATAAAATTTTTTTCATTTGATACTCCTTTCATATGTAAATAGTTTTAAATACAATAGCTACATTGCCTTTAAAGCATAACACGATGAAAAAATTTATAAAATATGGATTTTTAAGAAAAAAAACGATTATTTTAATGAATTATCGGGAATGGCCGGTTGAAATAATACTTTTTTCATGAGAAATGCGCTTTTCATTACTATTTTCATATGATCCTTAACGCAGGTAAATTAAAAAAGCGTATAATCATCTTTTGCCGCGTGGGTCGATACATTGGAAAGGATTACATTACAGCAAAATCTGTTATACAACGAGCAAAGCCAACTAAGGCATCCTCTTTGTAAATTCCGCAACAAAATGAATTTTCGATTGACAAAATAATAATTTCTCTTGAACGGGTTTCAGCCCAGTATGATTTATTTAGAATTCGCACGTTAGTTTTACATAGGTGTGTTACAAACCAAGCAAATCAGTATGCGTTCCGGTTCCGAGAAGATAGAGAATCATTTCGGTTTCCCGCTTTTCGTACACAAGTAACCAATCGCCCGCACCGCCGATGTGACACTCGCGGAAACGCTTCATGTTTCCTTTTAATTGATGGTCTTTCCAATTTGAGGGCAGAGGAATATCCCTCGCCAATTGTTCGATACCCCATCGCAGCAACGACATATCAAGGCCTTGTTTTTTAGCAAGTTTACGCCCTTTTTTGAATTGCGTGCTTTCGAATGGTTTGTATTTTTCAGTCATCGTCTTCCTTATCCCATTCTGCAAACATTTCTGCTGTGTTGTTATACAACTTGGCTGTTCCATTCGCAGCAGTGGAATAACATTCTTCAGCCTCCGCGAGAAGTTCAGCTTCAAACTCCGGGGTATAACCGTTTTCGGTTAGCTGTATTGATGACAACTCAAAAGGGAGTTTGCGTTTAAGATATATCTGTCTAAGCGTGAGATTAAAGACGTCACTGAAAGATAAACCGATTGCGGCAAGAATCGGCTCGACATTTGCTTTTATTTCGGGATTAATCCTAATGTGCATACCGCTTGAACGTGTATTCGACATAATTATCACCTCATAACTATTGTACACAACGCAACCGCAAACGTCAAGGTTTTTCTGCGTTGGTACATTTAGTCAAAACACCTTTCACAACACCACTTCTAAAATACGTATCAATCAATAATGAACTCAGATGATGGGATAAAGTAAGTCCCCTCATTTGTGTGCGGATTTATAGGGCTGATTTTTTTTATCACACGATATTCTCCGCTTGTAAGCTCACCATACAACCATTCCCAATTAATTTCAATTTCTGTTGTCTGTCTTTCACTTAAAATGTACCCCATATCATTAAATCCATATTCTTCAATAATTGCATTGACTTCAATCCAAGTATCACCTTGTTTTTTCTCAATAGAAAAATAGTTCATTAAGTTCATTTTTATTAGTAATACCCAATTCGGTATCTAAAACTTGTGATTCGACATTTTTTTTCGAAACTTGCTTTATAGCCAATATAATAAAAAACACGGATATTCCCAGAAGAAAGAATAATAATGTTATTCTCATAGCTTTAGCTCCTTTTGTTTTCATCAAATTACTCCATATCCAAAATTCATTTATCCTTTAATAAATATTTAGTCACGATAACTTGCTAGTGATGGCTTCCGCCCACTCGCCTGAAAATTAGCACTACACTTGTGTTTGTGGAAGCAAAATGAGCAGCAGTAACCAATCCATCAACCGATACTCCACTAGCGTTTTTTCTTCGCGCCCTATATCCCATGGAAGCGCTGGCAGAGCTTGATGAAATCTTTTGTCCCGGATTAAGATTTACTTCATTAATTAGTTTGCCCGACGATTCCTTAAATATAATTATGGGGGAATCAATAACCTGTTGTTTGAAATTTTGAATTTCTCGTTCATTGAATTTATCTAGTTCTATAATAATATTATTATCCGTATCTGAGAGCCAATACAAATTAAAATTATTTGCTACCGCACAATTCACATTTTCGTATTTATAACTATTTAATGTATCCATTACGCTGTTTAATTCATTATAGGAATATGTTGCTGGCTTGGATATGAAATCATGGGAATTAATAACTTGCTTAATCTCTTGTCCAATGTCATTTATCCTTAATTTAGCGGCGGAAGTTTCCTCTTTTACATAAATAACCAAATTTCCAACGTCGTCAATATATGCCCCACCATAAAGGAATCCAAAAAATACTATTCGGTAAAGAAGAAAATGCGAATAAATAATCGAAATTGTGAAATTACAATATATTGCAAACAAAGAACCTGTGATCCCAATGGAAAATTGACTTTAATAAATATCAATCGCGCCTCGCGAATTTAGTAACAAGTAACGATACATTTTTTTAAAATGTCCCGATTTACTATACTCGCCTTTACTTTTCATGATATAAAAGTACTAAAATATTACTTAACATAAATTGTGGGATTGATTTTTTGAAAAACAAGTTTTAACTTTAAAAAAAATTGGTTGCGAATATAGCTTGTCGTATGCTATACTGAGCCTAACAAGAGGTGACGAATATGATTGAATTAGCGGCAGATGGTTTGCCGAAAATATTACCCGCATATGACGACGGAGTCTTCAAATCTTTGCTTTTACGCCCAGAGAGCAAAATATCTTTAGCAGATATAATTTCCAGTTTTATCGACATAACCATAACGAGCGTAACCGTTCGAGAGAATGAATTGCCAATAAAGGATATAAATGCCAAGCATGAAATTTTTGACATTAACTGTATCGCAACGGATGACAAATCACAGTTTGGTGTTGAAATGCAAGCCGCGCCGATGAAACTCGATAGTGCAAAGAATGAACATGCCAATATACGCCATAGAAGCGTTTATTGTTTAACGGATTTACACGCAAATCAATCGGGGCGGGGAGTAAATTATGCCGGGTTTGCCAAAAGTTATCAGATTACAATATGTAATTACAACCCTTTCAAAGAACCACATGAATTGCTTGAAAAATTTATGCTGAGAAATGAAAAAGGAATACTACTTGCCGATGCGATAACATCAATAATTGTGGATTTATCTTTGACAAAAAAAATTGTCAAAAAGCCTGTCGCGGAAATGACGGCGGCGGAAATGTGGGCGGTGTTTATCGCCAATGCAAACGAACCAGAATATTATGATCTTATAAACGAAATAATAAAGAAGAGGGAGGGAATTTCAATGGCACAAGAGATGTTGGCTACAATCAGTCAAGACGAACACGAGCGGGCGAGATTTCGTTCACGGCGTATTTGGGAATTGGATAGGGCACATGAGATTTATAGTGCAAAAGAAGAAGGACGCAACGATGTTGTTCTTGCAATGCTTAATGATGGCGTGGATATTAGTTTTATTGCGAAGTACGCTAAACTTCCCGAAAATGAAATTGAAAAACTAAGACAATAAATTCATTAAGATAATGGCCGAAAAGGTGGTGAACATATTTATTCGGCTTAGTGCTGTTTTCATTTAGTATCGGATATAGACTGGGATATATAAAATCACGTAAATAAACCGCCCCAAGCTCGCAACTTTAGCGGTTTATTTATTAACAACTATCATGAGAGCTGACCGTCTATCGGTAGCACTTCTTATATCACTACTTTAAAACTACTATACTCGCCTTTACTTTTCATGATATAATCATATCATGAAAAGTATTAAAACGAAAATCATCCTGTCATCCTGCGCCTGCATTCTTATTTTTGGCATATTCAGCAATGTTTATCTCTATTTATATTTAACGCGGATCATTGAGGATAAAGCCAATCGAATCGACCAGCTTAATCTTGAGACCACCCAGGCGCACCTAAGCCGGAACCTTGAAGAATTAGCGATGCTGGGGAATTTGTGTGCCTACGATTTAGATATCGTCCACGGAATGCGGAACCGCCAGATGGAAAGTGTGGCGGAAAAAAATTCTGTCCTGCGCACGGAAAGGACCCTGCAACGTAATCTTGATTCCTATCCCAATTTGAAGCCATATATATCCTGTATCATTGCTTTTAATGAAGACGGCGTCAGAGCCCAGGCCGTCGCCAGGGAACATAACCAACAAGACGATGCCTTAACGATTATGGCCTCCGCGCTTTACCGCCAACTAGCGGAGGGGGAATTTAATCAAATCATAACCATCGCCCCCTCCATCAGAGGCGGCGGTGACCGCATTGTCTTTTTAAGCCATATTTATGATTTCGCCGCTGCCGAAGCGATGAACGGAACTGTCTATATTGAGCTTGATCCCGGTTTTATTGACTATTATCTTTCGGCGTTTCCGCCGGGCGACTTATTTGTAACCGATTCGACCGGGAAGATATTTCCGCATGGTTATGACGGTTTACCACCAAGCGTTGACCTGGCGCATATTTCGGATCATATGATAATGCCGGATGGGCATAACTATAATATTATCAGTACGCCTTTGAAATATGCCGGGCTGATTTTATTTAGCCGCACCGATATTACTTATTTATCGGCGGATGCTTATACGATTTTACACACCACCATCGTCGTTTCAGCTACATCGCTAACAGTGGCACTGGTGCTGGCGATCCTTTCCGGCGTGATTATCACCAAGCCGCTCAACCGTCTGACGAACCGCCTCCGTTATATGTCGGCCAACGGATTTGCCAGGGAACCCCTCATTGAGAAAGGCAGTGGTGAAATCGCCGAGATGGGGCGGGTAATTAATGAAATGACCGACAGTATCAATACCCTTCTCAACGAAACCGCCGAAATGCTTCTTAAAAATAAGAATTCGGAGATTGCCCTGCTGCAAAGTCAGGTGAATCCCCATTTCTTATATAATACCCTTGATTCGATCCGTTGGATGGCGACCATTCAGAAAAATCCCGGGATCGAAAAAACTGCGCGCGCCCTTGCTAACCTTTTAAAAAACCTGGCTAAAGGGGTCGGGGATAAAGTCACGCTAGCGGAAGAAATTTCTTTAGTGAAAGACTATCTTGCGATTCAGTCGATCCGCTTTATGGGTTTGTTCGAATTAGAAAATAATATTCCTGAAAGCTTCCTTGATTATGTCATCATCAAATTCACCTTACAACCGCTGGTCGAAAACGCGATTTTTCATGGAATCGTCCCTTCGGGTGAATGCGGAAAAATTATTTTGAGCGCCCGGGAAGAAGGGGAATATCTGCTGATATTTATTGAAGATGACGGCATCGGTATGTCGGAAGAACAGCTGAAGGCGATTCATACTTTATCACTTAACCCGCATAAAGAAGGGATGGCCAGTATCGGGATTGCGAATGTTGACAATCGCTTAAAGCTGGTTTACGGGGAAAAATGCGGTTTGGTTTACGAAAGTGTTCCGGGGGAATTTACCCGCGTAACGGTTCGAACCCGTCGGGAAACTGTTGAGGCAGAGGAGCATCGTGATGTATAGGATATTGTTGGCGGATGATGAGCCGCTTGTTCTGGCTGGGGTCAAAAATATGCTGGATTGGCAAGCTGAGGATTGTGAGCTGATCGGCACCGCCCGTAACGGCAAGCAAGCGATGGAAGCCATCGAAAAACTGAACCCCGATATCGTGATCGCCGATATCAAAATGCCGGTTTTGGGTGGTATTGAACTGCTTAAATATGGCTCCGAAGCTTTTCCCGATGTTGTTTTTATCATGCTGACGAATTATCAGGATTTTGAACTGGCCCGCCACAGCCTACGTTTTCACGCGGTTGATTACTTAGTGAAAGCGCAACTTGATACGGATATTTTGACAGAAAGCCTGAAAAAAGCCAAAGAGGAATCCGATAAAAGGCGGAATAACAGTGATTCGCGGCTTAATTATGAGTCGAAAACACTTAGCGAGAATCAATTTCTGGCCGGGGTTTTAAAACTGCTTATCGCCATGCCGCATATTAATCAAGACGCGGAGCGCGCCCTTTTTAACGCTGGGGTTTTGGACGGATTCATCTTTATCTTAGTTCAATTTATTTGCCCGGAACATCTTTCCGAACGAAATGATGACGCGAAGGGTTTTGACGAGTTGTTTAAATGGCAACGAGTCGTTATCGACGAACTTGCGGGTAATTGCTTTTCAAAATCTGTTTCCATCGGCCTGAATACGAAAACCCAGCAAGTCGTCATCCTAATCTGGGGAAGTGAATCCGAAAAATTGGCGGAACAGCTTCATAATTTTAACAAAAAACTGACCGCCGTTTCAGCGGATATAACCGGGCTTATCCCCTGTTTAGCTGTCAGTGATCTTTTAAGCGGCAAAGACAGCCTGCCGGCTGTTCGCAAACAATTATTTATGATGCGCGATTATTTTTATCTTACCGGCGCCCGTTTAATCCGTTTTAGTGAAATCCCGGCGATCCAATATAAGACGCTCGGTCTAAATGGCATCGAAGTTAGTCTTAAAAAAGAACTTTCGCTGAAGAATGCCGCGAAATGTGCGATGATTCTTGAAAACATAATTTCACGAATCCGGGAAGTGCCGCACGAAAAATCACACGCGCTTTGGCTTTTGAGCGAGCTTTACACGACGGTTTGTAATGTCCTTTCCGAAGACGCGCTTGCGAAAGAAGGGATCTTTGCCGATGCGAATATCGGTTATTCTGAGATCGAAAGTATCGCCACCAGAGACGACGCGATTACGTTTTTGACCGCGATAAGCAACGAGCTTGTTGCGATCCTGCAACCGCTGGATTCACGTCATTCCGAAACCATTGAGCGCGTTAAGCAATACATTTTTGACCATATCGATAAAAAAATAACCTTGCATGAGGCCGCTAGTCATGTTTTTCTCTCAGCCGGCTACCTATCCTCAATCTTTAAAAAAAATTGCGGTGAATCTTTTATTGATTTCGTGAACCGCCATAAAATCGAGAAAGCCTGCGAACTGCTCCGGCAAGAGCATCAACCGATCGGATACATCAGCGATATCTTAAGTTTTGAAAATACTTATTATTTTGCCAAAATTTTTAAGCGCTACACCGGAATGACCCCGCGGGATTACCGGAAAATGCATCATTGATCTTAGAAATTTCTTCATTCTCATTTTTTGCAGAATTATCATATTTTTCGATATAATTCTTATATAAAACCAACACCATTTGCATTATGGTATGATTACAGGCAACATCAGAAGCAAATGGGAGGCATTCATGAACATTAGATACGGCGATTTTTTAATCAGCGATGACAAATCACGGCTCGATATAAAAAAAATATATCAGTTATTATCGCAAGTCAATTGGCCTGACCGGCGCACAGAAGAAACCATCCAGACAGCGATTGAAAATTCGCTCTGCTTCGGCATCTATAAAGACAGTCTGCAAATCGGTTTCGCCCGCTGCCTAACGGATTATTCCGTTATCTATTGGCTGACTGATGTAATTATTGACCCGGAATACCGGGGGATGGGGTTAGGCAAATTATTTATTAAGCTCATCACCGAACATGAAAAATTATCACACCTAAATGGGTTGCTTGCCACAACGAATGCGCATGGCTTTTATACCTTATTCGGTTTCCATATTGATTGCAGCAAAACGATGCGAAAGTATCCGAATTGCTGATGACTACCCATATTTTATATCTGCACCCGTAATTAATATCTACACCCATCGCTCGCGGGTGCATATTTAAAAAGTGCACTGCTATGTAAATTCGCGAGGGAGCGAGAGTGTGATTCATAAGACCGGCCTTTGACAGACACCGGTCCTTGACTCGCGTTTTGT
>Ga0082212_10011531_pt1 | contig 11212 bp, 9 predicted proteins | sample TergutNt197P3_FD_71548 | JGI IMG/M metagenome (GOLD analysis project Ga0082212, IMG submission 71548) | Neocapritermes taracua P3 segment gut microbial communities from Petit-Saut dam, French Guiana - Nt197 P3 | ecosystem: Host-associated > Arthropoda: Insects > Digestive system > Gut ... | reverse complement strand
CCGTATTTTTCGCATACTATACCACATCTGCTAGTTATACTCAAGGGAATCTTTATGCAAATGATATTTACCTTAATAATTCTTCGACTTCCCTGCACACGACAATCCTCAACTCATGCAATGACCAAATCATTGGCGACTTCCTGAACCTCAAGGGTGTATCAGTGACAGATCCGCAAGGCCGTAACAGTTTTAGCGTTGACAGAAATGACGGAAGCGTAACTATAGGCAATGGCGCAAATGCCATTACCTATAAGAATGGGGTCATGAATATAGGAGGAAATGTGACGATGACTAGCGGAAGCATCAGTTGGGAAAACGTGAATCACGATCCTGGGATTGCAAATGCTCAAAGCACAGCGAATGGAGCTCAAGGAACAGCAAATAGCGCTTTTGGTGCAGCCAACTCAGCAAGCACTAATGTCCAAGCCTTAGCAGCGGGGACATACACTTCTCCGACCGCAACATTTATTAATGGTAAGAAGATTTTATCACCTGTGATTAGTGCTGGAGCGTTTTACGGAGCTAGGTACTGGAACTTGACGAATACGCCGTCTGGGACTGTGGATCCGACGGGGGATATGTATATGGAGATGTATGGTTCTGGAGGCAATGAAAAAGGATTTCGTGTGTATAATTTACTTGGTGGTGGTTTTACTGGTCCAGTATTTACAGTTAGTGTGAGCGGAGCAAAAGGTCATTTAATATTTAGTCATCATGAATTTTTAGAGTACGATCCGATAACATATGCAGGTGCTGTGCGTCCAAAGGGAGGATGGGATTTTAGCGGTGCTTCGGTATCAGGTATAAATTTAACAGCAAAATGGGGTTAACAAATAAAACTTTTATTACAAAAATTGATAATTAACGTTTCACTCATTTATTTTCAATTTGGCTAAATGTAATAACTGAGGGAGTGTGAAGAAATCTCTGTAAATTGACTTCCTATGATAATTTCTATGATTGCGATATTCGAGTGTAGCAGTCATGCATCGTTTAGGTTATTATGAAGCCCCATATTTAACAAGTCAAGCAGAAGAAGAAACAGCGATTTTTCGGGAGTGAAGAGAGGTCGTAGACCGAACGAAATCTCCCGAAAAATTCGCCGCCGCAAATAATGGCTACAAGAGCAGCCGATCCTCGTACATAATCTCGAATTCGCCGCGCACCTTGCCCCAGTCGCGCATCGGCATCGTCCATTTTTTGGAAACTTCAAGCGTCGCCAGATACAGGGCTTTCAGGAGTGCCGTTTCATTCGGGAAAACGCTCCTGCTGCGGTTTAAGCGCCTGTAGGAGCTGTTTAGGGATTCTATGGCGTTTGTCGTATAGATAATCTTCCTTGTAGCAGCCGAGAACTTGAAAATAGGGCTGATTACATCCCAGTTCTTTGACCAACTTTTCATGGCGTTTGGATACTGCTTATCCCATTTCTCAGTGACTTCGACTAGCTTCTTGCGACCGGTCTCCTCATTAAGCGCATGGTATATGGTCTTAAGGTCTTTGGCGAACTCCTTCTTGTTCTTCTCTCCGGCATACTTAAGCGTATTGCGAACCTGGTGGACTATACACCGCTGATATTCGGTTTTCGGGAACGCGGCGCCGATGGCCTCCTTCATGCCGGTTAGCCCGTCGGCGCAGATGATGAGAATGTCCTGAACTCCACGGTTCTTCATTTCGTTGAGAATCCCGAGCCAATATTTACTGCTCTCATTAGCACCTATGTAGAGCCCCAGCACCTCTTTATACCCCTCCATATTGATGCCCAGGGCAACGTAAGCGGCTAGCTTCTTTACAATCCCTTCTGTCTTCACAGAGTAATGAACGGCGTCGATGAAGACGACAGGATATATCTCATCAAGTGGCCTTTGCTGCCATTCCTCTATCTGAGGTAGCAGTTTATCAGTAACGTCGGAAACGAACCCCTCGCTTACTTCAAAGCCATAGATATCCATTATATGCTCTGATATTTGGCGGGTCGATAACCCTTTGGCATACATAGCAATGATCTTGTCATCTATGCCCGAGATATCTTTCTTACGCTTCCCAACCACCTTTGGTTCGAACGTGCTGTCGCGATCCTGCGGGACGTCGATTTCTATCTCACCATGTTTACTTATGACTTTTTTCGAATTGACGCCGTTTCTGGCGTTGCCGCTCTCGGAGCGCTCGTATTCATCGTAGCCCAAGTGGTCGGTCATCTCGGCCTTAAGCATCTCTTCTATCGTTTCGCCTAAAAGATCCTTGAGCGCGTCCTGGATGTCTTCTGCCGTCTTAACATCATACATATCAATCAATGCAGCAATGACATTCCTCTTTTCTTCCGACATCTTTCCTTTTCTTGCCATTTTCTAACCTCCTATGACATTTTTATATTTTATCATAGGAGGCCGGTATTTTCATAATTTACAGACTTTTTTTCACAAGCTCGTCCGAATGGTAAGAACCAATCAGTTTTTTCAAATAACACAATTTCCCCTGGCGTGTTTCTCAATGAACACGCCGCGCTTTTTCGGTTCAAGCGATTTGTATTTCTTGTAAAGCGCCTTATTTTGTTTGTAGATATCGACATGCTCCAGATGCTCGCTCAGTTTTGATATACGCCGTTCCTGTGCTTTAATCTTATCCGCAAGGTCGTACCGCTTTTCATGAATACCCGTGATCTTGTCCACAAGCTTCCCCGCATAGGAAATGTGACTATTTTGCAGGAAAACAACTCGTTCAGGTTATACTGTCAAGAGGACGTATTTTTATACTCGTGTTTTTTGGTGAGTTGCTATGCTGATAAATGGCTTGAATACAAGAACTTAGACATGCTATACTATTATGCGTTGTATCGTTCTTTCCTCTGTAGGTGAGTCTGAGCGAGTACAGCGCATAAATTACATTACAGGAGATATATGGTTGGGTTAGCGAGCTTCTGTTGAGCGCAGAGCGAGTTAATACAATGGATGCAGCCCAAAACAAATGAAAACAAAATGATTTTAAGAACTGAAAATTTGTCTAAAATATATATGACTGGAGAAACCGAAATCCGCGCGCTTTTAGGAGCCAACGTCAATATTAAGCGCGGTGAAGCAGTTGCAATCGTCGGGCCGTCGGGTTCAGGAAAAAGCACCTTGCTCCATCTGATTGGTGGTATCGACCGACCGACAGAGGGCAAGGTATTTATTGAGGATGAAGATATTTACGCACATGATGATGAAACGCTTGCGTTGTTGCGCAGACGTCGTATCGGACTTGTCTTTCAGATGTATAATCTCATGCCGCAGCTCAATGTGTATGAAAATATCGTATTGCCGCTTGGCTTAGATGGCAAAGCCGTAGACAAGCAGTATGTTGAATCCTTGCTCGAACGCATTGGCCTTGCTGATAAAAATAAAAGCTTGCCTAACCAACTTTCAGGCGGGCAGCAACAGCGAGTCGCAATCGCTCGTGCCTTGGTGACACGGCCCGCAATTTTGCTTGCTGACGAACCGACCGGCAACCTTGATTCTAAAACCAGCACGGAGATTCTGGATATTTTGCGGTCTTCTAAGTCGGAATTGGGGCAAACTGTGGCGATCATCACACATGACGAAAAGGTTGCCGCTTTCTGCGATCGAATCATTCATATCGAAGACGGTGTGGTAAGTGAGGGATAGCGAGATGAACCTTTCGACACTCGCTCGCAGAAATGTCTTTCAAAACAAAAGCGTTATTTTTATAGTTGCCCTCGCGTCGATGCTGATATGCGTAGTGATCAATCTGGCATTCAGTGTCCAACATGCCATGATCGAAAATATCCTCGAAACAGTCGGGGACAACCATGCAAGATATTCAAACATTACACAGGAACAGGTGGACCTCATCTCACAGAGTAGTGAGGTAGAGCTTGCGGATTTGCATCTTGTCCTTCGTGACACGGGGATACCGGTTAGCGGCATGAAAAATCAAATCGGATTGATGTTTTCCTCCGGGCTTGGGTATGTTGCGGGTTTCAAGTTGACTTCCGGCAGTCCGCCGCAAACCGGTAACGAAGCGGCCATACCGCCGCATGTAGCGGAGCTGCTTGACATAAAACCCGAAGTAGGCTCGGAGTTTGACTTGATAATAAAATCATTTCATGGTGAGGAAACCATAATACACTTCACGGTGACGGGCATATTGCAGCAACAGCGCATGTTTGCAGCAATGAACGCATATCCTATGTTCGTCTCAGAAACGCTCGCTCGCCAGTTTGAAAATGACCTTCATCTTTTTGTTCGCTTCAAAGACACTACTTTTATCCATTCAGCCGCAAAAGTATTAGCGGAAAAAGCGGGGGGAATACCGGAACGTGACTTTGCTCTTAACGAGCAATATCTGAGCGCTGATTTACAGGATTTGTCAGCGTTCAGATTTGCCGCCGCAGTTCTGTTGGTCATATGCGCGGCAGGGGCGTTTACAATTTTTAACGCATATAATTTATCGGTAGTCAGGCGAATCCGCCAATACGGGCTGCTGTCAGTGATTGGCGCTTCGCAAAAACAGATCAAGGGCTGTGTGCGTGTAGAAGCTTTGTATTGCTTGGTCTTGGGATTGCCGTTTGGACTCATTGCAGGAACTTATATAGGTTACTGGGGTATGCTGATATTAGACAGCGCGATGGGGATACAGCTTAACTATGTGGTATCGCCAGTAGCGTATGTTTTATCGGTACTCGTAACGCTTGCTACAGTATTAGTTGGTATATCGCGTCCAGTGCTGAAAGCTTCGCAAATAGCACCTGTTGAGGCTGCGAGGTTTTCCGACGCTGTGGAAAACTTCAATGAGCGTAGTACTATCGGATGCGTGACAATCAACGCATTGGCTAAAGCCAATATGTTGCGCGCAAAAAAACGAGTGACCGGTACTGTGATGGCTTTTTCAATGAGCGGTATATTGCTTCTTGGGTTTTCAACCGTAGCCTTTTCGATGAGAGAAAGTGTGGATGCCCTGGCCGGGCAAATGGTACCGGGCGACATTTCTGTCTCCGTCGGCATGGGCAATAACAGTCATACCCATAAACTTGATCCGCTCTCACATGAGTTGGCGGAAACCATAAGCTGCCTTGACGGGGTAGTCAGCGCGGTTTCCGTTATGGGGGTGTGGCTTCTTGAAATTAAAGAAGCTCACAACAGTTACGGTTCCGTAATCGGCGTCGAGCCTGATACGCTGCAAAAAATCATTAATAATGCTTATGAAGGAAATCCAAGCCTCGCCGATTTTAACATACCGGGAAATGTGATTGCGGTAATGAGTTCATCCGAACAAGTGAACAAATACAAAAAAGAAATCCCAACGTACCATGAGTATATAACCAATCACAAAACAGGTAATATGTTAAATTTCCATCCGTACGATCACTCTGGGCAAATGGTGGAAGATGAAGTGTCGCTGAATATTGTCGGTCTTGTTTACAGGGATGATGTTCCTGATTATTTTCAAAGAGTAAGTATATACGCGGATTTTTACACACTTTCTGAGAACATCACTGCGCTTGGGATAGATGACACCTACAAACGTCTGATACTGACGGTAGATGATGAAAAGCACGACAGCATATACGATGCGGTGCGGCAGCTCTGCGCCGATGAGCCGGATATAGAGGTGCTGTCTCTTATACGCGTTAAAGCGGAACTGACGCGCCAGATTCGCAATCTCATTATAATTATTATACTGATGCTCTCGGTTATCGCCCTCGCCGGGATAGTGAACCTTATAGGCGCGACATTTATGGGCGTTGAACAGAGAAAAAAGGAATTGGGCATACTGATGGCAGTGGGACTGAGCCGAAAAAACGTCGGTAAACTGCTTGCGATTGAAAGCCGTTGGGTATCGTTGCTTTGTACAGCGATGTCTGCCGTCTTAGGGCTGGGATTGGGCTTGGGTTTATATGCGCTTGTCGTCAGAGCTGGAGCGGATTATATGCGTTTTGTATTTCCGTTGTGGCCGCTCATTGCGGTATGTGCTGTTATGTGGCTTGTCCCATACGCCGTCACTCTGACAGCCGCACACAGTTTGAAGCGATCCACAATAGTTGACCTGCTTGGCCGATTGACATAGTGCGGTAATAAAAAATACAATCTATAATACTGGTGTAGAACCTTGATAAGTTGGTACATTTGTATTTATTGAAGTTTTCATAGCTGTTATGTAGCAGGTATGGTATACTATCCATAGACCTAAAGGTCATTGGGAGTGTGAAACTTACATGGACTTAACTATTTTGCCAGTTAAAAGCGACGTTATTTTCCGCATTTTCTTCGCTGACGAGCGAAATATTGAATTTTTGACCGACTTTCTGAAATCCGCGTTGTCTATCCCCGCCGAGGAATATGACGAGATCGTAATTGTTGACCCGCATCTGATACGCGAATACCCAAAAGACAAGTTAGGCATCATTGACGTGAAGCTGAAAACCGTTTCCGGGAAGACCGTTCACATTGAAATTCAGGTCGCTCCACTACCCCACATGCGGGCTAGAATTACCTATTATGATTCCAAGATGATAACTGAGCAGATTGGAAAAAGTGAGAAATACGAGGACATCAAGCAAGTAATCAGCATTGTCATCACCGAAAATGAGTTTATTAATAACAGCCCGCCCTACCACCATCGCTTTACGATGTACGACAGCATAAACGGTGTGGAGCTTACCGATATTGTAGAAGTCCACACACTTGAGCTATGCAAGATAAAAGACGAAGATGACAGCGACCGCCTGAACTATTGGATGAGGTTTATCAAAGCGGAAGGGGAGATTGAATTGAAAGCAGTAGCAGAAAGAGATCCGCTGATAAAAAAAGCGGTAGCGCGCCTTATGGAACTGTCCGCTGATGAAAGTGCTCGAATGCTTTATGATCTTCGTGAAAAGGAGCGAATGGATATTGAGGATATGCTTGATGATGTTCGCAATAAAGAACGGATGGACAGGGAGGACCGAGAAGAACAGGCGCGAAAAGACAAAGCACTGGAAATGGCAAAAATTATGCTGATTGCTGCTGAACCTACTGAGAAAATTATTAAGTATACCGGACTGACCCGTGCAGAAATCGAAAAAATACGCGACGCTGATAAATAACGCCAGTGTCGCGTTCCTTTATAGCTCGCAAGCCCGCTGAAACGCTTGATTACGTGACTTCAAGCCGGCTTGAAACTGTCCGGAACTCTTAAAAACTCCATATCCTTTGTACGCTCATGTTTCCGCTCCGGCGCAATGTCGCTAGTAATCCCTTCGGATTATTCAAAAACGTGCATTCGCAACGGCTGGAGGTTAGTGGCCAAAATGAAAATATTGATTCTCGAAGATGATACTGCATTATGCAAGGGTATCGAAATGGCTCTTGCCGCGCCTGACAGACAATTTGCGCTTTGCAGCAGCATCAGTCAAGCAAAAGCAAAAATTCAAAGCGGGTCTCCCGATTTGCTTATTTTGGACGTCAACCTCCCCGATGGCTCGGGGCTTGACTTTTGTGCTCGGCTCAGGGCGGCGGGATACTCCGCGCCCATCCTCATGCTAACAGCGAACGATACGGAACTGGATATGGTAACAGGGTTAGAAAGCGGCGCGGATGATTATGTCACAAAACCCTTTTCGCTTGCCATCCTTCGCGCGCGAACAGACGCTTTATTGCGGCGCGGTTCCCATATGGTAGACAAAGGCATAACCGGCGATTATGTATTTGATTTTGAAGTCATGAGGTTTGAAAAGAACGGGCTCCCCATCGAACTATCCAAGACAGAATCGCGGTTGCTGCACCTGCTTTTTACTAATAAGGGTCAAACGCTGACACGGGAGCGTCTGCTGTCATTGATATGGCCGGACGGCCCGGAATACGTTGATGAAAACGCGCTTTCTGTTGCGGTGCGGCGGCTTCGCGCAAAACTAGAAGATGACCCTTCCGCGCCAAAGTTCATAAAGACCGTTCATGGCATAGGTTATAAATGGGCGGTGAGCCTATGATTCCTGGCGGCAGCAAAAAGCTGTTACAGCGATTAGACGAGATGATTGATGAAGCAATCGCGGGGACATTCCAACCCAAAACTTACGATGAAAGCCTTCTGTCGAAAATCGAATCAAAAATGGTAAGATTCATAGAGCAGTCAAGATTAAGGCAGGAGCAAATTGAGGGAGAGCGCGGGCGTGTCCGCTCGCTGATCGGCGATATATCACATCAGACGAAAACTCCGCTTGCGAATATTGCGCTTTACGCGCAGTTGCTTGCGGAGCATGACTTGACCGGTGAACAGGCTAACCTCGCGGGGCAAATCGCCGCAAGCTCGGATAAGCTGAATTTCCTGATACAGTCGCTTGTCAAAACGTCTAGACTTGAAAGCGGCGTTATAAAGATTGAACCGAAACCCGGTAATGTATATGATTTGATTTCCGCCGCCGCCTCCGAGTGCAAAAGCATTGCCTCCGCAAAATGTATTGAGCTCTTTTATATACAAAGCGGTCAGGGTGTACAAAGCGACAAAGGCGTTCAGGCTGGTCAATGTGATCAGGGTGGTCAGGGCGGAGACCTCGCATTGGCGCTTTTTGACCCTCGCTGGTGCGCGGAGGCGCTTTTCAATATTATTGAAAATGCTGTGAAGTACACGCCAATGAATGGCCGCGTGGCAGTTACCGTGACGGAATATGAAATGTTTGTCCGAATTGATGTAACCGATACGGGGCGCGGGATCCGCGAGGAGGATTTGCCGAAGGTTTTCGGGCGTTTTTGGCGCGCGGAAGAATCGTCGGAAACCCCCGGCGTCGGCGTCGGCCTTTATCTCGCGCGCGAAATAATCGTTGCTTGCGGCGGTTATATAAAAGTCAGTTCGGAGTTTGGGAAAGGGTCGACGTTTTCCGTTTTTCTTTCAAAAGCAGAAGAACATCTTTCAAAACTGTAAGATTTGAGAAAGGTTCTCGAAAGGATCGGGTGCTATACTAGTGGCAGATGGAAATTCCATCTGTCATTAGTATTGGTTTGGCGTCAAAAGCACACCTGCCGATTTTCTGCGCTATTGACATCCGAACCATTTGAGCGGAGGGCATCCGGGTATGAGCGTTTTGAAAACAAGCAACTTGAAAAAGCATTATGACGCGGGCACGGTCGTCAAGGCGGTCGACGGCGTGGACCTTGCTGTGGAAACCGGCGAATTTGTTTCCATTGTCGGCAGCTCCGGCAGCGGAAAATCAACTCTTTTACATTTGCTGGGGGGACTTGACCGCCCGACGGAAGGAACTGTTGAGATAAGCGGTAAGCTGATTTACTCCTTGAAGGACGAGGAGCTTACGATTTTTCGCCGCCGCAATATCGGCTTTGTGTTTCAAAGCTATAATCTTGTTCCGATATTAAATGTTGTGGAAAACATATTGCTCCCAATCCAGCTTGATGGCAACAAGCCTGACATGGAGTTTGTTGACAGCGTGATTGAGACTCTCGGCATTGCAGACAAACGTATGAGCATGCCTAATCAACTCTCAGGCGGGCAGCAGCAGCGCGTAGCCATAGCCCGCGCCGCTGCAAGTAAACCCGCAATCATACTTGCGGATGAGCCGACGGGTAACCTCGACAGTAAAAGCGGTATGGATGTGATTGGCTTACTTAAAGTCAGCGGCGAAAAATTCGGTCAGACGATCGTACTGATAACCCACAACCCGGAAATCGCGCAGATGGCGGATAGGACTATACGGATAGAGGACGGGCGCATTGCCGGAAGCGCTGCAAGCGGGAACGCGACAAACAGGGGCGCGGCAAACGGGAACGTGGCGATATGAATGTTGCAAATAAAAGTATAGTCCGTAAACTGACATTGCGGACTCTCGCGTCTGACAAGCAGCGCAACTTTTTCATCGTATAATGCTTGCTGTACATAACGGCTTTCCTTATTGCCTCCGTCTAATTGCAGGGTTCGGAAATCTTTCTTATCCAAAACATGCAAGCCGTCGCTTTCGGCGACAATTTTGTATTGATATAAAGGGTTTCCATCGCTATCGACCAATAATCCCAACTGGGATTTAACGGTAAGCAGTTCGTTAAGCATGGCGCGAATAAATACGCCCGATCGCATGCACGGATCGCATACGCGAATTGTACCGAAAACCCTGTTTGCTTCAGCTACATTATCCCCTATTCTATGCGAAAGGCTAAGTAGATCAATACAATCGCTGCCTAATACGGTGTTGAATTTGCGAAGCGTTAAACTTTTGACAGTTTCGCGACAAAGGTAATCTATTAAAAAAGAAGGGATTGGATTCGTTTCTTCCATATCCGATAAAAGTTGTCCAAGCGTCTCCGAAATGATGCGGACACGCAAATCCTTCCGGATCGCAAACGAATCAGTCATTTCAACTACTGCGTCAAACGACGGTAAGCGCGGCCAATTACCATATTTTTGTTGCGATGAATACCCGCCATATATAAAGGATTTCAGTTCCATGTATATATGTTTGTCGAAACAACTGCGTTCATGATTTATCACGTCAGTTTCCGAAAAAATCGACCTGCTGTCAGACATACTTCTTCACACGTAAAGATTTTTTAAAGCACAAAAATACGATAAATTTTCTAATACGGCATTTTCTTATTATATTTGCGCGTCAAAAATAATATATTAAGTATGAAACGAAGAGATTTTTTAAAGACAGGCGCCATGATGAGTGCAAGCGCCGCGTTGTCACTGAAGTTTGATGGTTTGCAGGCTGCGTTAAGTTCAAATAGAATGATTATCGAAGCTACGCCTGATTTGGTTGCTGTAATGGGCGGCGAACCTGCGGCAATGTTGGATAAAGCATTGGAAACATTAGGAGGCATCGGTAATTTTGTAAAAAAAGGACAGAAGATTGTCATCAAACCGAATATCGGGTGGGACCGCACGCCCGAACTGGCGGGAAACACAAACCCTCAGTTGGTGGCCGCATTAGTAAGAAAATGCCTTGAAGCCGGTGCGTCTAAAGTTACGGTTTTCGACCATACATGTGATGATTGGCGGAAATGTTATACCTCCAGTGGTATAGAAGACGCTGTCAAAGATGCGGGAGGCATTGTTGCGCCGGCAAACGACGAGTCATATTATTCGAAAGAAATCATGCTTCCGAAAGGTAAAAGCCTGAAGTCGGCTAAAATTCATGACGCGCTGATTGAAGCTGATGCGTGGATCAATGTTCCGATCTTAAAAAATCATGGCGGATCGAAATTAACATGCGCTATGAAAAACCTGATGGGTA
>Ga0082212_10011530_pt1 | contig 11212 bp, 6 predicted proteins | sample TergutNt197P3_FD_71548 | JGI IMG/M metagenome (GOLD analysis project Ga0082212, IMG submission 71548) | Neocapritermes taracua P3 segment gut microbial communities from Petit-Saut dam, French Guiana - Nt197 P3 | ecosystem: Host-associated > Arthropoda: Insects > Digestive system > Gut ... | reverse complement strand
AACCACACCGGCTGGGACGTCGGCCGGCTTGGCGCGCGCGGGCTGTATGGCGTCTGCACCCCTATTTCATCAGCAAACGCGAAACCCGGCGACTTGGTGTTTTTCCACTCGACATACAAAACGGCGACCCCCGGCATTTCCCATGTGGGGATATTCGTGGGCGACGGGATGATGCTGCACTGCGGAAACCCAATCGGGTACACGTCAATCAACACGACATACTGGCAAAACCACTTTTACGGTTTCGCCCGCTTGCCGTGAGCCTCAAAACCCAGACAAATCAAAGAAAGGATGATAATTTGAACCCGAAAATCAGCAAAGTCGCTGAAGAAATCGAAAAAACCAAAGCGAGGATCGCAAGGTACACCACGCGCCTGAGAAACCTTGAACGGTTAAAAACGGAGCTTGAGAACGCGGGCATCGTGGCGGTGGTGCGCGGCATAGACATACCGCCCGGCGAGCTTGAGGCGTTCGCCCGCGCGTTCATGGAGCAGAGGAAAACCGCCGCCGTTCCTGACGGCTTTGCGCTGCCTAGCGGTGACGGCGATTTCGAAAATGGCATTAACGATGAATTTGATATAAAGGAGGATATTGAACTTGAGGAATAAACTGGTTGTATTTATCGCGCTGGCTGTTATCTGCGCCGGCGCGTTTTTTATGCCCATGACGGCATACGCGCTGCCTGACGAAACTGAGCCGCCCATTGTTATAGACGCAGTTCAACCCGATGAGGCGGCTGACGCTGACGGGACGGTTGCCGACGGGGCAGTTGCCGACGGCGGCACAGAAACCGTTGACGGCACGGCTGACATTCATGATGTAGACGAAGGCGATTTGAATGGCATGGGCGACTTCATGACCTTGCTTGAAGCGCTGGGCAGTGCCGGCATTGCCGGCTTTGAACCAAGCGGGTTGGCGGCGCCGGAAAGCCCCACGCCCTTTACGCCGGACGGGCAGGCTACGGTCGTCGATTGGGCTATGGAGGGCAACGGCAAAGAGTTCTACACCTTTAAAACACCGGCCGGCAACGTCTTCTTCCTTGTCGTAGACCATTCCAAGGCCAGCGACAACGTGTATTTCCTGAACGCCGTAACCGAGCTTGACCTGATGAGCCTTTCCGAGAAGCCCGACGAGCCTTTCAGCGGCAACGGCGGTGCAATGGTTACAGCCGCGCCAAAACCACCTGACGGGACTGATAGCGTACCCGACGACGATGATCCAACCACGAACGGCGAGGAAACGCCCGCAAATGAAAATGGCGGCAGTAACAATGGCATGATGATATTCATTGTCATAGCCGTTCTTGTGTTCGGCGGCGCCGGGTACTACATCAAAATCGTCCGCCCCAAGCGGCAAGCGGCTGTTGGGGACGACGATGATGAAGATGACGAACCGGAGGGCGAAGACAAATACGACGAGGACATCCCATTTGAGGACGAAGCTGAAGATCCGGAAACCGGCGACGAGGGCGGTGATTATAATAATGAGGATCGTGAGGGCGAGTAAGCTGAGGATCAACGAGGGCGCGGCGGCAACCCCGCCGCGCCCAAACTATTTTAAGGAGGGATCGTTATTCCAAGTTTAGTGATATGCGAGAAACCGTCAGTCGCGCGGGCCGTGTCTGCCGTGCTGGGGGCGAAAACAAATAGGAACGGCGCGTATGAAGGCAACGGGTACATAGTCGGCTGGTGCGTGGGGCATCTGCTGGCGCCGGCCGAGCCGCACGAGTACGACGAAAAATACGCCAAGTGGCGTTACGGCGATTTGCCGATCATCCCGGCTGTGTGGAAGTACGCCGTCAACGGTGGCACAAAAAAGCAGCTTGAACTCCTGTGCCGTTTGATGAAGCGCCCCGATGTGGACGTAATAATCAACGCTTGTGACGCAGGGCGGGAGGGCGAGCTTATCATGAGGCTCGTTTACGAACACGCCCATTGCGGCAAAAAGATCATGCGGCTGTGGGTAAACAGCATGGAGGAATCGGCGATTGAACGCGGTTTCCGTTCACTCAGAGACGGAACGGATTATGACAGCCTCTACCAGTCCGCGCTCTGCCGCCAAAAGGCCGACTGGGTAGTCGGCCTGAACCTTTCCAGGCTTTTCAGCATCATCTACGACGCCCGCCTCCGTGTCGGGCGCGTCCAGACGCCCACGCTTTCCATGATCGTGGAGCGCGAAGCGAAAATCGCCGCGTTTGTGAAAGAGCCGCACTACACAGTGGAGGTCACGGACGGGCTATTCACTGCCGAACGCGAAAAAGTCAAAGACAAAAATACCGCCGAGGGCATCCGTTCAGATGTTGACGGCAAAGCCGCCACTGTCGCGTCAGTCCGGCGCTCTGAGAAATCGGCCGGCGCCCCGAAGCTGTACGACCTCACGACCTTGCAGCGGGAAGCCAACAGGACGTTCGGCTACACCGCCGCGCAGACGCTGAACTGCGTACAGAACCTGTACGAACAGAAACTGTGTACCTATCCGAGGACGGACAGCCGCTATATAACCGAGGACATGGCGCCGGGAATACCCCAGCTTGTCAAGGAATCGGCGGCGGCGCTGCCGTTTCAATTGGGAGAGCTGAAAATCAACACGGCGCAAATTGTGGACAACGCCAAAGTCAGCGACCACCATGCTATCATCCCCACGCCGGCGGCGGCGAAAGCGGGCTTGTCCGCGCTGCCCGCCGCCGAGCGTAATGTCCTCAATATGATCGCAACACGGCTTGTTTCAGCGGTTTCCGACAAGCACGTCTACGCTGAAACAACCGTCACCGTTGAATGCGGCGGCGAGCAATTCACTGCCAAAGGCAAGAGCGTCGTCCAAGACGGCTGGAAAGTAGTGGAACAAGCTTTTACCGCAAGCGTGGGCAAAATGAAAAAAGACGAGGACAAAACCCTTCCGGAAATTGAAGAGGGCTACCGCTTCAACGCAAAAGCTGCTGTACGCGAAGGGTTCAGCAAGCCACCGAAGCATTTCACGGAAGACCTGCTGCTGTCGGCGATGGAGAACTCCGGCGCGGAAGAAATGCCCGACGACGCAGAGCGGAAAGGGCTTGGGACTCCGGCGACAAGGGCCGGCATCATCGAGAACCTTGTAAAATCCGAGTTCCTGGAACGTAAGGACAAGCTGCTCTTGCCCACACCCAAAGGCACGAACCTCATAAAAGTCCTGCCCGAATCGGTCAAGTCTCCCATGCTCACGGCTGAGTGGGAAGGCCACTTGAAAAGGGTCGAGCGCGGGGAACTGTCGGCGGGCGATTTCATGACGGCCATCACAAAGTTCGTCGAAGGGATCGTCAAAACCTACAGCACCGCCAGCGACGAGGGCAAGGCGCTGTTCCCGTCAAGCCGCAAGCAGGGCGAAACCATCGGCAAATGCCCCCGGTGCGGCGGCGGCGTGACGGAAGCCGCCAAAGGGTTCTTCTGCGAAAACAAGGCCTGCAAGTTCGGCCTCTTTAAAGAAAGCAAGTTCTTCACGGCAAAAAAGAAAACAATCACCAAAGAAATAGCCGCCGCGCTTCTCTCCGAGGGGCGCGTTTTCATACCCGATTTGTTCAGCGAAAAGACCGGAAAAACCTACGGCGCGTCCGTCGTGCTTGACGGCAAGGGCGCGGGTTACGCCTCTTTTCGCCTCGAATTCGACAACGGAAAGGATGGGAAGTGACATGATATTTTCAGAGAAATATAAAATCTGCTTTGCTGACAGCGAGCACCTTGATTTTTACATGGAGCAAGCGGACAGGCTGAAACCCGACTGCTATTTGAAATCCCTCATCTATACGCTTGGGATATGCAGCGATACCCGGCGCCGCTTTGATTCCATCTATGATGCAAAAAGCAGGAGCATAGCCCCCGAAACCCTTCACGCAGAATGGCAGACAGGCGGCAGCATGAAAGTCACCCGCCTTGCGTTCCAGCTTTTCACGGACACTGTGCCGACAGCCCGGACTTACGACGAAGCTGAAAACAGGATTGTAGAAGACTTTGACGAGTGCAAGAGGTACAGCGTGTCGGATATTTTTTGCTGCGGCTACGCGCCGTATTTTGCCGAAGCAATCAGGCTGCGCTACCCTGAATATATGAGGGAGATGGCAATAAGCGAAGCAATGAAGGCTGGCGTCGCGCAAAACGGCAGCCCGCAGCACAACCACCTCGCCGCTGCGGAGATGGACGAGGAAGGGAACTACAACATGATCGACGGCGTGATCAACAATACCCAAAAGCCGTCTATCCTTGATCATCTGCGGAATTACAAACCTCAGCCGCCGGAGCGCAGCGGCCAGCCGGAAAGGGCGGCAGAACTCGAATAACAGCCATTTATATAAGCGGCGAGCCGCCCATCTGGGCGGCTTTCCGCGTTTTTACAGCACTATATTCAAAGAAAGGGGTGCAGAAATGCCTGAAACCCAAGCAAAACAGACCAGCTATGAACGCACGAAAGAGCTGACCGACCGGCTGGAAGCCGGCATGAAAGACCTGTTCCAGAGCGATAAATACAAGGACTACCTGAAAACAATGTCGCATTTTCATCATTACTCCAGCCGCAACATCATGCTCATCAATATGCAATGCCCCGGCGCGACGCGAGTCGCTTCGTACAACTTATGGAAAGAAAAATTCAACCGCCAAGTGAAGAAGGGCGAGACTGGCATCCGCATTTTCGCGCCAATCAAAGGCAGGGAGCCGGAAACAAGGCTGATGGAGAAACTCGACCCGGAAACCGGCGCGCCGCTGCTCGACGCGAACGGCAAGGTTATCATGGAAGAAATGTCAGCACTGACAAACGGGGTACGGTTCAAGCTGGTTCCGGTATTTGACGTGCAGCAGACCTATGGCGACCCGTTGCCGGAACTGGCCGAAAACCTGTCAGGCAACGTAGCCCATTACACGGCGTTCATGGACGCGCTGAAAGAAGTGTCGCCGCTGCAGATAGGGTTCGAGCCTATGAAGGAAAGCCAAGACGGGTACTGCCGGTACGGCGACAAGATCGGCATACGCGAGGGCATGAGCGAGATACAGACCGTATCGGCGGTTATACATGAGATAAGCCACGCCAGGCTGCATGACAAGGATGCCACCGCAGGGCAAACCACGGCAAAATCCAAAACGGTCAAGGAGGTCGAGGCCGAAAGCTGCTCTTACGTCGTGGCGCAGCACTTCGGCATTGAAACATCGCCTAATTCGTTTGGCTACCTGGCTGAATACGGAAGCCGCGACATGTCCGAGCTGAAGGCTTCGCTTGACACGATCCGCAAGGAGGCGAACAGCCTTATCAACGACATAGACGGCCGCTTCGGCCAGATATGCAAAGAGCGCGGCATAGATTTGACAGCAAAGGCGCCGGAAGAAACGACCGCGCCCATAGCGCCGACAGAACCGGAGTTCACCACTGAAACGCACACCGAAACCGTAGCGGGCATGGAGTTTGAAGTCACTGAAATCAAACCGCTTGAGGCGGCACGGGCGAACGAAGCCGCCAAAGCTTCTTTCAGCCCCGAAAAACTTAAAGAAATGGAAATATACCAATTCGCTGCCGATTACACCGACAATGTTAGCGCTATTTACGGCACTAAGGGGCGCATGGACAAGCACGAACGTGAGGAAGCGATCAACGGTATCGCAGATTTGATGCAAAAAGGGCAGCTTGACGGCATACGTGAAGCCCTTAACCGGGCAATCGGCAGGAATACTCGACCTGAACAATCTGCGGCGCTTCTGCAACGGCTGGAAACCATGTTTTCACAGCCAGTGCCGGCACAGGAGAGTATCGCCGCAAAAGCGCAGCCTGAACTAGCGGAACCGGTTGGCAATATGCCCGACCCGGCAATCGGCACAGCCGAGATGAACCTGTACGGCTACCAATATGAGGGTATGCTCCCGCTCGCCAAGGAAAAAGCGCTGGGCCTTTACGACAAAGACCAGCCTATATACCTTCTCTACCCCGACAATTCTGAGGCGATGGCTCTTGACCGCTCCGAAATTGAAACTTTTGACGGCATCTTCGGCATCGACCAAAACGAGTGGGAACGGTCTTTGGAATACGTGGCGGCATCGGCGAGAAACAGCGAGGCGGCGAAAGAATCCGGGATTGTAAACGGCAATACGGACATGTTCGGCATATACCAGCTCAAGGACACGGAGGAACTGCGCCGCCACCGTTTCGCGCCGCTCAGCCAGCTCGAAGCCGAACACCTCGCCGTTGACCGTTCCAACTACGACCTGGCCTATACCGCCCCGCTCCCCCCGAAAGAAACGCTTGACGGCCTGTACGAGCAATTCAACGCCGGGCATCCCTTAGACTACACCGGGCGCAGCCTGTCGGTCAGTGATGTTATCGTGATCCAGCGCGGCGGCGAGGTCACGTCCCATTACGTTGACAGCTTCGGTTTCGCCGAGCTTCCCGCCTTTATAGGCAATGAACGCCAACCAGATAGATCTGCCGCGCCTGAGCAGATTGGCCATGCTAATAACGAACCAGCGGCACAACCTGATATACAGCAAAGGCAGCTTGACATGAGCAACCCTGACCTCCGCAGCCAGACGGGGCAAGAAAGCAAATCCGCGCCGCCACTCCCCAAAAGCAAGAACCAACCTGTGTACAAGCAGCCGTTTGAAACCGCAAAGCAGGACGGCGATTTGGACAAATGGCGACAGAGCAGGGATTTGAACTCAGAATGCGCCGAAGCCATCGACAAGGCTGTTACGGACAACAATTACGAGCTGTACCACTACGACCTGAAAACCGCCGCAAAAACCGTTACGGACGAGTTTGGCGCCGGGCGCGTGGCGTGGGTGCTGGCGAACACCGTTCAAAAACAGCATTACGACGGGCGCTACTCTTACTCCAACCAGGAATGGGCAAAAGGGTTCGACATCCCGAAAGATTCGTCCGGGACGCTGAACACCCACCCGGCAATCGTTGATGGCTTGATAAGCCGTTTCCGCGAAACCGCCGAGCGCGGAAAAGAGAAGCCGTCCATCCTTGAAGCACTCAAACAGGGCGCGGAAAAGTCCCGGCAGCAGCCGGATCACAGCCAAAAAGCAAAAAAACCAAAAGAAATGGAGGTATAGCCAATGAGGGACATATTTTCGGTTGAGGAAACCAACCTCATGTGCGTATACGGCACAAACGACAGGACAACGCTGATCACGGAACTGAAAAACAGGCTTCCCGGCGTCAGCGACCCCGAGATGCGTGACATTTACGAAAGCGCAATCGGCAAGCTGCAAAACATCAGCGACGGTGATTTTGCCGGCATTGGCTTTTACATTGCCGATGAATACATTGAGGGAACGGAGGGCTGACATTGGCAGCCAAGCTGCAATACTACGCCGATCTTGCTGACCGGCAGGCGCGGCAGGTCACGGGCAGCCGCAAGGACTGGACGGGTTTTCTGGAAACGGCGGGGCGGCTGTACAAGTACCCATTTGACGAACAGCTAATGATCTACGCCCAGCGCCCCGACGCCCAGGCCTGCGCCCCGCTTGAAACATGGAACAAGCCCATGAACCGCTATGTCCGGCGCGGCTCAAAGGGCATCGCCCTGATCGACCATTCCACAGACAAACCGTCACTGCGCTACGTTTTCGACTACGCCGATACTGAGGACGGCAGACATAACCCGCGCCGGCCGTTCATCTGGCAAATGAAACAGGAGCATAAACTAAGCGTCATTGACAGCCTCTCCGCTAACTACGGGCTGACCGGACCGGAAGAAAATATCGGGGATGTGATATTTGGCCTTGCGCACGGACTGGCGGCGCGCTACTATGAAGACAACGCCCGCGACATCGGGTACGCCGCCGAGGGCAGCTTCCTTGAGGATTACGACGAGTTTAACATTTCCGTGGCCTTCAAAGAAGCTTTAACCGTCAGCGCGGCATACAGCATAATGGCCCGTTGCGGCATCGATGCCTCCGGGCATATCGACGACGAGGATTTCCAGCCGGTATTCGACTTCAACACGCCTGACAGCGTTAATGCGCTGGGCAAAGCGGTCAGCGAAGTCACCGAAGAAGTCCTGCGGGACATAGAGGTTACGATCAAGAAATACGAGCGGCAAAAAGCCGCCGAAAGGAGCGGACACAATGAGCGAAGTGACATACAGCAAGGCCGGGGATTACCTCGTTCCGGACATAGCGGTACAGGAATGCCGGCCGCTGGGCAAATACGGGATGATGCGGAAAAACTACCTGAAAGGCCACCGCCCGGTGCTGTACAACCAATTCCTGCTGACGGAGAAGCTGTTCCTCCACTGTCTGGAGATCGAAGATACGGCGAACGAGAGGCTGGAACTGATGATGACTCAGTTGCAAGCACAAACCGCGCCGCCCGACAAAGCCAGCGACCCGATAGGCTGGGCGGCTCACATGAACAGCCTCAAAGCCCAAGCGGAGGAAACAATCAACGCCGAATTGATTTACAGCTAGAGCAAGACGAAGATACAGGGCAAACCGAAACGCCGTCCGAGATGGGCGGCGTTTCGCTGTTCCCCGCTGAAAACGAACAGATAGCGGCAATCCGCGAAGCCGAGCTTCAAGAGGCTGTCGTTGCCAACGCCGTTATTACGCAGGACGACATAGACAACGCCCTGCGCAACTGGAACGGCGACCCCGGCAGCACAAGCCGCGTCTGCGATTTCATGGGCGCACACGGGCGAAGCCGCGAAGCGGCTGCGTTTTTACAAGCCGAATATGGCAAGCCCGATTTCATTGTTGCAAAAGACGGCGCGGAGCCGCTTGTTTTACCGTGGGCGAAAGCGCAGCGGCGCATTGCCCAGCTCATTGCTGAAAACGCTTATATAACCGCGCCTCTGGAAGCGGCTGTTGAGCCTGATAGCAACAGGCAAACGGAGCAGTCTGAATACATCCTGAGTTACCGTTACGCCAACGACAGGCTGATCGTTTTCAACGACTTCAACTATAACCCTGACGAGATAAGCCCTATCATAGCTCGTGTCGAACCTGACGGCAGCATCGTTTTCATCGACGATAACCTTTCAGAAGCGCAGCGGCTTGAAATACGACGCGTCGCCGACACTGAGCTTGACAGGTACAAAGCCGAAGCCGAAGCGGACTTGCAGCAGATGCTTGACACAGCCCTCGCCCATGCGGAGGCAGCCGAACAGCCTGAACAATCGTCAGAACCGCAGATGACCCTGTTCGATTACCTCAACGGGGATGGACAAACCTCATCTTCCGTCCCTTACTCCGTCGGCGACACTGTGTACCTCGAAAACGACCGTGTATTCATCATTGAGGAAATTACCAGCCGGGAAGTCAAGCTGCTTGACCCAAGCCTGTACATCCCGATAACGCGGCTGATGAACGTCCCGGATTTTGAGCGCGAGTATTACCTCAACCCCAAAAACAACGCAGAGGCGCAAGCCCCGGAAATTCAAGCAACAGAGCCGCCTCTGCCCGAACCGCAAAAGCCGCCACAGGCTGAACCACTAGCGTCCGCGCAGCCGCCTATCAACTTCCGTATCACTAACGAGCATTTGGGCGAGGGTGGCGCGAAAACAAAATACGGGTTCAATACAGCCGCAATCAAAACCCTGCAAACCGTCGAATCGGAGAACCGCCGCGCCACGCCGGAAGAGCAGGAGGCATTGTCGCGCTACGTTGGCTGGGGCGGCCTGCCGCAAGCATTTGACCCGGACAACCAGGGCTGGGCAAAAGAATACTCCGAACTGAAAGCCATGCTCTCACCCGAAGAATACGACAGCGCGCGGGCGTCAACGCTGAACGCGCACTACACGTCGCCGACTGTTATAACGGCCATGTACGAAACGTTGGAGCGAATGGGCGTCAATGGCGGCAACATACTTGAGCCGGCTATGGGCGTGGGCAACTTTTTTGGGCTGCTGCCCGACAGTATGAGGGGCGCAAAGCTGTACGGCGTGGAGCTTGACGGCATCACCGGCAGGATCGCGAAGCAACTGTACCAAAACGCCGACATCAAGGTCGCGGGCTTCGAGAAAACGGACATGCCGGACTCTTTCTTTGACGTAGCAATCGGGAACGTGCCGTTCGGCTCGTACAAGCTCACCGACAAACGGTACGACAAGCACAATTTCCTGATCCACGATTACTTTTTTGCAAAAGCGCTTGACCAAGTGCGCCCCGGCGGCATCGTCGCCTTTGTCACCTCTAAAGGTACTCTCGACAAGGCGAACCCGGAAATCCGCAAGTACATCGCTCAGCGGGCGGAGCTTCTCGGCGCCGTCAGGCTTCCGAACAACGCTTTCAAAGCCAATGCCGGCACGGAAGTCACCAGCGACATCATATTCCTGCAAAAACGCGACAGGCTGATCGACGTCCAGCCTGATTGGGTTCACCTCGGCCAGACAGCGGGCGGCATCCCAGTCAACAGCTATTTCGCCGACAACCCGCATATGGTGCTGGGCGAGATGGCTTACGATGAAATGATGTACGGGAACAGGAGTGAGACGGCCTGCAACCCCATAGAAGGCGCAGATTTGGCAGGGCAGCTAAAAGCCGCGCTTTCGCACATCCAAGGTGAAATAACGGAAATCGAGCTTGACGACATTGAGGGCATACAGGACGTTTCTATCCCGGCAGATCCGTCCGTCCGCAATTTCAGCTATACCATTGCTGACGGCGCTGTTTATTACCGAGAGAACAGCCGAATGAACCCCGTCGATATGCCGGCCGCCACGCTTGATCGCGTCAAGGGCATGGCCGGGCTGCGCGATTGCGTCCGCGACCTGATCGACTACCAGCTGCACGACTACCCCGACAGCGACATACGGGGCAAGCAGCGTGAGCTTAACGCGCTCTATGACGGCTTCACGCGCAAACACGGCCTTATATCCGACAAGGCCAACAGCAAGGCGTTCTCGGCGGACTCCGCATACTACCTCCTTTGCTCCCTGGAAGTCATCGGCGAGGACGGGGCGCTTGAGCGCAAGTCGGACATGTTCACCAAGAGGACGATCAGGCAAAAGAGCGCCGTTACGTCTGTTGACACGTCCTCGGAAGCGCTGGCGGTGTCCATCGCGAAAAAAGCAAGGGTGGACATCGGTTTCATGCAAGGGCTTACCGGCTTCACGGAAGATAAGATCGCTTCTGACCTGACCGGCGTTGTTTTCCGCAACCCTCAGACATCAGGGTACGAACCAGCCGACGAGTACCTTTTCGGCAACGTGCGGGAAAAACTGCGGATCGCCAAAAGCGCCGCTGAAAACAACCCA
>Ga0082212_10011529_pt1 | contig 11213 bp, 8 predicted proteins | sample TergutNt197P3_FD_71548 | JGI IMG/M metagenome (GOLD analysis project Ga0082212, IMG submission 71548) | Neocapritermes taracua P3 segment gut microbial communities from Petit-Saut dam, French Guiana - Nt197 P3 | ecosystem: Host-associated > Arthropoda: Insects > Digestive system > Gut ... | reverse complement strand
TTATGAAGAGAAATACCACGAATTATCAGGGCGAGCAGAGCGAGAAATTTTTTCGGATAGGTGTTGAAAAATTGCTCGAAATATGTTATAATGAGAAAAGCAGAACGAAAATATGAAGGAGTGTTTATGGTGAATTGTTTAGAGGCTGTACGCATTAGATATTACTCTAAAAGCCAATTAGACGAAGTCAAAGGTCTTGTAGGGCAAAAACTCAACCCCGATATAACTTCAATTTCTCATGAAATGCTTTGTATTTTTCATGATATATTGATTAAAAAACCATGTTGCTATTGGAACGAACCCGTTTTTAAGCAAACCTATATGCAACTTAACAAATTATTAACTGAGCAGTCAAGTTCGGTTAGTATAAATTACGATATATTCGAACATTTCTTTATTGGCTACAGTGCTTACAATCAAATAACTGATATAATAAATGATTTAGAAAACTTGAACGATAACCCTGAAATTAAAAATCGTTTATACAGGATACCTACATATGTCTCTATTGTTGAAGGATGTTTAACAAACCTATTTCGTTTCATATTGCTTGTATTAAATCAAACAAGCGATAAGGATTACGCATCGCAAAAAAAGCTTGACCCAATATGCAAAGCATTACAAAGCAACGGATTCAATTTATTAGTAAAAGATGTAAACACAAAAATTAGAAATGCAATCAATCATGGAGGGATAAATTTCAAAGAAGGTGGCAGAGAAATTGATTTTATTTACAACGAAAATAGACAACCCGTCGTTTTATCAATAATTGATTTTGAATTTGACCAATTAATATATGATGTATATGATGTTGCCAGTGGTGTTTTACTTGGAATCTGTAGTTTCCTCAATGACCAAATAGATTTAATAACTATCAACAAGAACGAAAAATCATCTGTTGCGTTCGCTTTGTTTGGCTTAGAAATGAGCATCCCCACTATTAGATGTAATAACATAAGCGGATTACCAAACAATAAACAACTAAATTTAAGTTTCTATACAAAGAACACCGACAGAACATTTATTTTACAAACAGCAATTGAAATAGTTGTTCTTGTTCATTCGCGATATGGCGATTATAAACAATACATGATTTCATTTAATAACGAGCGATTATTAAACAGTTGGATACGTTTCACAAATCAAGATGTAATTGATTTGGTGAATAGGACAAGAGATTTTAGCGATGTTATTGCCGATATTATAAAAAGACAAAACTGTCTTATATTTGATGCCTCGACCGAAGATGTCGATTTGCATGAAGTAAAATATTTTAGATTTCCAAACTATTCAGAGAAAGATTTTAGAATAAACAAGGTTGAAGATGGGAGTTTGCCTGACAAAAAGAGATTAAAAGCACATTTGTTTATTGAAGATATATCGGATAAAGAGGAAATCGTGAACATTATTAATAAATCTATTGAATGGCTTAAAACAGTTAAAAATCCTCCCTCACCCTTAATGGTTATTAAACACGGAACGATGGCGGCAGATTCAATTTATATAAACGTCTATCGCACAGATTCACGCAAAAACAAATCGCTCTTTTCTACTAATGAGAATTTTGTCTGCTTTGTTGATTATAATATTGATGGTAAAACGTCATTGAAAAATGGAGGAATAGGTGAAAGATTTTGGAAACAACTCTATCATGAGAAAATTGAAAATATATCTATAGCGTGGCGTGAAAATAAATATCTAACCAAGAGAAATGTTTCGTGTATTGGCGTTAATGAACCATGTCCTTGTGGTAGTGGCAAGAAATATAAAAAGTGCTGTATAGACAAATAAAAACCAAGCCACCTTGCAATGGCTCGGTTTATAAAATATATGTTTTCCTTGGCGGGATTATTCCGCAGATTCAGTTTCGGGAAGTTCCGCATTGACATAATCCATAACAACCGACTCAATCAGCATATTGCGACTCATGTTACTCTGCTTTGCCAACTCCGATATTTTCGCCAACATATCGGGAGTGAACCGCACGGAAACCACATCTTTATGAACTCGCTCCCTGCGTGGTTTTGATTCATTGTCAGAATACCGCCAACTTGAATTTCCCGACAAGTTATTCATCAACAATTGTCGACACAGTTTATATTCTGCTCCGACAAGCCCCAACCCGATACAGAACACCCGCATAGTGAATTTCTCATTCTCGAACGACTCGGGGGCTTTGGCAGTCACCCGTTTTTTCGACTGTGCAGTAATGCAGAGTTGGCTCACGAATTGCGAATACGCAGTTATGTTTTCGACGGGAGTGTCGGCTTTGAACCACGGGAACGCAATTTCAGATTCGCCGATTTCAATGGGAAGTTCCTGTTCTTGATTCAGTTCAAGTGCCTTTTTAATCAGCGATTCTTTTGCGGCAACCATGAGTTTTAAGTTTTCGATTGCCTCGGGAGCGAACCCCTCAAGCGGGAAACTGATTGTCAGATTTTCATTTTTTACAGATTTTTTCTTAGGCATAATAACTACCATCCTTATATTTATTTTGGTAGTCACATGATACCGTACTATGCCGCAAAAGTCAACGAACAAATCATGGGTAAACGCTGATTAAAAGAGGGATTGAATGAGTTCACATATCACGCCAAGATTCACGCTCCAAACGGCGGATTAACTCCGCATCGGTTTCAACTTTACGTTCAGGTTCTTCCACAACTTTCCCGTTGCGGATAATCGTGTCGGTAGTAGGGTCATAAACGGTAATCCCTGCATTGCCTCTTCGTTTATCCTCCTGCCGAATCGCCAAATCAAGCGACATAACGGCGGCAACAACACCATCAATTTTTTCACGACTCTTCTTTTTTGACGGCATAATATTAGCGACTGCATCTGTTTCGATATGGACATTTTCCACCATCCATCGCAAAACAGGCTGACCGCCGTGTCGCAGTTTCCTGTCAAGAATGAGTCGGTAGAATTCCTTACTCGGGCGTGATAAACTAAAATATCCCTGCCGAATTTTAATCATCTCGAAACTCATTTTTTCGAGATTTTGCACCATTTGTGTCGCTCCCCATGCATCATATCCGATTTGTCGAATGTTGTAAATATCACCGAGTTTATTTATTTCCTGCTCAATAAAATCATAATAAATAATCTCGCCCGCCGTGGCGTTCAAATGCCCCTCCTTCACCCATCTGTCGTATGGCACATGATGGATTCTCACCCGCCGATGCATACCCTCTTCGGGAATCCAAAAATGAGGAATCACATAATAATTCGGGTCATTTTCAACTGGTGGAAAAATCAACACAAATGCGGCAATATCATCAGAATCGGCTAAATCAAGACCGCCGTAGCACTCCCGACCTTTCAACTTTTCCATGTCAATCGGAGCGTTGCCCAAATCGTATTTATCCATCGGAATCCACCGCACTTCAGCGTTTGTCCATTGGCAAAGAAAGTCACGTCGGAATTTCATCTCAAGAGCAGGGTCTTCCTTTGCCGCATTAAATTCGAGTAGCATATTTTTCATCGAAACAGTCACATCGAGTGACGGATTTACCTGCCGCCAGACCTCCTCTGAAGTCCAGTCATCATTGAGTTTTGCGGCATACACGACAGGGTAAAAACTGCCGTCGATTTTCCGCTTTTCGAGAATATCGAGAGCCTTGTTATGCACGTCCCAACAGATGGAATTCTTGTCATATCCCGCAGTTGTGATGACGAAATTAAGCGGCTGTTTCCGAGCAACCCCCGCCCCACGAGTCATCGTGTCGTACAGCCCACGGTTCGTCTGCCCGAGCAGCTCGTCGAAAATAACGCCATGAACATTAAGACCGAATTTATTCTCAACAACACTCGAAATGGCAGTATAATGACTGCGAGTCGGACGATAAATAATCCGTTTGGCGGTGTTGTTAATATCGCAGACACTCCGCAAATGCGGGTTCAGCAAAACCATATCACGAGCGACATTGAATACGATTAACGCTTGATTTCTGTCGTTCGCACAACCGTAAATTTCTGCACCGAATTCTTGGTCGGCACACAAAAGGTAGAGAGCCACTGCCGCCGCAAGCTCGCTCTTGCCCTGCTTTTTCGGGATTTCAATGAACGCCGTGCGGAATTGTCGAGAGCCGTCTTTGCGGTCAACGATACCGAAAATATCACGAATTATCTGCTCTTGCCAGTCGAGTAAAACAAACGGTTTCCCCGCCCATTCCGATTTGGTGTGGCACAATTGACTGATAAATTCTACAGCGTGGTCTGCTAATTCCTGTGAATATCGAGAAGACGGCAACATGAATTCCGTGGGATAATATTTCATATCGCTTTCGGCTTGCTATTCAAAAGTCGAGCCATCGCATCACGGTTCGGGTCATCGCCGTAATGCGTGGAACTATTCTGAGCAACGATTGCCCAAATCCTGTCCCATACTTCGTTGGCGGCTTTTAAATATTTAATGCTTGAATCAACCATCGGATTTGGCGATAAATCGGACATAACAGGCATTTGTGCAACCGTCCACTCGCATTCAAGCCACCGAGTTTTCACAATGGCGTATTCCTCGATTAACGCAGGGTTTATGAGGTGTAGGCATTTTGTGCTTTCGAGCCATTTCACCGTTCTCTCGTACACAACCTCGATAGACGTTTCCAAATCAATGAACGCATATTCTTCTAAATTTTTCGGGCATTTTCTCGGGACAGAATCGGCGTTTTCAGTCGGCAGATTCACCACTATTGGACGGCGTTTGCTCGGGTTGCCGTCAAGCAGTTTGTCCGCTAAAGATTTCGCTTTTCTGCCACTGCCGTTTCGTTTACCGCCATGACCGTTTGCCATAATAATCGCCTCCGCTCGAATTTAGTCGCAGTTATTTTTTATAATCATATGCGGGACGTGCGGGTATAATTCCCGCCGAATCCGCCGCCGTAAACTCGCTCCAAGCCCCGCCTGTGCCGAGTTCGCCCCGCCGCCCCCGCTCCCCCGAATATCGGCAGGGGAAATCCGAAAACTTGATTGAAAATGTCGAATTTCGCTTTTCAAAAAAGAATCAGAAATATTGACTTTTCAAAACAGCAAACCCGCTCTGTAATCGGGTTCGATTCTATCAACAATTTTTGAATACGCTTTTCAAAGGCTTGAAATGGCGGGAATCAACACGCCCCCCACAGGCGGTGAGGAAAGTAGACACAGTAGGTATTATACCCGCCCCTCCCCCTACGGGAACTTGCGTTCGTCATATTGCACAAAGTTTTGGAACCTCAAAAACTCGCTTGGAACAAAAGAACTGCGGAACACCCGAAACACAAGCACTGTGAAAAAGGTGTATATATTTTTCACGCTCACATATACAAATAAATTAAACATATAAATATTTATATATCTTATGATTTTTATAGTTCTATTGTTCCATGTACTGCTATTTTTGAGCCTCGGAGGAGTTGTCCCAAAAGTCCTCAACGTCGCATACCGACTGGAGTTTCTCGTAATTGAGAACCCAAACCCTCACCCGCTTGCCGTTGAAATATCGCAAGTCGGTCGGCTTGTCGGGATTTACAACGTAACCCGATTTTTTTAACTGTTGCTTAAAATCGTTGTAAGTCAGAACCTCGCCGAGAATGGCGTGGGACACACGATACTGAGTGAAGTCATCGTACACGGCTTTAAGCCGCAAACACAGATGTTTCCCGCTATTTTCGAGCGTGTAGTCTTTTTCGTACTTCAGATTCATTCGCACCATGACTTCAAACGTCTCTTCGATGATGCTTTTGCTGTGCTTGCCGCCGCCGAGAAGATACTCCTGAACTGAATAAACGAGATGTTTAACGCATTCGTCAAATGTAATCGGTAACACGTCAGTCCATGTCATTTTGAATAAACGGCACATTTTCTCGACTAATTTCAAGCCCGCATATGTGCAAGCAAGGTTGGAGGCAACTCGATTCGGGAAGTCATCATTGAAAAGCTCAAGCCCTTCGGCGTACCACCCGTTCGCCTCATCGGGAGTGGTGCGGAGAGCAACGTCAAGGAGCGTTCTGCCAAACTTCTCAAGCAAGGCTCTATGTTTACTCAACATGGTAAACACAGTTTTGTGTTCGCTGTCCTCAACATCACGGCGTGAAAACAATAATTCCATCGTCCTCTCACGAATAGCAGTTTCCCCCGCCGATTGTTCGCCTGCGACTAATATGGGAGCAAGTAATTCATAAGTGTTCACCAACTGCTTTTCATTCCCACGTTCGCCCTCGTGTCTGTCGTAGGTATCACGCAGATGATTCAAAGTCCAGTTTAGTTTTCGTGAGTCCAATGTAGAGGGTTTAAACTCGTTAATGAATTGCGGAATCGTATTGGAACTGCAGGAGGCTTTCATGAGCGTGAAACCCGTGATTTGACTTGCACTTTGAATGCTTTTGCAAGAGAAAATCGGCAAAATAAAAAACTCCAAAGTTGACGATTTCCCGCTCCCCGATACGCCAACCAAAAACAGATGCGGGTACTTTGTTTCGCTTTCATGCAAATGCGATTTTATGAAACAACCCGCCACCCACGCCAAAATCGGCACAGTTTTTGCTTTCTCGTTGTACGACAGGAGCATTTCACCGAGCAACTTTAATTCGGCGGAATTTAAGAAGTCTTTCTTTAAAATATCGGTCTTGATTTTCCGATGTTTCTCCAACTGAATAATTGTGTCTACAGGCTCATTTCGTGCCTTGATTGCCTCTGTGGTATTCACAAAAACCATCTCGCCTTCGTGGTTGTAAATACCCAATGCCTGTACACCCTCTTTTTTGAGCCAATCAAGGCTGTTCAAATGTTGTTTAAGCAACTCTAATTCCCCCGTTGTCCCCAAATAACAGAGTGCTATATTATTTTTGTTGATGACTTTTTTGAACTTTTCGAGACTCGAAAAATCCGTGGTCAGCAGACTTATACGATGTCTTTCGCCAATATCGGTAAGACAATCGCAGAAGAGAATGCTCTCTTCCTCTGAAATTACCATTTCACCCGCCTCTCTTATGAAATTTGTGAGTTGTGACAGTTTTTCGCCACGCAATAGCCAGTAGCCGCCGTCTTTTTCAAAAGTATTCGTTTCTTTCGGTTGGCGGGGAGCGGACTTTTTATTGACCCGAGTAAATCCGTCTACGATATTATCGCAAGCAATGCGGACGGTTTCGGCGGCATAATCACCAGTCCACTTTTCACGCATTAATCCCGACTGCCGAAACAGGCGGTCAACTTGAGCAGATTCAGCGTTCGCCCACCACGCTAACTTCCCGCATAGAGCCATATCCGCCTCGGACTGCGACTTGTACTTACCACCCTCCCACGCACCGCTCCAAAGCGGAGGGAAAGTCTGGTCTTTATCACTCGCCATTTTGATGAGTTCATCGTCCGACAAGCATGATGTGCCTTTTTCGATTTTACCTTTTGCCGATGAAGTCTGCTTTTTCGGCGGTTTGATATATGTATCATGAATCCACGCAAGAGTGCCGTTATCATCGGCAATTTTATCGACACAGTTTGGATATTGCATACCAGTCATCGTGAAATAGCGTTTCTCGGAGTAGATTTCCACGCCGTTTGCGGAGTTTCGCCTCCCTCCTTTCGGCAGATTTCCACGCAGAAATATATGCAGTCCTGTCTTGGACGGCGAAAGTTCTATGTATGTTGAAGAGCCGACTTTATCGAGGATTGCTTTTGCAATCGCATTCGGATTGCCGTTTTCGTCAAAGCACTTGTCGATGTCTATTCCGACAATCCCCGATTCGAGCGTGAACATGAACCCAATTCCGAGAAAACCGTACTTCTGCATCGCCTTGACTGCCTCTGTGAAAGTTGCCCATGTTTCGGGTTTGTTGGGCATTGCTTTGCCACCTGTGCGTGGATTGTACAGTACTTTGCAGTCCCTGTTTTTGACTTTTTCGAGCCGCCAACAAACCCAGTTGGGGAGAGCGGTCAGGGATTGGGGGAAGGTTTGGTTCATAGGGCTTGTCCTCGCTTTCAATACTGTACTTCTATTCGTATGAGAGCGAGTATGGGGTTTATGACTATTGACGGAAAATATTTTTTAGAAAGCTATTGCAAAAAAGCGAGAAATGTGGTATGATACTAATTGGTTGGTAAAATCATTAATGAAAAGAGAAAATGTAATGATACTTTCTTACAAAAAAATATTATCTGCAATACGAGAATACATTGGTGATGCGAGACACAGTCAAGCTATACTTATTGATGGAGATTGGGGTACAGGAAAAACTCACTTCATAAATAAAGTGGTAATACCCGATTTACAAGAATTAATTAAAGATTCAACCCAAGAAAACAAACGTAAGGTGATTTATTTGTCTCTTTATGGTATTGAATCAAGCAAACAAATATTAGACGAACTGTGTTCACTTGTAATATCTTATAAAATTGAGGAAAAATTAGAAGAGTCTGAAGAATCAAGTAAGGGTGGCAAAGTAATCAAAAGTTTAGGTGATAAAGCTGTTAAAGGTGCAAGTTTTGTGTCTAAAATTATTCCAGTTGCCGCCTCATTTTTTAATATTGATACTGACAAAATTCATTTATCTGATTTTATAAATTTAACAGATGATATATTTATTTTTGATGACTTAGAACGTTGTGGGATAAGTATAAATGAAGTTTTGGGATTTATTAACAACTTAGTAGAACACAATAAAATTAAAGTTATTATAGTTGCTAATCAAAAAGAAATCGGTAAAACTAATTTAACAAACAAATTGCACGAAAAATATTCAATTGTGTTAAATCCTCGATTAAAAATAAAAAATAAAGACGAAAAATCGAATAACTTTGACAAAACTAATGTAAGAGATAAATTCTCAATTGATGAGCTAAAAGAAACTACTGAAGAATTATTTTCAAGTGATATTTTTTATGAAAGAATAAAAGAAAAATTAATAGGTTTAACTCTATATTTTCAACCGACTTTTGGTATGTTGTTTGATGAAATAGTGAATGAATATATTCATTGTAGCTTAACTGTAAATTTTATTAACACAAAAAAAGAGTATATTATTACTTCTTTTGAAAATATAGAATATCGTAATTTAAGAACATTGATATTTGTGTTGATGTGCTATGAAAAGTTCTTTACACTTATTGATAAATTAGAATATGATAAAAAATATTTAGACGAACAAAAAACACAAGTATTAAACTATTGTATAACTCTTGGTATACAAATAAAAAAAGGCGGAAAATATCATTTATTGGAAGATGATTTTACCCACGGAATAATATATTCCCTTGATATAAACAATAAGTTTGTCTATGCGTATAAATTTGTTTATGATTATATGCTTTGCCTTGATTTAAACGAAGTAGCAGTTAGCGATTGCGTTTCGTTGATAATAAAAGAGAAAATTAAAGAAGAAGAAGAAAAGACTCAAAACGAAGATTTGCACAAAAACAGTTTATATCGTTGGTGGGAGTTAGAAGACCAAGAAATATGCAAAAGATTAAAGGGAGTTTATAGCGACTTAAAAGAAGATAAATATCCTGCTCGATATTATAAAGATATTATTATTTATTTATTACAGCTTGAGTATAATAAATTTCATCTTCAAACACCCATCGTAGCTTATATTAGTCAGATGGTTGTTAATATTGAAAAAGATGAGAATTTAATTGAAACTGACGAATTAGAAATATTTAGTGATGATGATGAACTCATTAAAAATTATAATGAGTTTATGGAGCCAATTTTCAAATGTTTAATAGAAAAAAAAGAAAATGCCCTGTGTATAAGCATTAAAGAGCATTGTTTTGATGATACTATTGATGATTGGGGAGATAAATTTTATGAATACTGTGTTACAAATAGAGATGCGTTTTTAAGAGATAAAAAATTTTTCTGTACAATAGATACCGAAGAATTGTTAGAGCTATTAAAAGAAGCGGATTTGAAAAACATTTCTGGTGTATTATCAGGAATATGTGAAGTTTATAATTTTGCAAGTCTTAAAAACTTTTTTAACGATGATTATAATTCGTTAAAATATTTTCAAAAGAAATTAGCTGATTTTGATTATAAGATGATAACGAGAAATATAGCTTTAAATAAGATAAAAACTAAAATTGATAACGTAATACAAAGTCTTGAACGACCAAATGATAAATGAGTGATTTTAATATTAAAAATTTGGCAGAAAATAACGATACTCTTAAAACAAAAAAGTAACCGTTATTAATACGGTTACTTTTTTTATATTTGCCTTTATTATGCGATTTACTTTCAAATTGCAAAAATAGTCGTTTGTTGCCGATTTTCTTAGAATTTTCCCTGCTCGTATCGCCCAATCGACTGGCGAGGATTACATAAACGGAGAAAGAAAACACAAGAACCCCTTCTACTTCAAGCCCTATGCACGTTTTATGTATTCGTGCAACGACATTCCACGCAACTATGGTGACCGCTCGGATGCATTTTATCGCAGACTGATTATCATAAAGTTCAACAAAGAAGTCCCGCCGCACAAGAAAGACTTGGAACTCATCGACAAGCTGAGAGACGAGGCTGACGGCATACTCGCATGGTCAATTCAGGGCTTGAAAAGGCTAATTAAGAACCAATATCAGTTTAACGAAACCGACCGCACTCTTGCCGAGTTGAACGCTTACAAACTCAAGAATAACAACGTCTTGGCATTCATCGCCGAGGCTTGCGTAGTGGAAGTTGGTGCGATTACATCACGCTCCGAAGTGTACGACTCGTACAGAGCCTTCTGCCGTGACGGAGGGCATGGAAGTATCGCACCCGAGCATGATTTCAACGATGACGTATGCAACTTTGACTCGACAATTAAGATGGAAAACGAACGTGTCACCCGCAAGCGACTCTTCCGTGGCATTCGTCTTGCATGAATCTGCTTTGAATTTTTGGCGTGAATATGCACTGTTTATGCAAAACATATTCACGCTTTTCTACGCAACAGACTGCAAGACCCCTGCAACAGAGGTATAAGTCCGCAAACGCTTTGTTCATGCGTGTTTGAGAAGTTATCTGCAACACAACCCCACCTAAAAAATTTATTACGTGTAGTAACTTTTCTAAAAAAATTTACGAGAAATAATATAAAAGGAAAATATATATGGGGCGTTGCAGTGTTGCAGATTTGCCTCCCGAAAACACCCTGAAAGGAGACCAACTATGAAAAGTCAAGCCCTTTTTGAAAAATATTTTTAGAAATTTATGTAAACACGTAAATTTCTAAAAAAGGCACAACAAAGCA
>Ga0082212_10011528_pt1 | contig 11213 bp, 6 predicted proteins | sample TergutNt197P3_FD_71548 | JGI IMG/M metagenome (GOLD analysis project Ga0082212, IMG submission 71548) | Neocapritermes taracua P3 segment gut microbial communities from Petit-Saut dam, French Guiana - Nt197 P3 | ecosystem: Host-associated > Arthropoda: Insects > Digestive system > Gut ... | reverse complement strand
ATAGCCGACAAAAGAGCCTGCGTGTACGGGTGCGCCGGGGATTTATACAATTCGTCTGCCGGACAGCGTTCAACCAGTTTGCCCAGATACATTACGCCGATTTCGTCTGATATATGCCTGACAACCGATAAATCGTGCGCGATAAAAAGATACGACAGTTCAAGTTTTTGTTTAAGCTCCATGAAAACATTTATAACCTGCGCCTGAATAGATACGTCCAAAGCCGACACAGGCTCGTCGCAGACAATAAAATCCGGACGGGTAGTCAAAGCCCGCGCAATCGAAATGCGCTGACGCTGACCGCCTGAAAATTCGTGGGGATAACGGTTCAGATGGTCTGTGTTCAGTCCTACGAATTTTAACTGGTCAAGTATGATTTCAGAGCGTTCTTTGCGGCTCATTTTGGGGTTCTGCACGCTTATAGGCTCGCCGACTATATCCCCGATAGTCATTCTGGGGTCAAGCGACGAATAAGGGTCCTGGAAAACTATCTGCATTCTGTTTCTGTAAGAAGAAATATTTTTTGCCGAAAGTTTCTGCCCGTCAAAAGTGATTTCACCGGAAGTGGGGGGATAAAGAAACAAAATCGTGCGCCCGATAGTGCTTTTCCCGCAACCGGATTCGCCCACAAGCCCCAAAGTCCGCCCTTTTTCAACCGAAAACGATACGCCGTCAACGGCTTTCACGTAAGACGCTTTAAAAAAAGACGTTTTCGCGGGGAAATATTTTTTAAGATTATTTACCGTAAGCAGACTCATTCCGACACCTCCGATTTTATATCAGCGCGAAGCCAGCACAGGGAAGTATGGGTTTCCGAGACTTCAAATTCCGGCGGCAGTTTGTTCAGGCAGATTTTCATAGTATGCTTGCACCTTGACGCAAACGGACAGCCTTCGGGCAATAATAATAAATCAACCGGCGCGCCTTCGATGGTTTCAAGCTTATCGTTTTTTTCTTCGTCAAGTCTCGGCAGACACGCGAGAAGGCCTTTGGTATAAGGGTGTGCGCTGTGATAAAAAATCTCGTCAACTTCGCCGTATTCCATAACCATTCCCGAATACATGACCGCGACTTTGTCACAGACTTCGGACACAACGCCCAAATCGTGGGTTATCAGGACGATAGCCGCCCCTGTTTCGGTTTTCATTTTATTTATTAAATCCAGAATCTGCGCCTGAATCGTAACGTCCAGCGCAGTCGTGGGTTCGTCGGCGATTAAAAGCCTTGGCTTGCAGCTCAGAGCCATCGCAATCATCACGCGCTGGCGCATACCCCCCGAAAGTTCGTGGGGATACTGCCTCATTCTGGCTTCCGGATTTGACATACCGACAAGCGAGAGCATTTCGATTGCGTGTTTTCGCGCTTCTTTGCGGTTCATGTCAAGATGCAAAAGAATCATTTCCATCAGTTGGTCGCCTATCGTAAAAACAGGGTTGAGCGACGTCATAGAATCCTGAAAAATCACGGCAATATCTTTGCCGCGTATGCCCCGCAAAACTTTTTCCGAAGCGGCGAGCATATCGCGACCGTCAAAAATAACGCTGCCCGATTTTACTTTACCGGGTTTTTGGAGCAAGCCGGAAACCACGGAGAAAGTGACGCTTTTGCCGCTGCCGGATTCCCCGACGATTCCCAGAACTTCGCCCTGCTCCACGTCGAGAGAAACGCCGTTGAGGGCTTTTACTTCTCCGGCGGGAGTATAGAACGATACGCATAAATCAGAGATATTTAACATTTTAACTTACCTTTGCTTTTATACTTTTTGGTTGTTTTTATACTTGGGAATGTAGAATTTGTATTATGTGGGTTATGTTTATTTTATTCGTCAATCCTTATATTAATACCGTCTTTTTGTATATATTGCCTTTTCTCATTTTTTTCTATTTTGTTTAATATTTCTTTTTCTAAATCAATACCTAAAATTTCTGAAAGTCCTAACAAATATACTATTACATCTGCCAATTCTTCGCCTAAATCGTCTTTCTTTTTCATATATGCTTCACAGGCTTCTGATAATTCTCCATAAGTATAACAAAATTCTTTATATATGTCGGTAACATTAAATCCCCTGGCAATTTTATTTTGATATACTCTCTTTTGTAATTCCTTTATATCAACCATTTTTATTTTCCATTTTATTATAATATTTATCTTCTTCCCACTTATTAGGATTTTCGTCTATATATCGCCATATATTTTGATATGCTTCCTCATTTCTGATGATTTCATCGTGAAATCTCGATTGCCAAAATGTTAGATATTTCTCGCCGCACATTTCGCTAAAACGCTTTGCCGTGTATGATTTCATTCGCCCAACCACCGATTGTAGGGTCGGGCTTCCATGCCCGACCGATTTCAAAACAATAATCAAATGCACATGATTAGGCATGATTATATATTTTGGTATTTCGACTGCGGCATTATTGTTTGTGATGTATTCTATTGATTTCTGTATTTCAATCCCTATATCGGTCAACTCTATCTGCGGTCGGGCATGGAAGCCCGACCCTACAATTTTGCTCAGCATCTCATGTCTACCTTCAACACATACTGTCACAAAATAATATCCCGCGCCTGAATAATCGTAACCTTTTAAGCGAATAATCTTTCTGACCGGCAATTCCTTCAAAAATTTAACCTCGTTTTCCTACATTATCAACCCATACAACTACCCTTATTTCGACCTCAATCTTGGGTCAAGCGCATCGCGCAGACCGTCCCCCACCATATTAAACGACAATATAATCAAACTTATCAGAATCGCGGGGATAAACAACAGATACGGATATGACCTTATCCCCGGCAGAGCGTCCGAACAGAGAGACCCCAAAGACGCCATGGGCGCGGCAACCCCAAGCCCGATATAACTCAAAAACGATTCGACGAATATCGCCATCGCAATCTGGAAAACTGCCGTCACCATTATAACCCCGACACAGTTCGGAATCAAATGCCTGCGTATTATATGCCCGGCTTTCGCCCCCATTGCCCTTGCGGCGGTCACATATTCCATTTGTTTGAGAAACAGTACCTGCCCCCTTACCATTCTCCCCATTGTCACCCAGTATAAAAGCGCGAACGCGATAAAAATCGAAAACACGGACGACCCCAGCCTTGAATTAGGGAACATCGAATTAAGCGGGGCTTTTAACGCTATCTGTAATATAATTATAACTAAAATATCGGGTATAGAATACAAAATCTCCAAAAGTCTCATCATGATATTGTCAGCCATTCCGCCTATATATCCCGAAATAGCCCCGTAAGCCGTCCCTATGACGACTACTATAAGCGCGCAGAAAAACCCTATCGTCAAAGAAATCCTCGCCCCTACCATGTTACGCACAAGCATATCGCGCCCTATCCTGTCAGTCCCGAAAGGGTGCTTGAAACACGGCTTAAGATTTTCACTGCCGCGTAATTGCTGGTCGTAAGTGTACGGCGAAAACAAAGGACCTATAAAAGCAAACGCGATAATCAATACTATTAATATAAGCGAAACCATCGCTATTTTATTGCGTCTGAAACGTCTGAAAGCGTCTTTCCAGTATGTAACGGATTCGCGCATTGTGAAAAGCTGCTGCTTTTCTTCATCGGTAGCCGCCGTAATATCGTCAGCCGTCAGATGAAAGCTGCCCGGCTTCGCGAATTTCCGTGGCGCGGCTTTTATATTTTCTTTTTTTATATCTTTACTGTCTTTAATTTCTTTTATATCTTTCATATACTTACGCTTGCTCCTGTTAATTTATTCGGCTATTCGACTTTTATGCGCGGGTCAACGACGTGATACAGAATATCGACGATAAGATTGGCTATAATTATCAGCGCGGCAAAAAATATCGTCGTTCCCATAATCATCGGGTAATCCCTGTTGCCGATAGACTCGACGAAATATGACCCCAAGCCTTTTATGTCGAAGATTCTTTCGGTGACGAACCCTCCCGTCAGAACCCCTGCGGTCATAGGTCCGAGATATGTTATTATCGGTATTATAGTATTGCGCATGGCGTGTTTAAAAATAGTTTTGCCCGTGGAAAGACCTTTCGCGCGGGCGGTTTTTATGTAATCCTGGTCTATAGCGTCAAGCATATTTGACCGCATAAGCCTTGCGATATAACTCATAGGCTGGAACGACAAGGCAATAACTGGCAGAACATAATGCAGGGGAGTGCCGAGCCCCGAATAAGGGAAAATCCCCAGATTTATGGCAAGCGAATAAATAAGCGACGTGCCTATTACAAAACTCGGCACAGCGATGCCTAAAGTGCATATAAACATAGCTGCCCTGTCTATGATTTTATTGTGGTTGACCGCCGCAAGTACTCCTATAAGAATCCCTGAAATCAAGCCCCAGAGCATCGTAATGCCCCCAAGCTTGGCTGAAACGGGAAATTTCATCGCTATAATTTCATTTACCGTAAATCCCTGTCTTTTATAAGATATTCCGAGGTCGCCTTTCAAAAGCCTGCCCATATACGACACATACTGCTGAACCACGGGTTTGTTCAGACCGTATTTTTCGTTAATAATATCGAGCATTTTTTCAGAGATTTTTTCATTCTGAAAAGGACCGCCGGGAATCATATTCATTAAAAAAAACGTAAGGGTAGCGACGATAAATAACGTCAGCAGAGCAGACAATATTCGTTTTACCAAAAATTTCGACATATATTTACCTACCAATGCAAAGTTTTTTTATAAAATACATTATATCATAAATATTTAGAATAAACTACAAACTTTTTTTAAATAAATAAATTTTATACGCGTTGTAGGGGCGACCCTTGCGGTCGCCCTTGAAAAGCCTCATGTAGGGCACGGCGACCCCGACGTGCCGCCAATAATAATCAACGTAAATCAAATTTCCGGTGTGCCGCCGTTAAAACAAAAACCGATGCAAAATCAGATTCGCGGCGTGCCGGGGCGTCACGCCCTACAATATATATTCGAGGTTATATGACAAATCTATTTCAAAAGAACGTGCTCTTCTTTTTCTTTTTTTGTTTCTGATTCAAATTCAGACAGTTTCTTTTCGGGAATATCCGCCGCTTTGTCTACCAGTTGTGAAAGGTCTGTACCCCCGTTGAAACGCAGCACGTTCACCATGAATATATTGAGTTTGTTCACGATATTAGGCGGCAGTAAATTCCCGTCCACTTCAACCGACAGCACAGGCAGATTTCTTTCCCTTGCCCACGGCATATAAATCCCCTCGATTACGCGCCCGATAAGACACGCAAACGGGCTGATGTTCACAATCCCCGAATAACCCGCGTCCATTGCGGCGGCTGCCGAACCGGAAGAAACGGCTATCTCTGAATTAAGTTCAAGATTAACGAAATGCTTTTGCGTGTATTTCATAATTTCGCGCATGTCGTGCGGCGTTTCGGGAATTAATCCCGTAGGTTCAAGAATAGAGAGGGCTTTTTTCTCGACCGAATGTTTCCACCATTTTTCTATGCCTAACATTTTTAAATCCCGCCAAGGTTTTGATAAAAGCCTTGTTCCGGGTTTTCTTAAATTTATAAGTTTTTTTAACGCGTAATCCCTGACAAAATCCAGATAATGAATCCATTCGGAAACCCCGGCGACTTTCACCACGATTCCACGTTCGCTCATTAAATCCGTCAGTTCGCCGACGGCAAAATCGTCTCGGCGCACATAAATCTCGCCGACGATAAGCACCCTTGGGCAATCAGAAACTTTCTTTTTAAGCGGGATTTTTTTTACGCAATCGGCGACGTTCTTGAGTTCTTTCCAGACGTTTTTTGGATTGTGTTCGACTGTATCCATTAGTATCTTCCATGATTTTTGATATTCAATCATCGCCGTTTTCGGATTCAAAGCCGTGGCTTTTAACGCGTTCTGAATATCTTTCAGATAATCCGACAATACAAGCCCTTTCCACATTTCTTTTGTAAAACCAGAACCAAGCTCCCCATATGAATTATCAGCCGAAAGAATAAATACAACCACGTTTTCAAGACGCATATCTTTAAACAAATTTTCGTAATAGACATAATACTGACCCGTCCTGCACGGACCTGTCGTTATAGGCACAAACAGAAGATACAGTTCGTCTTTGCGGTATTTTTCGCTCCATAAAAATTCCAGCGCGCTGCCCAGAACAAGATGGCTCGGCACGCATTCTTTTCCCGACGCATGGGCGCGGGCGACCTGTACGGTTTTACTCGTGGCAACAGGCAAAACTTCGGCGTTTATTCCTTGACCGCGCAAAGCCGCGCCGATATATTCCGTGGAAATCGCCCCCATATTCGAAAGCAAAACTTTGACTCTTTTGTTGCCCGTTATAGAAATTTTTTCTCCGGTTTTATCGTTGTCAACTCGTAAATCAAATTTGCCGTTTCCCATTTTTTCGCTGACAAAACGCCAGCCGTTATCAAAACGTTCTCCCTCGGTTTCGGTTTTTTTGTTCCTGTACCCGTCGATAATATCCAGAAATGCCTCAACTCTCGTATCTACTCCCGCGTCTGCCGAATGTGAATCCAGTTCCAACACTAAGAACGGCTTTTGACCCATAATCCATTTTATGTAATGCAGGATAAAAGAATCGGGAGCGCATGAAAAATTCGTTATGTAAGTCAGATAAATATTATCTTCTTTTTTCAGGAAGTTCGCGGTTTTTACGTCCTCCTGTCCGTAATACCAGTACATATTCGGGAATATTTCTTCGTTTCCGAACGGCAAAATATCAAACGGGATAACCGAGTAGCCCCTTGTCGTAAATTTTCTGGGGATTCCCATGTTTGCTTCGGGCGTAAAGGCGTTATATGCGCGACCTAAAAGCGCGATTACAGGACGGTTTGCTTTTCTTGCTTCAACAAGAGCTTCTTCTCCGAGTTTCTTCGCCGCTTTAAAATATTCATGCTGTTTTGCTAACGCTTTATTAAAAGCAGTTTCGATTTCTTCCCTGGTTATGCCGAGTTTTTCGCCCATGATTTGAAAAAGCTCAAGGGCTTTTTCGTTGCCGAATTTGAAACTTACAACCAAAGGCAGCCACTTCTTTTTGTCAATGTCGGGGAAAGCTTTTTCTATGTAATACGGCAAACTCTGGGTTATAGGGCAGAAATTCGCGTGAACGTCTTTTTCATAGCTTGGCATGTCTCTGAAATGCGGCAATAATACAAAATCCGCGCCTTTGTCCAGACAATCCTGCACCGCTCCGTGAGCGATTTCAGCGGGGAAACAATATGCCGATTCTGTTTTTGCCAAACCCTCCCTCGCAACGTCAGTTGACAAAAAAGTCTTGATGCCGAGTTCATAGAAGAACCATGAATATAACGGATAAAGCGTGTGAACGGAAAGAGCGCGGGGTATCCCGACAACAAAATCGCGTTTGGGTTTTTGTGCGTAGGGACGACCGCCCCGGTCGTCCGTCGAATCTGATTTTACGCTGGCTTCTATATCTGCATTTACGCCGGTTTTTATATCTGCGGACGACCGAGGGCGGTCGTCCCTACAATTCCCGGACGCGTCTAAATCAACCGGGGCGGCGTATTCTTCAAACAATAATTTCTGCCGTTTTTCGACATAATCAAAAACCGGAACGTCCTTGACGGCTTTACGCATGTTGGCATATTTGTTGCATCTGCCGCCGAACATGATTCTGCGGTCGTTTACTTTTAATTCCTGAATGGCGCATAAATTCTCGCAGGCTTTACATGTGAAAACCCGTTCGTAGCCGATTTCACGCGTCAGCAATTCGTCTATGCTGATATTAATTTCGTCTAAAAGTCCGTCGGTATTTTTACGTTTGGCAAGCAGCGCAACGCCGAAACAACCCATAAGTTCGGGCGTCGGCGGCAATATAATCTCTTTGTCGAGCAGCATGGCAAAAGCCAGAGGCACGGCAGGATTTTTCGCTACCCCTCCCTGTAAAAAAACTTTCCCGCCTATGGTTCTGTTGCCCACGACTCGGTTAAGATAATTCGCGACAATCGAACACACAATCCCGGCTGTGATATTCTCGCGGCTTGCGCCCTGCTGTACGGCTTTGCGTATATCGCTGTTGATAAAAGCAGAGCAATGCTCGCCGAATTTAAGCGGCGCGTCTGCGTTTAACGCGATTGGACCGATGTCTTTCGCGCTGTGAATCGACAAATCCCCCGACGCGCTTTCTTCAAGGAACGAACCTGTCCCGGCAGAACAAGCCTCGTTCATAGCGTAATCAATAGGCACGCCGTTTTTTAACAGAACATACTTTGCGTCCTGTCCGCCTATCTCAAAAATAGTCTCAACATCGGGGTCATAATATGTAGTCCCCACCGAATGGGCGATAATCTCGTTGTAAACTCCGCCGGTCTGCAAAAACACTCCGAGAATTTCCCGGCTTGACCCCGTAACCGAAACAAGACGTATATCTATATCTTTTGTTCCGGTATCAGCGACGATTTTTTCCTGTATAATCCTGAGGCATTCTTTCAGGGCTTTTACGGGGTCTCCGTATGTTCTGCCGTAATGGCTCGCGGCGATTTCGTCGGTTTCCATATCGACAAGGCAGGCTTTTGTTGTTGTCGAGCCACCGTCAACTCCTAATATGTAACGGCTGCCTGCTTTAACTTTGCCGCCGGGGTCGTTAAAGACTTTTACTTTTGGAATCCAATCCTGCAATGCCCCCAGCTTTTCGAAACGGATTTCGTTTGGTTTAATAATCCTGTCAGCCTCAGGCAGGGGACTGCCGAAAGTCGGGGCGAGCATTGCCGCGCCCAACGCCTCGAAAACCGGGGCTGTCTCAGGAATGATAAACTCGATTTCCGGGGCTTTTTCTTTTATAAATCGTATTATATGACGGTTAAGCGTAATCCCCCCGGTCAAAATCACCCGTCCGGACGTTATCTTTGCCCGTTTCAAAAAGTCGATAACTTTAACAGCCATTACATCGGATAAAGATAAAACAATATCTTCTCTTGTCGCCTCGCGTTTATTTAATCTGTGGGTGCAGTCGCTCTTCATAAACACGGAACATCGGGTTGAAAGCGCGTAGACTTTAGCGGTGTCAGGCACTTTTTCTATGTCCTCAAGTTCCATGTCCATACGGGCGAGCTGCTGTTTGAGAAATTCCCCCGTGCCCGAAGCGCATTTGTTCCCGGAAAAGCTGTTGACGATTTTGCCGTTGTCAAGGGAATAGACGATTAAATCTTCCCCGCCCATACTCACGACCGCGTCCGCGCTGATTCCTAAAGCTTTGAGCGCGGCTTCAACGCAGAGGGGTTCTAACGTGCCGGATATGTCAAACATGAAACGTCCTTCGCTGCCCGTTACCAGCGTTGGAATCCCGGACGGGATATTTCCTTCCTCAAGAAGTTTCTTTGCCACCGTCCCAAAATCCCCCTCATGGATATTTGCGGCGGTCCAGACAGGACGACCGTCATTTGCCAGTACCATTTTAAGGCTTGTCGAACCGATATTAATCCCTAAAGACAACATATAATATTATAATCTCCTTACGCTATGTTAAATTTCCCGATATTTATTATTTATAAAACTATGACATATAGTATAACATACGGCAGCCGTCATTGTCAATCATTTTATATTATAATAAATATGGGGATAATCATAAAAAATTCCGTTATTGCTCCGTATATTTAATTTTAAATTAAACAAAATAATGTTGACAAAAAAGTAAAAATGTTGTATTATATGTAAAAGCTTATAGCCATTTCTGAATTTAGTGTTTTTACTGTTTTATGTATATTAATATCCGTAAAGGGGGGGATTTATCGTGAATAGAGACAAACGGTTTCTCAGTTTGAAATCAAAAATCCTTTTTGCTACGGTTATCCCTGTTATCGCTATGTTCGCGCTTATATTCACGATTGTTTTTTTCTCGTTTAATTCTTTCGCGGACGAAATGGCTAAAATGAAATTTCTTGAAATAAGCCAGAAATATGCGCGAAGCTTTGAAAAAAGAATCAACGACGCGATGAATTACCTGAATATTATCGCCAGCGATCTGGAAACGCGGGTCGTTACGGGGCAAACCAACAGGGAAGCCCTGCAAAGAACGGTTTATGTCGTTTTCTCCGACTACGGGCTGCTTGACGGGTCAAGCATTTACTTCGAGCCAAATATGTTCGACGGCAAAGACACCCATTACGCAAACTCGTATTTCGGAACGCCTAAATCCGGCAGGATATGCTGGTATTATTACAAGGACGGGGGAAATATAGCATATCTGCCCGAAGCGGTGGGCGACGAAGCCGAATTCGATATGCCCCATTATACGATGGCAAAAAAAGCAAACAAACCAATTTACACAGACCCTGTCACAATCGAAGTCGACGGTGAAGATATTCACATGTTCACCCTGACATATCCGGTGCTTGACAATAAAGGGGATTTTATCGGGGCTGTTACCGTAGATGTGTTTTTGGACGATTTATACGAAGAATTACAAAACGAGCAGATATATGACACGGGATATATCGGCATTTACAACGACAGAAACTGTATAGTTTATTGTCCCGTATATGAATATATCGGGAAAACCCGCGAAGAAGCCGGGTTTGAAAACAATCTGGAAAATATCTCAGGCTCTTCCGATTTCCTGAATGCGTCGTCGATGATAAACGGGAAAAAATCCTATGCCGTAATAAACCCTATTTATTTGCCCAAACTCGATTCGGTTTTCAATATTTCCGTAACGGCCCCGCTTGACGAAATATATTCGGATAGCAGGAACATGATGACGTTATTGTTTGTGTTCAGCGCAATTTCGATTACGGTGATCGCTTTATTGATTTATTATATGGTCAGAAAAATTTCGGCCCCGATAGGCGATATTACCCACAGTATTGATAAAATCGCAAGCGGTGAATATAACGAAAGAATAGACGGCAAGTATAAAGGCGAATTTGCCGTCGTCAAAGAATCCGTGAATAAAATGGCAGGAAGCATAGAATCGTTTATAACGGAACTGCTCGCCGCCAAAACACAGGCCGAACAGGGCAGCCGTTCAAAAAGCGAGTTTTTGTCGCGCATGAGCCATGAAATGCGTACGCCAATGAACGCGATAATCGGCATGACCGGCATCGCGAAAAATTCAAACGACCCGGCAAAAAAAGAATATTGTTTTGACAGGATCGGCGAGGCGTCGCGCCATTTGCTCGGGGTCATAAACGATGTTTTGGATATGTCTAAAATAGAAGCTGACAAATTCGAGCTCAGCTTTTCGGAATTTAATTTTGAAA
>Ga0082212_10011527_pt1 | contig 11214 bp, 9 predicted proteins | sample TergutNt197P3_FD_71548 | JGI IMG/M metagenome (GOLD analysis project Ga0082212, IMG submission 71548) | Neocapritermes taracua P3 segment gut microbial communities from Petit-Saut dam, French Guiana - Nt197 P3 | ecosystem: Host-associated > Arthropoda: Insects > Digestive system > Gut ... | reverse complement strand
TATACGCGGAAATTCTGCGAAGCGTAGAACTTTTTGAATCGTTGCGCAGGGATTTTCGCATTACGATTGTGGGTCCGACCAATCTGGCGGCATTTTTAAGCAGCCTGCAAATGGGTTTCAGAACATTAGCCATTCAAAAACGCACCAGCGAAGTGTGGACGATTTTGGGAGCCGTCAAAACAGAATTTGGAAAATTCGGCGATGTACTGGACAAAGCCTCCAACCAACTGCAAACGGTGGCAAGAAGCATCACAAACGCCGGTGTAAAAACGCGGGCAATTGAAAGAAAACTGCGTAGCGTAGAATCGCTTCCGCAAGAACAATCCACTGTTTTACTCGGAGAAGTTGTTGAAATTGAAGAGGATAATGTCATTTCGGAAAACAGTGAAAATGAATGAATAATTGTCGTATTGTAAATATTTGTAAATTTGCATCAAAATCAGGATAGAAATATGAAGTCAAAGAATATCGTATTGTGTTTTATCGTCATCTGTCATCTGTCGCCCGTCGTTACACGCGCACAGGAAAACCTCAACCAGTCGCTGACTTTGGTGCGACCGTATGAGCCGTCGGTTACCGATGCGCAGAAGATTACCACGTTGCCCAATCTGAAAGACTCGTTCAGTATCAGGCCTGCATTTGAGTATTCCATCCGGTCGCGGCGCATGGATACGCGGTTTGACGTCACTCCGATAACTCCGGCCAAATTGCAACCGCTTCCGCAACCGAAACTCTATCGCGGATACCTCAAACTTGGTGCGGGTACGCTTCCGAACGCATTAGCCGAAGTAGCACTCAATACGGTGCGCAACAAGGATTATGCCGCCGGTGCGCTTCTCAGATTTGACGGAGCGCGGGGTAAGGTCAAACTTGATAACGACGAAAAAGTATTTGCCGGTTACAGTGACGCTTCCGCCAAAATCTTCGGACAGAAGTTCTTCCACGGCTCCACCCTTTACGGCGAATTGGGCGCTTCGGGACAGACCGCCTACAACTACGGGTACGATACCGAGGCGTTTAAAACCGTTGAAGACGTCAGGATTCGTATTGATACAACCTTTGCACAGGGCGACATACGTAAGAATTATTTCTTTGCCGACGCTAATATCGGGATACGTTCGTCGCATTTCAAAACCGAAAAGTTGAACTATGATGTGCAGCTTGGGTACAAATTTGCACACAACAGATTAGAAAACATTTATACGCCGAGCCATGCCACCGAACCCGATGGCGACGGATTTGCAAAATACAACGAGAACGCCGTCAATTTCAAAGCGCAGTTGGACAATAACATGTTCGGCGGCAATGTGAATTTCGACCTGTTCAACCGCAGTAATGCTTTCGATTCGTTGCGCAACAATTTCGCCATCGACCTTAATCCGTGGTTCATGCTCGACAATGACAGCATCCGTTTGCTGGTGGGGATGCGCGGGGCTGCTTACCGGGAAGGCGACGGTAATCTGAAATTACGATTTTTCCCGAAAGTGGAGTTCCAGTTCACCCTGCTCAAGGACATTTTCATTCCCTTCCTGGGAATTGACGGTTATCTGCGCCCCAATACTTATCGCGACGTCGTTACCGAAAATCCGTTCATCACGCCGGGACTTTCCACACCCGTCACAACTACCAAATGGCAGATATACGCAGGCCTGAAAGGTACGTTGACCACCAAACTTTCCTATTATCTGCGCGCTGATTTCTCAACTTCCGAAAACGAAATCTTCTTTGTCAACGATACCTCGTATTCACGTTTTCAAAACCATTTTACAGTAATCACCGACGATATGAATATATTCAGTATCAAAGGAGAACTGTATTTTAATCCCCTCGAAAGCGTCGATCTGGGATTGAAAGCAACGTATTTTCGCTACGAGCCATCGCGTGAAAAGTATGCGTGGCACAAACCGAAGTATACTGTTGAGTTTTTGGCAAAATACAATCTTCGCAACAAAATCATCGTTAATTTCGACGTCATGAGTATCGGAAAACGTTACGCCAAAGCATTCTACAATCCGGATACCGAAGATCAGTTTTACACGCTCAAAGATGCGCTTGCTTTTAATCTCGGCGTCGAATACCGTTACACAAAAAGTCTTTCTTTCTTCCTGAAAATCAACAATCTCAGCGGAGCAAAATATGAGCGGTGGAACTTCTATCCTTCGCAACGGTTTAATATGATGGGTGGTTTTACATACTCATTGTAAGAATGATAAATTGAAAATTCAGAAATATCATGAAAAATACAATTCTTCTTTGTGCCTGTTTCGTTTACTCCTTTACTGTGGTATTGGCTCAGAATCAGGAAAACTGGGCGCGGTTTCGCGGCCCCAATGGTCAGGGAATTTCCAAAGCGACCGATCTTCCGGTTCAATGGAGCGCTGAGGAAAACATCGTTTGGAAAACGGATATTCCGGGCGAAGGCTGGTCATCGCCAATTGTCTGGAACGACCATATTTTCCTGACGACAGCGACAGACGACGGCAAAAACTGCCACGTTATTGCCGTAGATAAAAAGACAGGCAAAATTTTATGGGACATGATTGTATTCACGCAGGATCCTAATCAAAACAGGCATCCGATGAACTCTTATGCGACCCCGACGCCCGTCACGGACGGTAAAACTGTTTTCGCGGTTTTCAGCGGCGGCAGTATTGCGGCTCTGGATTTCGACGGCAACATCCGATGGATCAATTCCGATCTGAAATTTTACTCCCAACACGGTATGGGAACTTCCCCGATCCTGTACGACGACCTGTTGCTTTTTGCAGTCGACCACACCAACCGGGAGGAGCCTAAGGGGCTGGGGTTTCAGCAACCGTGGGACAAGGGGTATTTGCTTGCTCTTGACAAGAATACCGGCAAAGAGCGCTGGCGGGGAATGCGGGGTATGTCGCGCGTTGCGCACGCTACTCCGGCCGTGATGCAGGTCAACGGTAAAGACCAGATTATCAGTCCGGCAGGCGATGTGATTCAGGGATTCGATCCGACCAACGGCCAACTGATCTGGACCATCGCCAATAAAGGCGAACCATGCGTACCGTCTCCTGCCATCGGCGACGGCTTGGTTTACTCGGTTAAGTCGAGAACCGACCCGATTGTAGCGGTTCGCCCCGATGGACGGGGAGACTGTACGGCAACGCATGTCGTTTGGGAACAAAAGCAAAATTCCCCGATGATGGCCTCGTTTTTGTATGTGAAACCGTGTCTGTATACCTGCACGGACAACGGCGTCTTTTCCTGTTTAGACGCCGGAACGGGAGAGTTTCTCTGGGAACTCCGGCTGAGAAGCGGGGCTTTGAATCCGTCTCCGCTCTATGCCGACGGACGGATTTACGTTCTGTCGGAACGGGGAACAACGACCGTGCTGAAACCGTCCGACGATCCGAAAACGCCGGCGGAAATCATCGCGACCAACAAATTGGACGAAATGTGCCGCGCGTCGATTGCCGTCGCAGGAAAACAGTTGTTCATCCGCACAGCCGAACGGATCTGGTGTATTGGGAAGTAAAGGGTTAATGTGCAGCATCGTACATTATTGAATGCTTTCCCTGATTTCATCGAACCCTATCCCCAACATGCGCAATGTTTTGACGAACTCCGGTAAATCCTGTTCAAAAAACCTCTGCCGGCGTATTCCGAGTATCCTGTCGGGCGCGGTTTCGCTCACGAAATAGCCGATGCCGCGTTTCGTGAAAATCACGTCCTGCTGCTGCAGGTAGTCGTAAGTGCGCAACACTGTGTTGGGATTCACTTCCAGAAGGATGGCCAATTCGCGTATCGAAATCATCTTTTCGCCTGCCTGCCATTTCCCTGAAAGAATTTGGTCGCACGCATAATCGGCTATTTGCAGGTAAATGGCCTGTTTATTTTTAAATTCCATATCTACGCCTCCTTTTTCTTCATTACAAAAAACATAAGAACCCACCAAACCGGAAGGAAATAGATGATAATACTATTTTTAGGAAAATCAATATGTGTACTTATACCAAACCAAATGCTTAACTTGAAATAGATATAAAAAAGAACAATTATAAAGGTAATAGATATGACAGGGCCTTTTTTTCCAAACATCAATGAACCCAACGTAAATATGGAAGCAATGAATAAATAATTTAAAAATATTATCAACTTACTTGTATGATAATTTAAAAACATTTGCACCGAAGTCCCATGTATATGATTGAATAACTGTACGGCAGCAAAATCAAACACGTTAAAGACAGTCAAAATAAGAACAGGCATAAGTAACATCACAAAGGTAAATGTTACTGCAACCCGCTCTAATGGCTTAACAGGCAACGAAAAATTAAATATTCTCTTGTGTTTTGAACTTAAACTTTCGAAAAACCATGCTGCATAAATGAAAAAGAAAAATATCAATACTATAAAAGTTTGATGATGCCTTAATGGGGAGAAGTGATAGTGGTTATCAACCAGTTTCCAATCTCCAAACAACCCAAACAACAAACCGGTCACCAACACCAAAAGCACAATCCCCCATTTATAAATGGCTGCATTTTCGCACCATTGACGTTTTACTAACCACACGTAACGTTTAAAACTAAAAACCTGACTCATTGTTTTATAAATTTATCGGTTAAAAATATTCTTGATTGCCTGAGGATTGCTCATCACGGCATTAAACAACAGTTCCATATCTATCTGCGTAGGTTCGCCGTCCGTATTGGGCAGTACCGCCTGATAACCTGCAATGGAACTTTCGGCGTACAACTCCTGTCCGCTCAATTCGGGAACGGTGCGGAACGAAAGTTTTCCGGTAATATCCTCAATGGTGCTGTTCAGCGTAATTCTGCCGTTATCGAGTATCACTACGGCGTCAATCAGTTTTTCGAGATCGCGCACCTGATGGGTGGAAATGACGATACAGCGGTCGTCGGCAGCCACAGACGCCAACATGCGGCGGAACTGCGCCTTCGAGGGTATATCCAGCCCGTTGGTCGGTTCGTCCAGGAGCAGAACGCGGGTATTTGCCGCCAGCGCAAACGCCAGCACCGCCTTTTTCTTCTGCCCCAGCGAAAAGGCATTGAAATGCTCTCCATCGCTCAGTTCCAGTTCGTTCATGTGCGCCCGGAACTGTTCGCGGCTGAACGCAGGATAAAACGGCGCGTACAGATCGACATAGCGACCAATGGTCATTTCGGGAGCATAGAACTCCTCCGGCACGAACAGCATATCGGCAAGCATGGCAGGCTGCCGTTTACGCGACTCGAAGCCCAGTACGCGGCACGTTCCTCCTTTCGGAAAAAGCAACCCCATACTGATTTTCAGCAATGTGGTTTTTCCCGCGCCGTTACGTCCCAGCAGGCCATAGATGCGGCCGCTGTCCAATGACAAACTCAACCCGTCAAAAAGAACAGGACGATGTTTGTATCTAAAATTCAGATTTTCAATATGTATCATAATATTACTTTATTAGTGTGCTACTATACTAAGACACTGCAAAGAAAAAACATTATTTTTATATCTGCAAATATTTTTTTGATTTATCACACTTTTAGTGTAACGCCAAAAGCGTCACGCTAAAAGTGTGATGAAAAACATCAGTTCATCCCCAGGTGATAGAATACAAAACTCCACAGATCAGTGGCCTCGTCGATGGCTTTCGACAGGGGTTTGCCCGCGCCGTGTCCGGCATTCGGTTCGATGCGGATCAGTATGGGATGATTGCCCTTGTCTTTTTCCTGCAAGGTTGCCGCAAACTTGAATGAATGAGCCGGTACCACACGGTCGTCGTGATCGGCGGTGGTGATCAGCGTGGCCGGATACGATACCCCGTTTTTGATATTGTGCAACGGCGAATATTGGTACAGGTATCCGAAATCCTTTTCATTGTCGCTTTTCCCGTATTCCACAGCCCATCCCCAGCCAATCGTGAATTTTTGGTAACGGAGCATGTCCAGTACGCCCACAGCGGGCAAGGCAACCCTGAACAGTTCAGGACGTTGCGTCATGACAGCGCCTACTAAAAGGCCGCCGTTCGATCCCCCGTTGATGGCCAATTTTTCAGGCGAAGTATATTTTTCCCTGATCAGATATTCGGCAGCGGCAATAAAATCGTCGAATACATTTTGTTTCTTTTCCAACATACCGGCTTTGTGCCATTCTTCGCCATATTCTCCGCCTCCGCGAAGATTCGGCAAGGCATATACGCCTCCGTTTTCGAGGAACAACATCCGCGAAGCGCTGAACGAGGGCGTCATGCTGATATTGAAACCGCCATAAGCATACAGAAATACAGGATTTTTACCGTTCATTTTGATTCCTTTTTTGTGAACAATAAACATCGGCACACGGGTTTCGTCCTTGCTGGCGTAAAATACCTGTTTGATCTCGTAATCGTCGGGATTGAATTTTAATTCGGGCTGACGAAACAAAACCGACTGTCCCGTTTCGACGTCGTAACGGTAAATGGTTGCCGGCGTGGTAAAACTCGTGAATGAATAAAACAGCGTTTTTTCGTTGTGTTTACCCTCCAAACCTCTTGCCGTACCAATGGCCGGCAATGCAATTTCCTTTTCGGGCTTTCCGCGATAGTCTAATTGCACGATCCGGGCGCTGGCGTCTTTCAGGTAAAAGGCAAACAGTTTGCCGCCGCCGGTTGATACGTTTTCGAGAAGTTCCACCGTTTCGGGGATGACGTCTATCCACTTGGTTGTGTCGGGGTCGGTAACGCTCACCGACGTCAGACGGTAATTCGACGCATCTTTGTCGGTAAGCACCAGCAATCGCCCGTTATAGTGGTCAACTACGGAATTGTTATTGCTGAACCCTTTGACAAGGGGAATAAACCTGCTGTAAGGCTGTGTGAGCGACTTGAAATACAGCTCGTTACCAGAAGTGCCTTCGGATATGGCAAGAATCAGGTATTCTTCATCTTCGGTCACCTGCGCGTTGATGTAGCGCAACGGATGCTCCTTGTCTTCATATATCAGATTGTCGGCGCTTTGCGGCGTTCCAACCTGATGATAATACACTTTATGGAACTGGTTTTGCTTTGAGAATTGCCCTGTTGCGCCCGGATCGTCGTAACGGCTGTAGAAGAATCCGTTGTCCTTCCACGCTGCGCCCGAAAACTTTGCCCATTGCAGGTGATCGTCGAGATTTTTTCCGGTTTCGGTATCCATCACATAAAATTCCGTCCAGTCCGATCCTGCTCTCGAAACGCCATACGCCATGTACTTGCTGTCTTTTGAAAAATACGCGCCGTCCAGCGCAACCGTTCCGTCGGTCGACAGCGTATTCGGATCGAGAAAGATTTCGGGGGCGTCGTCTAAACTTTTTTGCCGGTATAATACAGCCTGATTCTGCAAACCGTCGTTTTTAAAGAAATAGAAATAATCGCCCTCCCTGAAAGGCGTTGAATAACGGGGATAATTCCAGATGTCGGCGAGCCGCTCCCTGATCCGGTTCCTGAACGGGATTTGCGACAGATAATCTTCCGTTACTTCATTCTGGGCTTTCACCCAGTCGGCGGTCTCAGGCGAGTTGTCATCCTCTAACCAGCGGTAGGGGTCGGCTACCTGCATTCCGAAATAGTCATCCGCAACATCGCCTTTGGCTGCCGGCGGATAAGGTTTGTGTCTGATAGCGTCTTTTTTGCACGAATAAACGATACACATACAAGCAATGATCAAAAAACAGTTCTTCATTTTAGGTTATTTTTGGTGAGATTCGAATCGGCAGTGTTTAAAATGCTGAAATCGGGAGTATATTCGATGTTACTCTGGTGTCTTGCACGGTCGGTGATATAAAATCCAATGCGCATGGTATCTATATCCTGTGTTTTCGATGGCATGTCCAATCCAATCTGAATAGTCCCTTTCAAAACTTTGTTTTGGGCATTTTCCTTATTCATCACTTCATCGTAAGGAATGTCAGACGAGATGATTTCACCATTTTCAAACTGGTAAGGGACGTATGTCCTGTCGGGCATTTTTTGATACCATATATAATATATCTTACTGGTTCTGGTTTGTTCGTAGAGCGCGTCAATCGGTCGTACGCCCAGGTCGCCGTCCCCGTCGATAAAAGAAAAAGTAAGAATAGCGCTTGGGATGATGATCTCCAAATCAGGGTCTATTCTGTCTTCAAAGGTCAAACTTTTGAAATGGATTTCGGGTATTTCAGAATACGACTGAACAGAACTGCAATTCCACAGGCAGCACCCGAATCCGACGACACACAATAAAGTCAAAAATCTTTTCATGGTTTAAAATTTTAACGATACAAAAGTACAAAAATAATTTTGATTTTGTTATTTCGTCAGGTTTGATTTATTTTTGCGACGTGCAATTTTTGTTATCATGATATTATTATCGTCATTCATTTCGTTCCGTATCGTCGATGTAATCGACGTTTTGCTTGTGGCGTATCTGTTGTATCAATCGTATATGATTACGAAGGATACGGTAGCCTTCAACATTTTCATAGCCATTTTCGGGATTTTCCTGTTCTGGCTGCTGGTGAAAACTTTGAACATGCAGTTGACAGGCGCCATCCTGCAACAGGTATTCAGCGTGGGCGCTATTGCGCTTGTGGTGTTGTTCCAACCTGAGATACGCCGTTTTTTGGTCAATCTGGGTACGAAATACCGGACGCGGAACAAATGGCGTTTCGAGAAACTGTTTGCATCCGATAAGGATTTGGTTCCCGAAATAAAAATCACGTCGATTGCCAAAGCCTGCATTCACATGAGCGAATCGAAGACCGGAGCATTGATTGTCATTACCCGTTCCGCCTCGCTCAAGGTTTATGCCGAAACCGGCGACGTCATCGACGCAAGGACTTCCAGCCGCTTATTGGAAAATATCTTTTTTAAAAATACGCCATTGCACGATGGCGCCGTCATCATCGAAAAAGACCGTATCCATGCCGCCCGTTGCATCCTTCCCGTTTCCGAAAGCCGTAACCTGCCGCCCAATCTGGGCTTGCGTCACCGCGCCGCGCTCGGCATTACTGAAAATTCTGACGCACTGGCAATTATCGTATCCGAAGAAACCGGACATATTTCCATCGCCGACCATGGACTGGTACGCGAAAATATCTCAAAAACCGAATTGATACAAAAATTAAAAAAATTATTAACAGAGGATTAATATGAATAGAGCGCTGAAAATATGATTTTTGCAGATAAAATTAAGACATGGTTAGAAGAAGGTGAATCCGAGCGATTGGAATTTAAGTCATCATTTAACGTTGATTGTATTGAATCATTGGTTGCTTTTGCAAATACAAAAGGCGGAAACGTTTGCATTGGGGTTAATGACAACGGAAAAATAGCAGGTATTACGTTGGGAAAAGAAAGTTTATCGCAATGGAGCAACGAAATAAAAAGTAAAACAGAACCCGCATTAATTCCCGATGTTGATGCGGTTGATATTGACGGGAAAAACGTTGTGGTACTTCGGGTCAATGAATATCCTGTGAAACCGGTTTCGGTTCAAGGTAGATATTACAAGCGGATTGGCAGTTCGAATCATTTGATGAACGCAGCCGAGGTGTCGGATTGTTATCTGAAAACCATGCAATATTCATGGGACTCGTACACGCGCCCCGATACCACATTGGATGATTTGGACAATTTTAGGATTGAACGATTTTTGAGCAGAATTAATGAAAAAGGACGTATACGATTGGAGGGAAGTTCGTTTGACAAATTACGAAAATTGAATCTCATTAATGGTAATGTTCCGACCAATGCGGCCATGCTACTTTTCGCTAAGGAACCGATGATGTACGATGTACATGCCGGACGCCTGAAAACGACCGACAAGATACTCGACGACAAGATTATTCGTAACACCTTGTTCGAAACGGTGGAAGAAACCATGCGGTACATGATTGGTCATTTGAAGGTAGCATACGAAATTACTTCGGAAACAGTGCGCGAAACCACTCAGCGACGGGAAATTTTTGAATATCCTTTGGAGGCTATCCGCGAGTTGGTGCTTAATGCCGTCATTCATCGGAAATACGACAGTCCGGTGGATATTCAAATCAAAATTTTCGACAAAAAAATAACGATATTCAACCCGGGCGGGTTATACGGTAACATTACGGTTGATGATTTGCTGAGAGATGATTATCAGGCATCTGCAAGAAATAAGTTGGTTGTCGAGGCTTTTTTCCTGACAGGTGATGTTGAAAAATATGGAACGGGGTTTCAACGAATCAGAAAAGCAATCGAAGAATATCCCACCATGAAATATGTTTGCCGCGAAACGCAGGGAGGTTTTTTGGTAGAGATTGAGTATGAAACACAAAAAGAAACAATCGAAGACATGGAAAAGGTCGCCGAAAATGGGAAAGACCTAGAAAAAGACCTAGAAAAAGACCTAGAAAAAGACCTAGAAAAAGACCTAGAAAAAGACCTAGAAAAAGACCTAGAAAAAGACCTAGAAAAAGACCTTTCTCAAAATCAAAAAAAAATACTGAAGGCTATTCAAAATAATACCCGTATCACACAGTTTGAGTTAAGTCTCATTGTTGGCATTAATGAAAAAAATATTCGTAAAAATATTGACAAACTTAAAACTAAAGGTCTTTTAGAGCGTATCGGACCAGACAAAGGCGGATATTGGAAAGTAAAATCAATTGAAATATAGGATGGAACATCTGAACATACAAATGTGCGACCTCGTCGGTCAATACAGGAAAATACAGAAGGAAGCTGATGAAGCGATGTCGCAGGTAATCAATGGCTCTACTTTTATCAACGGACCACAGGTAAAAGAGTTCAAGACAAACCTTGAAAAATACACAGGCGCCAAACATGTGATTCCCTGTGCAAATGGCACCGACGCATTGCAGATAGCATTGATGGCATTGGGCTTGCAACCCGGCGACGAAGTGATTGTACCGGCGTTCACTTATGTGGCGGCGGCTGAAGTTATCGGGCTATTGCATCTGGTTCCGGTGATGGTGGATGTGGATTACGATTCTTTCAACATTACTTTGACCAACATTGAAAAGGCTCTGTCGTCGAAAACGAAAGCCATCATTCCGGTTCATCTTTTCGGACAGAGTTGTCCGATGGAAGAAATCATGGATTTTGCACAAAAGCATCAATTGTTTGTTGTAGAAGACAATGCACAAGCCATTGGCGCCAGTTACACCTTTTCCGACGGATCGGCAAAGCAAACCGGAACCATTGGACACATTGGCTGTACATCTTTTTTCCCTACCAAAAACTTG
>Ga0082212_10011526_pt1 | contig 11214 bp, 8 predicted proteins | sample TergutNt197P3_FD_71548 | JGI IMG/M metagenome (GOLD analysis project Ga0082212, IMG submission 71548) | Neocapritermes taracua P3 segment gut microbial communities from Petit-Saut dam, French Guiana - Nt197 P3 | ecosystem: Host-associated > Arthropoda: Insects > Digestive system > Gut ... | reverse complement strand
GGAATCTTAGCCCCGCTGTAGAAAGTGAACTTGCAAAGTATTACTATCGAGTTGGCGGTGAATCGTCAGGCTGGACTAGCGTTACAGCTACGGGATGGACAAAAACCGGATCAACTGGGACAATTGATCTTACAGATTATAACGGTGAAGCTGCACTAACGCTTGAGCTTAGAAAGGGAACATCTGACACAGTGTTTACAACCCCTGGTATCAATGGATCAAATGCAAAAGACTTACTGGTATTATCGCAAGTTTTGACGCTAACAATCCCCGCATCTTCCGCTGCACCCACAACACCTGAGTTTAGGGAACAGGATCCGTCTAACGGTATTATAACTGGTCTCAGCACAAAAATGGAGTTTCGCCACAGATTAGGTGTTGGCGCTTGGTCAGCTTGGGATTTAGTACCTGCGCAGAATGTTCCGGCAGCTCGAGACGGCGTGACTTATGAGATACGGATAAAAGCTGCAGGGAGCACGCCATTCTCTAAATCAATGTTTGTTAATTCTCCAGTCTCCGGAAGCAGACCAGTTGTTAACTTTATCAACGGAAAAATCGTCAATGTGTCAACTTTCATGGAGTGGAGCAGTGACAACGGAGCCAACTATACACCTTTTGCTTATGGAGGTGACGTCACACCTAAAGATATCGGTATTGTCGGCTCCCAAGTAAGTATACTTGTCCGTTTTACTGGCTCTGTCGCTACAACAATAGTTACTATTACTTAGCATTAGCATTCACATAATAATCCACCCCAAAAACCAAACACCGCCGGCAGCCTCTTCAGAGGCCGCCGGCGGTACTTTCATGACGTCAAGTGTTCTTGTTCACATCCATATAGCGCTTGCAGGCGCTGCGTACAGACGGTCTCCGAATGGCTGCACATCTGTGCCTGTGTAGAGAAGGACGCCGCAGAGGAAGCGGTCGCCGAGCAGGTTCCGCAGCGTCTTCATGCCGGCAAAATCCTTTGTTGAAAAGGAACTGGCGGCTTTTACTTCCAGTGCAATGATTCTGCCGTCTGCAAGCTCCAGCACAAGGTCGACCTCTTTATTGTCACTGTCGCGATAATGGAACAGCGAATAGTCAGCTTCCGACCACGCACGCTGTTTGTTGATCTCCGCAATAACGAAAGTTTCGAAGAGCGGGCCGAGCTCATTGCCGTTTTCTATGTCCGCGATAAAGTCCGCGCTTATCCCGCGCAGCGAGCACACGAGCCCCGTATCAGCCATAATGATTTTAGGTTTTCCGTTTGACCTCTTAGAATAGCTCCTGCCCCAGGCGGGGAGGGAATGGAGAAGGCACAGGTCTTCGAGCAGCCGTATATACCCGTTCATACTGCTCTCCGGAATCCCGACCGTCCTGGAAACATTTGCTCTGACATACACTTTTGAAGTGTTGTCCGCCAGCACTGAGTAGATTTTTTGCATCCTGTCAAGATGCGCAAGCCCCGACATATCATTCGCATCGTGGTCCAGAACTCTTGAAACATAGTTTCTGAAGTAAGTTCTTCGCCGTCTCTCCGCGCGTGAGTAAGCATCCGGATACCCTCCGCTGTCTATATATCCGGCATAGTCAGCCCTTGTCAGCGGAACCGCTCTGTTTAGCTCTGTTAAAACATCATGGCGTAAAAGCGCCGACACAAAGTCTTCTTTTACCCCTCTCTTTTCGCCGACGCTGAACGGTTCAAGTATGACAGTTTCCGCGCGGCCCGCAAGCGACTCGTTTGCGCCTCTTATATGGAGGATATTAGACGAGCCCGTAATCAGGAAACGTCCGGGGCGCCGGTCATTATCAACGGATAACTTGATCGCGCTCAGCAATTCCGGGCATTTCTGTATCTCGTCGATGATCATCAGCCCTTTACGATACTGTGAAGCAAACTCATAAGGGTTTTCTTTAGCTGCCTTCAGCGCTGTATCGGAGTCCAGAGTTACGCTCATACTATCCATATTTTTTGCGACCATTGCAGCCAGTGTCGACTTACCGACTTGCCTCGCGCCCTGTATCACCGTTACCGGCGTGTCGCTGAGTGTCTCTTTGACTATAGTTTCTACGTTTCTTGTTATTAAGGGCATACCTGCTCAGCCTCCTATCAAGAGGAATTATATCACATCATCTCACAAATGTCGCTGTTTTACCGAACAATTGTCGCTGTTTTCCCGAACAAATGTCGCTGTTTTCCCGAACAAATGTCGCTGTTTTACCGCATTATTTTGCGTATAGCTGCGCTCTGATTTCGTCAGATGAAGCCTTGGACAATCCCGATTGCGCTGCAAAATCCGGCCACTTTGAAATAGCGTATTTGACTTCGTTTAGCGATCTCTTTGCGTAAGGTATGCTATGTCTATGGGCAAAATGCAGCATATCCTGCAAACTCACATCCGAATACTTACCGCCGATCCCCATTAGATGCTCTTTCAGCCATATGTTCTTTGAGTTATATGCAAATGTGACGTCGAAGGCTGGGGCCAGGCGCCATCTACCTTGTTCGTCCATTAGAAAAGCGAAGTTTTTTGCTTGGTCGTCACAGTTCATTGCAAGGTAGTTGAATGCCATCCTGCGAAATGCCTCTGTTAACGACTCCTCCGGGAGTTCCAGGCGCTTTATAACTGCAAACAGTGAATCATACAAAATGGCGTGAATCAGGTTGAAATCTATATGATCCATCGCGCACAGGCTTTGCATGTGTATTTTGTCGGAAAGGCTCCCGGACGCCGGGTCCGTTCGGTCGAATCTCTTTGTCATGAAGTGGGCGCGTCCGTTTTCGTGAAACAATCTGGTTTCCGTCATGTGTATTCCTGCTGCTTTTGCCATAAGTGAATACGCATATTCGATTCTGCCATATTCCTGCGGAAGCCCGAAGGAAGAGTCGTCCCCGACGCCGTCAAATTTGAGCAGCCATGATTCTTTCCCTTTTTCAGGCCGCTGCCCGGAACTGATTGCGCCTGTTGCAGGATCAAGGTTCAAGACAGCTTTTGCGCGGGCTCCGCCGGCGCTTGTGCCCACAGAAAGCAACTGGCGCAGCGCCCGTTTTGCGGTACTGCCGGTGCTGATGTTCCCGCGAATCGCTTCTCTTGCGGCGCTTATTAGCTGTACGAAGTCCAATACATCGGGTTCTTTGCCAATTGAGCGCGCAGGACGAAACTCCAAAGCGCCCAATGATCTGTCAGAGGTGTATGCCAAACGGTCCAATGCAGTGATTTCTTCGCTTGTGACGCCTTTTTCCGCCAGCCTTGCATCGATCAGGCTGTTTCCGAACCTGTCTGGGAGCGCGTCTGCGATAGCCGCAGGCAACCTGTGCCAGGTGCTTTCAGCAAGGTTGTCAAAGGTAAAAACCCCGGATGAAAGAGGCAGATGCAGCGGGCTGATCGAAAAACCGCTGCGCAGCCAAGAGGGGGCATATTCAAATGAGTAGAATGGCCTCCCCTGTGCGTTCGGTGCGACCGCGCCGACAGTTTTTCCGTAAATGCGCACTTCAATGGCTTCAACATGGTTAAAAGGCATATATGTTTCAGTCCTTTACACGCCTGCGCGAGGCGCGCTGCGGCGTTTTTGCTTGTTTTCTTGAGTTTTTGAGCGCTTGCATCGGGCTGATCTCATTGCTCTTTGCAATCCATTCGAGAATGAATCCGGCTTCATCGATTACCCTAAGCGTTTTGACCATTGTCGAAAGCGTGGAGCCGCGCCCAAGTTCAAGCGCCCTGACCGATATTGGGGAAAGGCTGGCCTTTGCGGCTACATCCTCCAGCGGCAACCCTTTACGTATCCTGAGCCGGCGTATCGTTTCGCCAAGAAGTTTTTCATCCAGTTCCATGTGCATAACACCTCATTAGATAATCATTGCGAATGCTGATTGAATTGTACATGGTAATTTCACCGCTGTCAATAGTTGTATTTATATCTGTTATATGCAATATTACCTGATAATAGATATATATTTATGTATTACAGTGCATACCTTTTTCTTGCTTTCCGACTTTTCTGATGTTAAAATACCGGCAAAAGTGATACCTACAAGAAAGGATGCGTACAAATGAGTATAGACTTGAAAGGGTTCCATGCAGTAATTACCGGAGGGTCCAGCGGGTTTGGCTTCGAGATGGCAAAGACCCTGCTGTCGCACGGCGCGGCAGTCGCGATAGCCGCGAGGCCGAGCGAAAAGATGAACAAAGCATACGCAGCGCTGGGTGGCGAATGGCCGGGCAACGTCGTCAAACTGGAAATGGACGTACGCGACAACGACTCTGTCGTTGCAGCCGCAAAAATCATCGAAAAAGAATGGGACAGGCTGGACATGTTCGTCAACAACGCCGGCATCGGCATGAGGGACGCGAACAAAGGCTTCCCCGGCAACCCCTCGCCGTTTTACGAAATCCCGGTAAAAGCTTTCTATGACATCGTAGAGACAAACTTCATAGGCTACTTCCTCGCCGCGCGCGCCTTCGTGCCGCTCATGTTCAGGAACGGCGGCGGCAGGGTTGTCACAGTCTCCACGGGGATAAGGACGATGACAATGCTCGGGCAATTGCCGTACGGCCCTGCCCGCGCGGGCGCCGAAGCCATGTCGGTGATCATGTCCGAAGAACTGAAGGACCGTGGCATAACGGTCAATGTGCTGCTGCCCGGCGGAGCGTCCAACACCGGCTTCGTGCCCGAGGAGATCCGTGAGCACTTCGAAGCGCGCGGCCTGCTCCCCGCAACCATCCTCAACGACCCTATCCTCTTCCTCGCATCCGACCAAGCTGCTGGAATGACTGGCGAGCGCATAATCGGCAAAGAGTTCAACGAGTGGCTCGCAGAGAAAAGCATCACGTTTGAAAGATAAAATATTACAGGAGGTGCAATATGGAAACAACGGTACTGGGCCGCACAGGGCTGCGCGTGACGATCGCCGGCCTTGGCTGCGGCGGCTTCTCGCGCATCGGCATCGACAAAGGCGTCGACCACGCAGCAGGAATAGTCCGCGCCGCATATGACGAAGGCGTGACATTTTTCGACACCGCGGCAGTCTACACCACGCAGCCGGCAGTAGGCAAAGGCCTGCGCGGCATACCCCGGGACAGCTACGTTATATCGACAAAATTCGCGTATGCCGACCGTGAAGGGAACATAACGGCGGAAAACATGGCAGCCTCGCTCGAGCGCAGCCTCAGCGAGCTGGAAACCGACTATGTGGATATATACCACATACACGGTTTGATGCCGCAGGACTACGAAAAAGCCCGCGACACGCTTATACCCGCGCTTCAGCGCGCGAAAGCCGACGGCAAGATCCGCTTCATCGGCGTCACGGAGCGCTTTGCGGAGGACACGGAGCATGTAATGCTGGAATCAGCGCTGAAAGACGACTTGTACGACGTGATAATGGTCGGCCACAACATACTTAACCCATCGGCAACGCAACGCGTTTTCCCCATTTCCTTAAAGAACAACCTTGGAGTCCTTTGCATGTTCGCTGTGAGAAAGGCATTATGGAACAGCGAACAGCTTGCAACAGATATAGCGCGCATCATTAAAGCCGGACAGGGCGGCGAAGGCCTCGGCTCGGACTCGCTGGATTTCCTCACGAAGGAAGGCGCTGCCTCCACCCTGCCGGAAGCTGCATACCGTTTCGCCCGCCACACACAGGGGATTACGGTCACACTGACAGGCACCAGTAACCCGGCGCATCTAAAAGACAACCTGCGCTCGCTGGCCTTGCCGCCATTGCCTGAACAAGCGCTCGCGCGGCTGCAGGCGCTGTTCGGAAACGTCGACTGCGTAAGCGGGCAGTAACGCGCCTTTGGCGCGCAGGAATTAGGATCGCCCCATTACCAGAAGGGGGTGCCCGCTGCAGGCGGGCAGGGGTTGTAGGAGTTAGTGGCTGGATAATTTGTAATAGTATTACGGAATTTTGGAGGTGTAAATGGAGGCTTATGGTCGCCTAAAAGGCAAAATTGCGCTTATTACCGGCGCGGGCAGCGGCATCGGCAGGGGCATAGCGTTACGATTTGCCGCAGAGGGCGCGAAAGTCGTCATATGCGGCAGGCGCAAGGACGCGCTGGAAGAGACGGCGTCGCAGTGCCCCGAAGGCAGCGTGCTCCCATTCCCCGCCGATGTGCGGAAATTCGAAGACACACAAGCGATGGTCGAAGCAGCGGTCAAGTTCGGAGGCAAGCTCGACATACTCGTCAATGACGCAGGCATCGCCCGCAGAGGCGGAGCAGCGGAAATAACGCTCGAAGACTGGGAAGATGTGTACGAGACGAACCTGCGCGGCACGTTCTACATGATGCGCGCGTCGATTCCGCACATGATCAAAGCGGGCGGCGGCTCCATCATCACAATATCGTCGCTGGCAGGTATCCGCCGCATCCCGAACGGTGTTTCATACTGCGCGACGAAGGAAGGCCTCATCGGGCTCGCGCAATCCGTTGCGATGGACTACGGGAAAGACAACATCCGCAGCAACATCATATGCCCCGGGTTCACCTACACCGACAATGTGGACCGCGGCATGAGAGCATCCGCACAGTCCCGCGGAGTCAGCCTGGAAGAGGTTGTTGCCGAATCTATGCGCGTCAGCCCCATTCACCGCCCCGTGCCGACGGATGAGATCGCGCAGGCATGCGTGTTTTTCGCAAGCGACGAATCCGCCACAACAACGGGCGCTGTCCTATCAATAGATTCCGGCACATCGATTGTCGACGCGAGCATCGCTGCAATGAACCCGCACTGAGCGAACTCGCTTCGCGTTATGCCGGGATTCAGCTCCCACCTATAGAGGTAGGAGCCTTCTCCCAGGCTTTGGCTAAAATAGAGTAACAGTTGCATCCTGTCAATCAGTCGCTTTGCCGGCTGTTTGGCAGGGTGCTTTGTTATGTAAACTAAGGCAGACTGAAGCCGCGCGCATTTTGGCATTGAGTTGAACTGCTCTGCAAATTTAGCTAAATACATAGGCGCACAATACCGATAATTACTATAACGGGTAAATTATTAGGGTTTAGAATGGAGCAAAGCATGATTAAGAAAAGGTTGCTGGTATTCCTTTGCATTGTCATAGCGGTTGCGGCTATCTCCGTCTTTGCCGCCCAGCCCCCGGCTTATGCGGCGGGTGAAACAGCGGTGGCAGGCGATATCGAAGAGATCAACGGCAAAGTCAAAGTTTTGGGAATAATCAAAAACAATGACAACAAAGACAATTACTACCAGTACCGCACATATCTTCTGGGAAACAAACCGCCTTCGTGGAAGAACGGGACCAAGAACGGCGCAGTCACAGTCTCAGTACCCGCCAAAAACAAGATCCGCGTCTTTGAATACAAGCTGAGCGGCGACGATTACGTCAATGATCTGCACTTCGCGGCTCGCCCCAAACTGGCGGCCGCCGACGCAGCGACAGCTTACGAGATAGATTATGAAGACGAGACTATAACTATCAAGCAAGGCCACTGGTATTTACTCAAAGGCACTTCGATATGGAAAGAAGCTGTCACCGACGTCACTGTGCCATACAGGACCACATTGAGCGTACGCACATCCAGCAGCTTTGGATCCGTTGAAGACCTCTACGGCGACACATACGCAGCATATATACCCACCAGCACTGTTCTGAAGGTTCCCGCGCCGTCCAACTGGAAAAAGCCCTCCGCCGCCTTCGACGCGGTAAATGTCAAGATAAAGGTATCTGTACCAAAAGGCTTGGGCCGGCATAGTTATGAGTGGACAGAGGACCCGACCGGAAAAAGCGGCTACAGCGACCTGCTTGTCGTATTGAAAGCAAGCAGCCCGCTGGCCAAGGCGGAAGCCGGCTACGCAGCCATCCCGCTGAGCAGTTCCGGAAAACAGATCAACGAAGAGAGCGCGAAGACGATCTACGTCCGTGTCAAGACAGGGGCGCAAACAGCCACAGGGTTCTCCGTAACAGGCGTAGGAGGCAGCAAAGCATCGCCGCTCTCAAAAGCAATCGTCATACCCAAGGCGGGAACTGCTTTTTCCGGCGGTGATGACGAAGTGCGCATCGACTATGAGACTGAAAAACTCGAAGGCGTCAAAGCCGGGATGGAGTACAAACTCCCAAACGCAAAATCCTGGATAAAAGGCACGGCGACAACTGAGAAAAACGGCATATCCCTGACAGCGGCGCTCAACAAGATGGGCGCAAACGACGACGGCGACATCCTTGTCCGCTATACGGCGGTAAAAGCGAGTTCGGCGAACGCCACGACCGCCGCGACAGCCGGGGAGGAAGCGGCTTTCAACGTTAAAGGCCGCAGAGGCGTCCAGGACGTAAAGGTCAAAGCAAACACAGAAACAAAAGGATATCTGGAGTTATTCGAAAACAACAACTCCTTTTACAATAACCTCACATTACCCGACCTGTTATTCGGTACGACGGCAAGCAACTTGTCGCGCCTGAGCGCCATCACGGTTTCCGGCTTCGAGCCGGGTGAAGACAGCATAGAAAAGCTTGAAGACTTTGTTGTGTCCAACGCAGGTAAAAAAATCTACGTCGCATATCCGCATAATGATTATTATGAAATGTTCCGGTCTTCGCCGCTTACTATTTCGCTTCCGGCAAGAATCTCCGGCAAACCGGAGGCGGGAACGAACTATACAGTTGAGTTCAATAAAATATCAATTTCAGCAGACTCTCCCAAAGCAACACAGCTCAGGATGGTCTCAGTCACAACAGAATACAGCGCAGCCGCAGAAAAGACGTTTGTTTCAAGTGACTATGGTTCATGGTCAAGTGACGCTGTGCAGATCGGCGATGAGAACGCGGCGGACAGGTTTTACGACACAGTTCCAAAGGTCAGCGCCGCTTACCCCATATACATCGAGAGGTACGTCGAGGTGAGGTTCCCCGGCGAAAACGGCAGCCTCCCTTCATCGCCTGTGAAAGTCTCCATGAACCGCCCCGCTGCGCCTAGCGTAACGCTGGATTACGCGGAGGAGGCGTTCAAGGGCCTGACAGCCTCGATGGAATATCGTACATACGAGTTTTCCGGCACTGCAATAAAAGACAAAACTGCCTGGTCCGACGTTCCAACCTCCCCGGCGGCGCTGAGCCCGGCAGCGCTGGAAAACAAAGTGGTTGAGATTAGGCTGAAAGCCAACGGCGCTATTTATCCTTCAAAAGCGAAGATATTCGAGGTCGCCCCGCGGCCTGACGCTCCGTCGGAGGAGCCCGGCGCCGACTTCACCCTCGACTATGGCAAGAGAACGCTTTCGCCGGTCAAAGCGGCGCTGGAATACACTTTCGGTATTCCTTCCGCGCAGACTGCTTGGGCGACGCTGCCGGCAAACTTCAGCCTGAGCGCGAAGATTGACGATGACGAAGCGACGGAAAGGCAGCCGGACGGCAGCCATGAGCTCCGGCTGTGGCTGAGGTTCAAGAGTACGTTGAACGCCCCCGCCAGCGACTACACAGCGTTTGTTTTACCGATCCCGAAAGCCCCCTCGTTCGGCGATGTGTTTACCGACGTTTTTGACGCTGCAGACAATGTATATATAATAACTCCGCAGCCGGGGGCGGACGATATTTATGAGTGGAAGTTATCCTCTTCAAATGTATGGAGCTCTTCCATGTCCGACATAACAATATCCGCCGCGTCTGCGCTCAAGACGTTGCAGTTCAGGGAAAAACATATTGCTGCAGCCGGTGGTGAAGAAGGCGTCGTTGCAGGGAAAATAAAAGAGCGTGACTACCCGGAAGGCCAGGCGCCTAAGCTTTCGGACTTCCCCCGTGATTACGACGGGATAGATTTGGTGCTCAACTGCAATGCCGAAGGCCTGTATCAGGTGAGGACAAACGAAAAGGACGCAGTGTGGAAACCGCAGTTGCTTGAAGAAGGGTCGTCGATAGATATCGCAGGGTATTATGATGATGACGGCTTCGTGAGCGGCAAAATAACAAAGCTGGACGTCCGCAAGGTCGCCGTCAGCAGTTCGGGCGGCATAGTACCTGTATCGGAAACACTGACGATCACCCTTGCAGCCGCGGCAAACGCACCCGTAGCTCCGGCTTACAGAAACGTGAAAATAATGCCCTCCGCGACAGGGAAGGACTATGACGTAGCCGGAGAGATTTTCGGGGTGACCGGAGCCATGGAATACAGGTATCTGGACGAAAAAACCGGTAAACCGGCCGCAGGTTCCGCGGGAGAATGGACGCAATCTGCCGGTGACTCGATTTCGCTCGTCGAGCGCCCGGCTAGCAACCAAATCGCCGAGATCCGCGTCGCAGCCACCTCTAATGCCCCGCCTTCGAAAGCGAAAGAAATCGGCATCCCCAACAGGAACATAGGCCCCTACGTCAAGCAGAGCGAAGACGGCAAGACCATCAACACGACCGCTGCAATGGAGTGGTGCATCGTCTGGCCCGAAATCGTTGCCGCGCCTGCCCCGGGCGAGTCCGAACCCGCACCGTGGTGGACCTCATGCACAGGCATCAGCATGAACATCGAGGCCTATATCCCCGGCGCAATATACGTCAGGGAGAAAAACTTCCCCAACGAGGTAACGACAGTCCTGCTCACAAATCGCTGACTGCATCGCTAAACCGGGATAAATTTCAAAGCAGTCCGGGCCCATTTCGGGACTGGGCTGCTTTTTTGTTTTTTTTGTATTTTGGCGCTTACTCTGAACTCACATCTTTACATAAACACCCGTAATGTGATACATTATCCTCTGCGAACAAGGTGACCCGTATGCAATGAGAAAACTCAACTGTTCAGAGAAAACAAAAAAACTGAAAATATAAGGAGAAGAAAGAATGGAGAAACTTAGAGGGAAAACCGCGTTCATCACCGGAGGCGCGAGCGGGCTTGGGTTCGCTATCGCGAAGGCAGCGGCCGAATCAGGGATGAACATCATACTCGCGGACCTTCGCCGCCCGGTGCTCGACGAAGCTTTGAAGAAGTTCAAGGAGAGCGGAGTCGACGCATACGGCATAGAGCTCAACGTAGTGGACCGCGAAGCGTATGAAAAAGCGGCGGCGGAAGCCGTGTCGAAGTTCGGTAATATCCACCTGCTGTGCAACAACGCCGGCATCGGCTGCACGAGGGGCAGGCTGTGGGAAGTCACGGCGGACGACACCGACGTCGCCATCGACGTGAACCTCAGAGGCGTGCTCAACGGCATCCAGGCCATCCTCCCGGGCATGATAAAGCATGGCGAGGGCGGGCATGTCGTCAACACATCTTCTAAAAACGGACTGCTCCCGCCCGCCAC